>Ga0310811_10004565_pt1 | contig 17417 bp, 16 predicted proteins | sample YCmetagenome_FD_207642 | JGI IMG/M metagenome (GOLD analysis project Ga0310811, IMG submission 207642) | Soil microbial communities from experimental microcosm in Duke University, North Carolina, United States - YC | ecosystem: Engineered > Artificial ecosystem > Soil microcosm > Unclassified ...
GCTCCACGCCTGATCGAAATCGGGGGCGGCGCGGTTGCGGGCGTCGCAGCGCTGCTGGCCCGGCTCGGCCTGTCCCGTCCGCTGATCGTCAGCGACCCGTTCATGGTTTCGTCGGGTCTGCTTGAGCGGCTGACGCAGCCATTGCGCGCCGCCGGGATTGCGTTTGACGTATTCTCCGAGACCATTCCGGAGCCGACCGACATCATCGTTGAAACGGGTGTCAAACGTATTGCCCCGCATCATGACTGCCTGCTGGCCTTCGGTGGCGGGTCGCCAATCGATACCGCCAAGGCCATGACCATCCTCGCCGCCGGCGGCGGCAAAATGCGCGACTACAAAACCCCCGCCGTGGCCGACAAAGCGGCCCTGCCGCTGATCGCCATTCCCACCACCGCGGGCACAGGCTCGGAAGCCACGCGCTTCACCATCGTCACCGATGCCGAGCGCGACGAGAAAATGCTCATCGCCGGGCTGGGCGCCATGCCGCTCGCCGCGATCGTTGATTACGAACTGACCTTCTCCGTGCCGCCGCGCATCACCGCCGATACCGGCGTCGACAGTTTCACTCATGCGCTGGAAGCCTATGTCTCCCGTCGGGCCAATGCCTTTTCCGATCCGCTGGCCATCTCCGCCATGCGTCTGATTGGTGCCAATCTGCGCACCGCCTTTCATGAGCCAAAAAACGCTGCGGCGCGGGAGGCAATGATGCTCGGCGCCACCCAGGCGGGGATGGCCTTCTGTAATGCCTCCGTCGCCCTGGTGCACGGCATGTCACGGCCGATCGGGGCGCATTTCCACGTGCCGCACGGTCTCTCTAACGCCATGTTGCTGCCGACGGTGACTCGCTTCTCCCTCGACGCGGCCCTGCCGCGCTATGCCGAGGCGGCGCGCCTGGCCGGTTTTGCGGCGGCGCACGAGAGCGACCAGGTGGCCGGCGCCAGATTGCTGGAAGGGTTGGAGGCGCTGAACAAGGATCTCGGCGTGCCCACGCCGAAGCAATTTGGCATTGCCGCCGCTGACTGGCATGCCAAGAAAGCGCTGATGGCCGAGCAGGCGCTTGCCTCCGGCAGCCCGGCCAACAATCCCCGCGTGCCGGATGCCGCGCAGATCATCGCGCTGTATGAAAGCATGTATGAATAACCGCCTGAAGAATCGTCTGCCCTTTTCATGACGCGCCCCGCCATCGGCTTCGTCACCGGCCTCACGGCCGAGGCAAAATTACTGGAAAAGACCGGCTTTCTGGTCGCCGCCGGGGGCGGCTGGCCGGAGGGAGCCCATCGCGCCGCCGAGCGCCTGATCGGGCAGGGGGCTGAGGCGCTCGTCAGCTTTGGGCTCGCGGGCGGGCTGGCGCCGGACGCCGCGCCTGGGGCGCTGCTGGTGCCGGACGCCGTCGTGGAAGGTGTGGAGCGTTACGTTTGCGATCCGGCGCTGATCGCTTTCCTGGGCGGATCGACCGGGGACACCATCCTCGCGGGCACGGACATCGCGGCCACGGTTGCCGAGAAAGCCGCACTCTACGGGGCGACGCGAATCGGCGCCGTCGATCTCGAATCGGGTGCGGTCGCCCGCGTGGCCCGGGCGCACGGACTGCCCTTCGCGGTGCTGCGCGCCGTCGCCGACCCCGCCACCCGCACCCTACCGTCAGCCGCCTTGGTGCCTCTGAAACCATCGGGCGCCATCGACCTGCCGCGCATCCTGCGGTCAGTGCTCGCGAATCCCGCGCAGATCCCGGCGCTGATCGGCCTTGCGGGGGATGCCGGTAGGGCGAGGGCGGCGCTGGTCGCGCGCGTGAAGGCGCTTAAAAGATAAAAAAAGGGCCGCTGTTTGAAAAAAGCGGCGCAAAAACTTTTTTGAAACTGGGCCCGTGCCGTTGAAACAGCACGGGCCAAACTTAAGGAAGTTTTTTGCTTCTTTTTTTCAAAAAAGAAGCCCTTTTTTCCTTCCTTCCTTCACTCAGCCGGGACGGTGGCCGCCTTCTTGGCGTGGATCTCGGCCATCTTCGCCTGCACATGCTTGGAGAACACGAACTCGGCCTTGCGCGCCTGGTCCAGCGGGATCTCCTTGGCCATGGCGCCTTCGGTTTTGATGCCCTTGAGCGCCAGGGTCGCCATTTTCCAGGGGCGCTTCACGGAATCGACCACCGCGGTGGCTTCGAAGCCGGAATGCACCATGCAGTCGGCGCATTTTTCATAATTGCCGACGCCGTATTTGTCCCAGTCGGTGGTTTCCATCAGCTCCTTGTAGGTTTTCGCGTAACCTTCGCCGATCAGGTAGCAGGGGCGCTGCCAGCCGAACACGTTGCGCGTCGGGTTGCCCCAGGGCGTGCAGCGATAGGTCTGGTTGCCGGCCAGGAAGTCCAGGAACAGCGGGCTCTGGTTGAACTTCCAGTTCTTGCCGCGCTTCTTGCTCTCTTTGCCATGGCGGAAGATCGCCCGGAACAGTTCCTTGGTGCGCTGCCGGTTCAGGAAGTGCTCTTGGTCCGGGGCGCGCTCATAGGCGTAGCCGGGGGAGGTCATGACGCCATCGATGCCGAGATCGGCCACGGTATCGAAGAACTTGGCCACGCGCTCAGGGTCGGCGCCCTCGAACAGGGTGCAGTTGATCGACACGCGGAAGCCCTTGGCCTTCGCCAGCTTGATCGCATCGACGGCGCGCTCATACACGCCTTCCTGCGACACCGCCGCGTCATGCATCTTCTTGTCGCCGTCGAGATGGATGTCCCAGCAGAAGTTCTTGTGCGGCGTGTACTGGTCGATCTTTTTCTCGAGCAGCAGGGCGTTGGTGCAGAGATAGATGAACTTGCCCTTGTCCAGGATGCGGCGGGTGATCTCCGGCATTTCCTTGTGCAGCAGCGGCTCGCCACCGGCGATGGCGACGATCGGCGCACCGCATTCGTCCACCGCCTGCACCGCCTCTTCCACGGAAATGCGCTGGTTCAGGATTTCAGAAGGGTAGTCGATCTTGCCGCAGCCCGCGCAGGCCAGGTTGCAGCGAAACAGCGGCTCCAGCATCAGCACCAGCGGGTAACGTTTGTTCCCCTTCAGGTGCTGTTTCATCACGTAAGCGCCCACGCGGAACGCCTGGTTCAATGGCACGGCCATATCTTTTACCCTTTGATTTCTTTAAGCGTCAGCCACTTCGGCCGGGAGCTTGAATTTCACGTCTTCAGGCGTTCCGGCCAGAAGCTCGATCTCGACCTGGCCGAAACGGCGCAGTCCCTCGACGACGCCTTGCACCAGCACTTCCGGCGCCGAGGCCCCAGCGGTCAGGCCCACCGTGCGCACATTCTCAAACCATCCCGGCTGCAGGGCCGCGGCATCGTCGATCAGATAGCTCGGCCGGCCCAGCTCCGCGCCGATTTCCCGCAGCCGATTGGAATTGGAGGAATTCTTGCTGCCCACGACGAGGATCATATCGACCAGCTTGGCCAGATCATGCACCGCCTCTTGGCGGTTCTGCGTAGCATAGCAGATATCGCGCACATCCGGCCCGGTAATGTTCGGGAATCGTTCTTGTAGTGCACTGATGATGCCGCGCGTGTCATCCACCGACAAGGTTGTCTGGGTGATGTAGGAAAGCTTCTCGGGGTTTTCCACGACCAGGCTGTTCGCGTCCTCGACGGTCTGCACCAGGTAGACTTTGCCGTCGATCTGGCCGATCGTGCCCTCGACCTCCGCATGGCCGGCGTGCCCGATCAACACGATCTCGCGGCCCTGGGCGGCATAGCGCCGGCCCTCGGCATGCACTTTTGCGACCAGCGGGCAGGTGGCGTCGATGACCGGCAGCGCCCGAGTCGCCGCGGCTTTCTCCACCTTGCGGGCGACGCCATGGGCGGAGAACACGGTGATCGCGCCTTCCGGCACCTCGTCCAGCTCGTCGACAAACACGGCGCCCCGGGCGCGGAGGTCCTCGACCACGTGGCGGTTATGCACGATTTCATGTCGCACGTAGATTGGCGGGCCGAACTTGATGAGGGCGCGCTCCACGATGTCGATCGCCCGCTCCACGCCCGCGCAAAAGCCGCGCGGCTGCGCCAGGATCACGCGAATCGATTTAGGTAGTTGAGAGCCATCCATGTTAGGGTTCCTGTTGCCAGTCGGTCACGCTGTCCGTCTTTCTATACACGCCATATGTCATTGCCTCCACAATCGGCAAGCTTGAGCGTATGGAGAACCCTCAGGCTCGACGAGCGGACAGCCAACATGGCTGACTTGCAACAAAGGGCACGGCGCTGGCAATTGGTTTTCCAGTCGCTTATGTGCTTTTGAATGTGTGTGTTGCGCCGCTGCCCAGGCGGCGTCACCAGAAGGCTTCAACGAAGGATAAAGACGAGAATGCGGATGATTGTGGCGCGAGACATCGGAGGACTGACCTAATGCCGCCGCGGACGCCGCTCCTGGATCGGGTGACATACCCATCCGACCTCAGAAATCTTTCTAACGATCAGCTGAAGCAGCTGGCCGATGAGTTGCGTGCCGAAACGGTTGATACGGTCTCGGTGACTGGCGGCCATCTGGGGTCCTCCCTGGGTGTCGTGGAGCTGACCGTCGCCATTCATGCCGTTTTCGATACGCCACGCGACCGTTTGATCTGGGATGTCGGTCACCAGGCCTACCCGCACAAGATCCTCACCGGCCGGCGCGACCGGATTCGCACCCTGCGCCAGCCGGGCGGCCTGTCCGGCTTCACGCGCCGTGCCGAGAGCGAGTACGATCCGTTCGGCGCCGCGCATTCCAGCACCTCGATCTCCGCCGGTCTCGGCATGGCGGTGGCGCGCGACCTCAAGCAGGAGCAAGACCCCCGCCAGGTCATCGCCGTCATTGGCGACGGCTCGATGAGCGCCGGCATGGCTTATGAGGCGATGAATAATGCCGGGGCGATGAAGTCCCGCCTGATCGTCATCCTCAACGATAACGACATGTCCATCGCCCCGCCGGTGGGCGCGATGAGCGCCTATCTGTCGCGCCTGATTTCCTCCCGCAGCTTCATGTCCTTGCGGGATTTCGCCGCCAAAATGGCGAAGCGCTTCCCCCGCCAGCTGGAGCGCACGGCGCGCCGGGCGGAGGAATATGCGCGCGGTATCCTCACCGGCGGCACGCTGTTCGAGGAGCTGGGCTTTTATTATGTCGGCCCGATCGACGGCCACAATCTCGACCACCTGCTGCCGGTGCTGCGCAACATCCGCGATTTGGACAGCAACGAGCCGGTGCTGCTGCACATCGTCACGCAGAAGGGCAAGGGGTATGCGCCGGCGGAAGCCGCGGGCGACAAGCTGCACGCTACCGCGAAGTTCAACGTCGTCACCGGCGAGCAGAACAAGGCCCCGCCCGGCCCGCCGACTTATACCAATGTCTTCGCCAAGGCTCTGATTGCGGAAGCCGAGGCCAATCCGGGGATTGTCACGGTCACCGCCGCCATGCCGGGCGGCACCGGGCTGGACAAATTCGCCAAGAAATTCCCCAACCGCGTGTTCGATGTCGGCATTGCCGAGCAGCACGCGGTCACCTTCGCCGCGGGCATGGCGACCGAGGGCCTGGCCCCGTTCTGCGCCATTTATTCCACCTTCCTGCAGCGCGGCTACGATCAGGTCGTGCATGACGTGGTGCTGCAGTCCCTGCCGGTGCGTTTCGCCATGGACCGCGCCGGTCTGGTCGGCGCCGACGGGGCGACCCATGCCGGTGCCTACGATCTCTGCTATCTCGGGGCGATGCCGAACATGGTCATCATGGCGCCCGCCGACGAGGTCGAGTTGATGCATGCGGTCGCCACGGCCGCGGCGATTGACGACCGGCCCTCCGCCTTCCGCTATCCGCGCGGTGAGGGGCTGGGTTTGGCCCTGCCGGAGCGCGGAACCCCGTGGGAAATCGGCAAAGGGCGCATCCTGCGCGAAGGCTCCAAGGTGGCGCTTCTGGCGCTGGGGCCCCGCCTGGCAGATTGCCTCAGCGCCGCTGACGAGCTGACCGCGCGCGGTTTCCCGACCACGGTCGCCGATGCCCGCTTCATGAAGCCGCTCGACGGGGACCTCATCAACCAGCTGGCGCGCCACCACGAGGTGCTTGTCACCATCGAGGATGGCGCGGCCGGTGGCTTTGGTGCCGCCGTGGCGCATCACCTGGCCTGGTCCGGCGCCTTCGATTCGGGCCTGAAATTCCGGCCGATGACGCTGCCTGACCGGCTCATTGATCATAACACGCCGGCCGGGCAGCTTATTGATGCCGGGCTGACCACGCACGATATTGTGCGGCACGTGCTGTTGGCGCTGGGGTCTGAATCGCTTCAGGGTCTGGTCGCCATTCCCGCCCAGTAATCACGACTACCCGCCCAATCATCATTCATATCTGTGTCTAGAGCCATGAAACATTTGCTCCGTTCCACGATTCTGGCGGCTGCGGTGCTGCTTCCTGGTGCCGCCATGGCGGCACCGCCGGAGGCAGCACCGGTGCAGGCGCTCAATGCCGCCTTGATCGCCAGCATGAAGGCCGGTTCTGCCGGCCAGAGCTTCCAGGCCCGCGCCGCTGCCTTGGCTCCGGTTGTGCAGTCCAGCTACAATTTGCCTGAGGTTGAAAAGAATTCAGTCGGTTTCCTCTGGTCGACCATCCCGCCGGCTCAGCAACAGCAGGTGGCGGCCGCCTTCGAAAAATTCACCGTTGCCAGCTATGTCAGCGAGTTCTCGAAGTATAGCGGTGAGAAGATTGTCCTGCTGCCCGCGGAAAAGACGCTCGGCGCCGACAAGATCGTCGAGACGGAGATCGTCCCGGCGGACGGCTCCGCCCCGACGCGTCTTGATTACGTCGTCGCCGATGGTCCCGCCGGCTGGCAGATCACCGACGTGCTGCTCAACGGCACGATTAGCCAGGTGGCCGTCCATTCCTCCGATTTCAGCTCATTGGTGACGTCGGGCAATGCCACGCAGCTGATCGCCGCCTTGGACAAAAAGACCGCGACGCTGAGCTCTGGCAGCTGATATGGCACAAGCCCATGAACCGCGTGATTGTGGCGGCGCAGGTGGCGGTGCTCTCCTAAGCCGAAGCGTCTGACGTGACTCTTATAGCCTGGATGGCCGGGCTGTTCGCGCTGATCGGCGTGATACAGCAATATATCGGCTTGTTCTTCGTCCGGCGCTTCTGCACCGCCCCGGCGCCGGTGCCGGCCGCGCACCCGCCCGTGTCGCTGTTGAAGCCGCTGTGCGGCGTCGAGCCGCTCACGGAACTGGCGCTCGAATCGTTCTTCCTCCTTGATTATCCGGTCTATCAGCTGGTTTTCGGCGTCCAGAACCCGCAGGATCCGGTGCTGGACATCGTCGCCCGGCTGCGCGCCCGTTATCCGCAGCGCGACGTGACCGTGATCGTGGATCCGACCTTGCACGGCACCAATCGGAAGATTTCCAATCTCCTCAACATGTTCCCTGCGGCGGCTTACGAGACGCTGGTGATGTCGGATGCCGATATCCATGTGCCGCCTTATTTCCTGCACCGCGTGGTCGCCGCTTTGGCGAAGCCAGGGGTCGGGCTGGTCACGACGCTCTACACGGCGCTGCCGGGCACGCCGCATCTGGCCACGCTGATGGGCGCCAACCAGATCAACTACACGTTCCTTCCCGGTGCGCTGTTGGCGCGCAAGCTCGGCCGCCAGGATTGTCTGGGCGTCACCATGGCGCTGACCAAGACCGTGCTCGCCGAGGTCGGCGGGCTCGAGGCCGTGTCCAACCATCTGGCGGACGACCAAGTGCTAGGGCGCATTGTCCGTGCCAAAGGCCATCAGCTCACCTTGGCGCAGGTGATCCCCGCTACCACCGTGCCGGAGGGGAGTTTCCGTGCGCTGTTTCGGCACGAACTGCGCTGGGCGCGCACCATCCGCGCCCTGGTGCCGATCCCCTACGCGGCCTCGGTACTGCAAATTTCGCTCTTTTGGGCCCTTCTGGCCGCGATTTTTAGCGGTTTTTCCCCTTGGGCCTGGGGATTGTTCTTCTTCGTGCTGCTGACGCGCTACATCGCGGCACGACGGATCGACGCCATGCTCGGCCTTGCCAAAGCCGGCGACGCGTGGCTGTTCCTGGTGCGGGATTTTTGTTCCGCCATCATCTTTGTCGTCAGCTTTGCCGGGGATACTGTAGACTGGCGAGGCCAGATGATGCGCGCCGATTCCGGGAAGCGGCCGCAGACACCAAAAATTTGAATTGTTGAGACATTTGAACCGTTAAGAAAAGAGTGACGCCATGTTGAAGACCCTGTTTTTGCAACCTCCTTCCTTTGACGGGTTCGACGGCGGCGCTGGTTCACGCTACCAGGCGCGCCGCGAGATCAAGTCCTTCTGGTTCCCGACCTGGCTGGCCCAACCCGCCGCCCTGCTGCCGGACAGCACGCTCATCGACGCCCCGCCCGCGCGCCTGAGCATGGCCGACGTGCTCCCGCACGCGAAGACCCACGACCTGCTGATCATCCACACCTCCACCCCCTCTTTCGGCAACGACGTGAAGGTGGCCGAGGCCTTTAAGGCCGAGAATCCGAAGCTCATCATCGGCTTTATCGGCGCCAAGGTGGCGGTGCAGCCAGAGGAATCGCTCGCCCGCGCCGCCGTGGTCGATTTCGTCGCCGGCAATGAGTTCGACTTCACCATTAAAGAAATCGCCGAGGGCAAGCCGCTCGCCGAGGTTGACGGCATCACCTACCGCGATGCCAACGGCCAGCTGGTCAAGAACAAGGACCGGGCAATCCTGCACGACATGGACCAGCTGCCCTTCGTGACCGAGGTGTACAAGAAGCACCTGCGCATCGACGACTATTTCATCGGCTATCTGATGCACCCCTATATCTCGATCTATACGGGGCGCGGCTGCAAATCCCGGTGCACCTTCTGCCTCTGGCCCCAGACCGTCGGCGGCCATACCTACCGCACCCGCTCGGTCGAGAACGTGGTAGAGGAGATCCGCCGCGCCAAGGAAATGTTCCCTGAGGTGAAGGAGTTCATGTTCGATGACGACACCTTCACCGACAACCTGCCGCGCGCCGAGGCGATCGCCCGCGAACTCGGCAAGATGGGTGTCACCTGGTCCTGCAACGCCAAGGCCAACGTGCCCTATAACACGCTGAAAGTGCTCAAGGAAAACGGCCTGCGCCTGCTCCTGGTCGGCTACGAGAGCGGCAACCAGCAGATCCTGCACAACATCAAGAAGGGCATGCGCATCGACGTCGCCAAGCAGTTCACCAAGGACTGCCACGCGCTCGGCATCAAGATCCACGGCACCTTCATCGTCGGCCTGCCGGGCGAGACGCAGGAGACGCTGAAAGAAACGATCGAGTTCGCCAAGGAGATCAACCCGCACACCATTCAGGTGTCGCTTGCCGCCCCCTATCCCGGCACCTTCCTGTATAATCAGGCGGTCAAGGAAGGCTGGCTCGATGTCGAGCATGCTGAGCTGATCGACGAGCACGGCGTGCAGATCGCGCCGCTGCATTATCCGCATCTCACGCATGGCGAGATCTTCAAGGCAGTGGAGACGATCTATCGCAGCTTCTACTTCCGGCCGTCGAAGATCTTCTCGATCCTGAACGAGATGATCCGCAGCCCGCAAATGATGAAGCGCCGCCTGCGCGAGGGCGTGGAGTTCTTTGCGTTCCTCAAGGAACGCCGGGCGGCCTGAAGGAAGGAAGCGCTTCTTTTTTGAAAAAAAGAAGCAAAAAACTTTTTTGAACTGGGCCGTGCTGGTGTCACCGCCACGGGCCCAGTTTAAGTAAGTTTTTGCGCCGCTTTTTTCAAAAAGCGGCCCTTTCTTTCTTTCGCGAGACGAGTATGCCCCCCGTTTTTTCGGCTGACGATTTCGGCCTGACCGTATCTGTGAACGAGGCGGTGGAGCGCGCGCATGTTGAAGGTGTGCTCGGCCAGGCCAGCCTGATGGTCGCCGCGCCGGGGGCGGCCGACGCGGTGCGCCGGGCCAAGGCCCTGCCGGGCCTTAAAACCGGCCTGCATCTGGTTCTGGTGGATGGCGATTCCTGCCTCGGCCACAAACGTCTGCCGACCATCACCGGCCCGGACGGGCGCTTTTCCACCGACCAGGCGGGGCTTGGCGTCAAATATTTTTTCTCCCCCGCCGCGCGGCGCGAACTCAGCGCGGAAATCCGCGCCCAGTTCGCCGCTTACGCCGCCACGGGCCTGACGCTGCACCACGCCGACGCGCACAAACACATGCATCTGCACCCGACCGTGGCTCGGCTGATGATTGAAATTGGCAGGGAATATGGCCTCAAGCGCATCCGGGTGCCCGCTGAACCGCCCGCCATCATGGCCTTATGCGGTGAAAAGATCAGTGCCGGCGACCGCGCCCTTTATGCCTGGAGCCGGGTGCTGCGCCGCCAGGCCAAGCAGGCGGGGCTCGCGACCTCTGATCATGTCTTCGGTCTCAAATGGTCCGGCCATATGACCGAGGAAAGACTCCGGCGCCTGCTTCCGCACCTGCCGGAAGGGAGCGCGGAAATCTATTTTCACCCCGCGACGTATCGGGATGATGACCTGAAGCGCCTGATGCCGGACTATGAGCACGAAGCCGAGCTGGCGGCGTTGTTGGCGAAGGAAGCGCTACTTTTTGTGAACAAAAAGTAGCAAAAAAACTTTTTAAACTGGAGCCGTGCTGGTTTCACCGCCGCTGGCCCAGTTCAAAAAAGTTTTTGCGCCGCTTTTTTCAAAAAGCGGCCACTTACTTTCTCGCCCTCATCCTAAATGATGATGCCAAGCCGCGCCGGTGTAGAAAAACTGGCCCAGCCCGATGGTAAAGATCAGGCAGCCATAGAGCGCGTGCTCGATGCAGGCGAGCCAAAGTGACCTCTCCCGCGCATAGTTCCATGCGAACATGGCGCCGCCCGCCGTGGTCAGTGTCACGGCGATCGGGTTCAGAAAAATTACGTGCGCGAAGCCGAAAGCCAGGGCCGAGGCGAGCACCACCCCGGTTTCTCCGAACACGACCGCGTAGCGGTGAAACAGGAAGCGCCGGTAGATCACTTCCTGCGGCCAGACCGACAGTACCGGGTAGAGCACCATGATCACCAGCCAGAAGATGGGATGCTCACGGGGCAGCGATAGAAAAAGATGCGGAGCCAGCAGCCAGGTGGCCAGCGTCAGGACCGCGCCGAAGATGAAAAAGCGCAGGATCACGCGCGTGATCCGCCGTGACGTCGGCTGCGTTGCGGATAACGAAAGACCGAGCAGCAGCCGCACCGCGATTTGTGCTTTTGGCGGCAAAAGCCAGGAGGCCGCCTGCAGACGGCGCCGCCAGTCGGGCGGGGAAGGGGCCCGCGCCATCCGGCTGGCCTGATAGGTGATCGCCCCGCCGACCCAGAGCACCAGGAACAGAATCCCCGGCCGGCGGATTTCCAGGATCGCCAGCGGGCCCAAGGCGAAGAGGAGCAAAAACTCCAGACACAAAAAAACCCGGAATGACCCGGGTTTTTTCTCGGCGATCAACGCTTGCTGAACTGGAAGCTACGGCGGGCCTTCGCCTTACCGTACTTCTTGCGTTCGACCACGCGCGGGTCGCGGGTGAGGAAACCGGCGACCTTGAGGATGCCGCGAAGCTCCGGCTCATAGAGCGTCAGCGCGCGCGAGATGCCGTGGCGCACCGCGCCGGCCTGGCCGGAAAGGCCGCCACCGGTCACCGTGCAGTACACGTCGAACTGGTTGTAGCGGTCGGCGACCAGGAAAGGCTGGGTGATCAACATGCGCAGCACCGGGCGCGCGAAATAGACCGGCGCCTTCTTGCCGTTCACGAGGATCTCGCCCTTGCCGGGCTTGATCCACACGCGGGCGATCGCGTTCTTGCGGCGGCCGGTGGCGTAGGAGCGGCCCAGCGCATCGCGCTTGGGCTCACGCTTGGGCGCCGCCGTCTCCGCCACGGCGGCCCCGGTGGACAGCTCCTTCAGGCCGGCAAAAGCATTGGTGGATTCGGACATGCTCAAACTCTCCGGTTCTTGGCGTTCAGCGCGCCGACATCAAGGGGTTTCGGCTGTTGCGCGGCATGCGGATGCTCGGCACCGGCATAGACGTACAGGTTCTTCATCTGCTGGCGCTGCAGCGGGCCACGCGTAATCATGCGCTCCACGGCCTTCTCGACCACGCGCTGAGGATTGGCGCTGTTCAGGCGGTCCTTGATGCTGCGGCCTTTGATCCCGCCGGGATAACCGGTGTGGTAGTAGAACACGGACTGCTCGGCCTTCTTGCCGGTCAGCTTCACCTTGTCCGCGTTCACGATCACGATGTTGTCGCCGCAATCAACATGCGGGGTGAATTGCGGCTTATGCTTGCCACGCAGGCGCGTGGCCACGATCGCGGCCAGACGGCCGAGCACGAGCCCCTCGGCGTCAATCAGGACCCAGTCCTTTTTTACATCCGCCGGTTTCAGCGAAATCGTCGTTTTCATCATTTTGCACCTCAAACTCGAGCGCGGCTTATCAGGAAGTTCGCGCCTGAAGTCAAGCCTTTTGCCGTGCGGTATTATAATACCGAGCGGTCGTCCGGAAGCTTTCCACCAGCGAGGCGGCCGGCTGCCAGCCCAGGGCGCGCGCCGCGGCCGGGTTGGCGATGAAGTCGCCGGAGAGGCTCTGCCACATGGCGGAGCGCCCCAGCATGGCGGCGGCGGCGGCGAGAATATGCGGCGGGAAGGCGGGCAGTCTGGCCGTGGTGCCCAGCCCCTGGGCCAGGGCGCGCACGAGGTTCGGCGTGCTGATGGTTTCCCAATGCGCCGCCAGCACGCTCTCCGGCATCACCGGCGCCTGCAGCACGGCGCGCACGATGTGCGCCAGATCGTCGCGCGCGATGAAACTGCGCCGGTTCTGCACCGAGCCGAAGGGCAGCGGAATGCCGCGCGCCAGCAGTTTCAGCAGCAGCTGGATATTGCCCGGGCAGCCGGGGCCGATCACCGCCACCGGCCGGATGAGGCAGAGGCCCGGTCCGAACGCGGCGGCCACGTCGTGTTCGGCCTGCAACTTGCTCTCGGCGTAGGCATCCATCGGATTCGGCGGCGTCGTATCCGTCACCATGCCCTCATGCACGCGGCCATGGATATGCGCGGTGGAGATCAGGATGAAGCGTTTGGCGCCGGCTTCCCGTGCGGCACGGGCGAGATTGACCGGGGCGTCCACATTGGCACGCCGCCAGGCCGCGGTCGGCACACCGCGCCGGTGGCCAAGCCCCGCGGCATGAATCACCGCGTCCATCGGCGGCAACTTCAATCCGGGTTCCGCCAGATCTCCGGTGAGCAGCACCGTTGCGCCGGCCGGCAACGCCGCCGTGCTGCGCACCCCCGCCAGAACATCGACGCCTGCCTCGCGCAGGCCGTTCAAAATCGCGCCACCGATGTAGCCGGTGGCACCCGTGACCAGGACCGTCAATCCAGTCGCGGCTCCGCCCGCCTCAGGGTCCGGGGGTCACTCCTGGAGTCACTCCTGGGCTCACTGCGGGGCGCCGGGCTTGGCGTCAGGCGCTCCCTTGCCGGGACCACCGGTGTCACCTGTGGCATCGGTGCCGGTGCCACCGTTGGCGTCGGGGTCACGGAGGGGCGGGGACGCATCGCCGGGGCAGGGCCCGGCGCCCGGGGTGTGGCTTGTGTCGCCACCGGCTCTGTGGAGAGGCGCTGCGATTTCTTGAGATGGGCAAAATCCGGCACATCGTCATCGCGTTCCGCCGTGGCTCTGCCGCGCGGCAGAACCCCGGCGCTCCGCATGGACAGCACGCGCACCTCGTCCTGCAACGACTCGATTTGCGCCTCCAGCGCTTCGAGCCGTGCTTTCACGCCAAAAACGCTGAATGGCATCAGCAGAAAGGCCAGTACGTAAAGCAGCACCGGAACCGCCAGGAGTAAAAACATCCAAGCAGGCATCCAGTCCGGGAGGGCGAAAGGCATGTCGGTCAACATATTACCTATTATAGGGGCTTAGTGCCGGAAATGCCGCATATTTGTGAACACCATGGCAATTCCCGCCTTGTCCGCGGCGGCGATCACCTCCTCATCGCGGATCGACCCGCCCGGCTGGATGACCGCCTTGGCCCCCGCCGCCACCGCCGCTTCCAGCCCGTCGGCGAAGGGAAAGAACGCATCCGAGGCGACCACGCAGCCCGCGAAGTCCAGCTTGGCCGCAGCGCCGCGCCAGGCGGCGATGCGCGCCGAGTCCACCCGGTTCATCTGCCCGGCGCCGACACCAATGGTGGCGCGGTCCTTGGCATAGACGATGGCGTTGGATTTCACGTGCTTGCACACGCGGAAGGCGAACAGCAGGTCCTGGATTTCCTCCGGGCTCGGCGCGCGCTTCGTCACCACTTTCAGGCTCGAAGCCGTCACCCGCCCGGCGTCCCGGTTCTGCAGCAAAAAGCCGCCCGCCAGCGACTTGAACTGGTGCCCCGGCGCCGCCGCGTCGGGCACACCGCCGGCCAGCAGCAGGCGCAGATTCTTCTTCTTCGCCAGCACCGCCCGCGCGCCCTCGTCGGCATCCGGGGCGATGATCACCTCGGTGAAGATCGTCGCGATCTTGGTCGCGGTCGCTTCATCCAGTGTGCGGTTCAGCGCGACGATGCCGCCAAAGGCTGAGACCGGATCGCAGGCGAGCGCCGCGTCCCAGGCATCGGCCACGCGGGCGGCCGTGGCCACGCCGCACGGATTGGCGTGCTTGACGATCACGACGGTCGGATCCTCGAATTCGGCGACACATTCATAGGCCGCGTCAGTGTCGTTGTAGTTGTTGTAGGAGAGCTCCTTGCCCTGCGTTTGAGTCGCGGTGGCGACTCCGAAACGGGCCGGCGCCGAGATGTAGAACGCCGCCGACTGGTGCGGGTTCTCGCCATAGCGCAGGCTCTGCTTCAATTGCCCGGCAAGGCTCACCTGGGCCGGATATTCCACGCCGTTCTGTTGCGCGAACCAGCCGGAAATCGCTGCGTCATAGGCCGCCGTGCGCGCATAAGCCTGGGCGGCCAGGCTGCGGCGGAGGCCAAGCGTGGTGCCGCCATGGGCTTCCAGCTCGGCCAGCACCTGCGCGTAATGTTCCGGCGCGGTCAGCACGGCCACCGCGGCATGGTTCTTCGCCGCTGAGCGGATCATCGCCGGGCCGCCAATATCGATATTTTCGATGCAGTCCTCGAACGCGGCCCCGCGTGCCACCGTCGCCTCGAACGGGTAGAGATTCACCGCCACCAGGTCGATCGGCGCGATTTTATGGTCCTGCATCTGCTGCAGATGCTCGGCCAGGTCGCGCCGGCCAAGCAGGCCGCCATGCACCTGCGGCACCAGGGTTTTGACACGCCCGTCGAGAATTTCCGGAAAGCCGGTGTGATCCGAGACCTCCTTCACCGCCACACCGGCCTCGCGCAGCGCCTTGGCGGAGCCGCCGGTGGAAAGGATTTCCACGCCCTTCGCCGCCAGGGCGCGTGCGAACGCGACCAGCCCGGCTTTGTCGGAAACGGAAATCAGCGCGCGGCGCAGGGGAACGATATCGGTCATAGGTAAGATTCCTTAACTGGAGGCGGGGACGGCGGAGACGGCATTGGCCGGCGAGCCGCTGATCACCTTGGTGCTGATCAGCAGATAGACGAGCGTGTGCGCTTGGGTGTCGACCAGGCGCGACAGAATGAAATGCTTGAACAGAAGCGAGGCGGAAATGGCGCCGATCTCCTGGCGGTTCGGCAGATCGGCCGGGATGCTCACCGGCCCGTGCGCCACGCAGTTCAGCGCGAACTGGCTGGGATTGGTGGCGACGCCCAAGCCGCCGCTCACCCCGCCGGTCTGCGCGAAGGAGATGTAGCAGCTCACATTCGACACGCGCGGATCATCGAAACGCTGCACGACCACTTTGTCGTTGGGCCCGAGCAGCCGGAAATTGGTGCTGACGCTGCCGATGGTCTGCTGCGCGTGGGCCGCGGTGGCGGCGAGGCTGAACAAAGCGGCGGCCAAAGCTCTTTTCATAGGGCGCTCCAGATAAGGTAGAGGAAGCAGCCGCTTTTTGAAAAAAGCGGCGCAAAAACTTTTGTTTCCACCAGGCCGGTGGCGCTGAAACCAGCACGGCCCAGGTCAGCAAAGTTTTTCGAGCGATGTAAAGCCATCATGTTCGAGGGACCAGGGCGTCATACACCGAAAGCGTCTGCGCGCAGATGACGGGGTCGGAAAAACTTTCCTCGGCCCGCCGCCGTGCCGCCGCGCCAAAGCGCGCACGCAAGGCTGCGTCATCGATCAGCCGCTCCAGCGCCGCCGCCAGCGCCGCCGGGTCGCGCGGCGGGACCAGAAAGCCGGTCTCACCATGCACCACCGCCTCGCGGCAGCCGGGAATGTCGGTGGCCACCAGCGGTTTGCCGGAGGCCATCGCCTCCAGCGCCGATTTCGGCAGGCCTTCGCGAAAGGTGGAGGGCTGGCAGGCGATATGGGCGCCACGCAGCAGATCCGCGATGTCCCGCCGGGGCCCGAGCCAGGTGACCAGTCCTTCAGCCTCCCAACCGCGCAATTCACCTTCCGTCACCGCGTCCGGGTTGCCCGGATCGGGCGCACCGACCAGCACGAATTCCGCCTTGCCTTTCAACAGCCGCGCCGCGGCGGCGAAATCGGCCACACCCTTTTCCCGGATCATCCGCGCGATCAGAAGCACCCGCACCGGACCTTCCGGTTCAGGGGCCGGCGCAAAAGTCTCGATATCGACGCCGGCGCCACGGATCAGCACCGCCGCCGCGGACCGCACCATGCCCGCCTTGCTCAGCACATTTAAATCGTCAGGATTTTCGAAGATCGCCCGCGTGCCCGGCGGCGTCAGTGTCAGCTTCAGCCCCAGGGAGACGAACGGTCTTAAAAGCCGGGCCAAAACCTTATTGGAGGAAAACACGAAACCAAGCCCGACGGGCGCGTTCACAATGTTTTTCACACCCGCCAGCCATGCCGCCAGCCCGCCGATCATAATGGGTTTCAGCGCGACATGATGCACCAGGTCCGGCCGGATCTGGCGGTAGATCTTTGCCAGCCGCAGCGCGAATCCGACTTCCCCGAACGGGTTCACCCGCCGCCGGATGAACGGCACCGGAACCACCTCGATGCCGCTGGCGCGAATCCGGGCCGTCGCCTCGCTCTCCCGGGCGACCAGAATCACCCGCCACCCGGCGGCCTTCGCCGCCCGGCCGCGGGCCCAGAAATGCGACGCGAAAAACCAGTCCTCAGTGACGAGAAACACCAGAGTGCGCGCGGGGCCTGCCGCTTCAATGCTCATGCGGGGGCGTTTATCGCGGACCGGGGGCGCAATCAAAGAGAAGCAGCTTCTTTTTGTGAACAAGGCCGTTCGGGGCTTGTTGGGAATCATCGTGAATTGATGATGGCTGCGACGAGATGGATCATGGCGCTAAAGGCCTGATCCGTCTTGTCTGAGCGCATGGCGATGCGTTTGAACTCCTTGAGTTTGCAGAAGAAG
>Ga0310811_10004566_pt1 | contig 17416 bp, 18 predicted proteins | sample YCmetagenome_FD_207642 | JGI IMG/M metagenome (GOLD analysis project Ga0310811, IMG submission 207642) | Soil microbial communities from experimental microcosm in Duke University, North Carolina, United States - YC | ecosystem: Engineered > Artificial ecosystem > Soil microcosm > Unclassified ...
GGGCACCTTCTACAACTATTTCAAATCCAAGGAGCAGGTCTATCAGGCGCTGCGGGATGAAGAGGCGCTGGCCATCCGGCCGAAGCTGCGCGAGGCCCGTACCGCCGCCGTGGATGCGCGGGCGTTCCTGATGGCGAGCTTCCGCGCCTTTTTCTGGTTTGTGGCCGAGAAGGGCGCCAGCGGGGGCGAGCGGTTCCGGCTGGATTCTCCGGAAGTGCTGGCCGGCTTTGCCGAACTGCGTGAGGACATCGAGAAAGCGATGGCGCGTGGCCTGTTGCCGTCCACCGATTCACATCTGCTTGCCGCGGCGCTGACGGGCGTGGCCTTCGAGCTGGGCGAAGAGGTGAAGCAGGGCGCAGAGATCGAGAAGACGACGGCGTTCTCCACCGCGCTGTTTCTGGGTGGGATCAGCGCCCTGCCGGCAAAGAGTGTTTAGCCTTTTTTGTGGGTCGCTCCGGCTGTCGCCTACGCTCCTGAGGCCCGAAGATACTCCGCCCAGATGCGGTCCTTCTGCGAACCCAGTTTGTGGAGATAGGCCCAGCTATAGAGGCCGCTGTCATGGCCGTCATCAAAGCCGATGCGCACGGCATAATTGCCCACCGGCTCCAGGCCGGAGATCTTCACCGCCTGCTTGCCCTTGACGATGGTCTTGGGGCCCGCACCGTGACCACGCACTTCGGCGCTGGGCGATTCCACCCGGAGATATTCCGCGGCGAGTTCAAAGCGGCTGCCGTCTTCAAATGCGATGGTGAGCGTATCGCGTGCCGGGTTGAGGCGGATTTCACTGGGCCACGGATTGAGATCAGCGGAGGGCATCGCGCTCTTCATCGCTCAGGGTGCGCGCTTCGCCCGGCAGCATCACCGGCACGCCGCCGCGGATGGGATAGGCCAGTCCGGCTGCGCGGCTGACCAGTTCCTGGCGGTCGCGGTCGTAGCGCAAGGTGGTCTTGGTGAGCGGGCAGACCAGGATTTCCAGAAGTTTCGGGTCGGTTTCCATTTTGTCCACCAATCAGTTCAATGTCGTCGGGCCGGCTTCGCCGCCGATCTCCAGCAGCGCGATCAGGGTAGAGGCGCGATCCTGGACGCTGCTCGCTTCCAGCAAGGCCTGTTTCTCGGCCGGATCGAACGGGCACATCATGGCCAGCGCGTTGATCAAGGCTTCACCCGGCGCCGTCAGCACGCTGTTCCAATCGGCCTGCATGTCGCGGCTGGTGAGATAGGTTTTCAACGCCTTGAGCAGCCGCTCGCGGGGAAACAGTTCTTCATCGGATTGCGCCAGGTCGCCGGCAAAGCCGGCAAAATCACAGAAGCCGGCCCGCCAGGGCGTTGTGGTCTGCATCTCGCCCATCAGGCGGAAGCGGCAGATGCCCGCCAGCGAGATCAGGTAGCGATTGTCCTCGGTCTCCCGGAAGGAAATGATTTTCCCGGCGCAGCCCACATGGGTCAGGCGCGGAGCGGCGGGCGCCTTGTCCTCGCTTTCGGCCGGCTGGATCATGCCGATCAGCCGGTCGCCGGTCAGCGCATAGTCCACCATTTCCAGATAGCGCGGCTCGAAGATATTCAGCGGCAGTTGCCCGCGCGGCAAAAGCACCACGCCCGACAGCGGGAACAGCGGCAGCGACTGCGGCAGGTCCGAATAGGAGTGGTAGTACCTGGGCATCGTCACCTTCAGGAGAACAGGAGCCCGGAAAGCTTGCGCCTGGCTTCGATAGTGCGCGGATCGGCGGGACCCATGGCTTCGAACAAGGTGACAAGCTGCTTGCGCGCCGCCTCCTCGTTCCATTGGCGGTCCAGCCGCACCAGTTCCAGCAGCTCCGCCAGCGCTCCGTCACGGTCGCCGCCCGCGTCCAGCGCCATGGCAAGGTCATAACGCGCCTGATGGTCCTTCGGATCGGCCGCCAGCTTGGCGCGCAGGCCGGTGGTCACACCGCTTTCCGGTGCCGGCGCTTCCCTGAGTTTCAATTCGGCCTCGACGGCGCGGATGGCTTCGTCCTGGGCGCCTTCCTGGCTCACCATCTGGAGGGTGGCCTTGGCGCGCTCCACATCACCGCCCTTGAGATAGGCCCGCGCCAGCCCGGCCACCGCCTTGGGATTTCCGGGCTCGTCCTGCAGCACATGGCCGTAAGCCTGGGCGGCAAGCGCGATGTCGCCGGCTTCCAGCGCCTCTGCGGCCACCGCCAGCACTTCGGCGGTGTGCTCGGGCCCGCCATGGTGATGGTCATGACCGTGATGGTCATGGCCGCCGGCGCCGCTTGCCAGCGCCGCCACAAAGGCCTTCACTTGGCTGTCGGGGATGGCGCCCATGAAACCGTCCACCGGCTGGCCGTCCCGGAAGGCATAGACGGTGGGGATGGACTGGATCCGGAGCTGCTGGGCGATCTCGGGATTCTCGTCGATATTGACCTTGACCAGTTTGACCGCACCGTCAGCGGCGTTCACGGCCGCTTCCAGCGAAGGGCCCAGCGTCTTGCAGGGGCCGCACCAGGGTGCCCAGAAATCCACGATCACCGGAACCTCGCGGCTGGCCTCCAGCACGTCGGCGGCAAAGGTTGCGAGCCCGGAATCCTTGATATGCGGGCTGTTGCCCGTGGCCGCATTCTGGGCGGGCTGGGAGGTGAGCGGACGGCCGCCGGGACCGATCAATGTCATGGCTATGCTTTCTGGATGCTTCCGAGGCGAAACATGGGCATTCAGAGCCCAAAAAGAAAGCCCACCCGCACAGGCCTTACCTCCCCCGGCGCGCGCGTTAGCGCGCTTGCAAGGGGGGCGAGGCCGACGGCCAAGTCGGCCTCGCGCCGTAGCGAAACTTCGTACTTGTTGCCGCGGCCCGCTTCGCGGGCGTTCGGCCGGCAAAAGGTCCACCGGACCTTTTGCTTATCAGCCTCACGGCCGGAGGGGGAAACTACGGAACCAGCTTTTCGATCCAGTTGGGCAGGGCGAAGGCGGCGGCGTGGATGGCCGGATTGTAGTAGTCGGTTTTCAGCTTGGCCTTTTTATAGGCCTTGGCAGCCTTGGCGATGCCGGCCGGCGTGCCCAGCGGCTTGCCGCCCTTGGTCGCCCAGGAGAGCGCCATGAAGCCGCCGATATAGGTGGGCACCACGCTGAGATAGAGGCCCGAGCGTGGGAAGAATCGTGACAGTTCCTCCAGCGCCTCGGTGATCTCCCAGGGCTGATAGAAGGGCACGCCGGTCTGGAAGGTGGCGTAGCCGCCCTTTCTGAGCGCGCCCTTCACCCGGTCGTAGAAGGTTTCGCCGAACAGCGCCTTGCCCGGTCCCACCGGATCGGGCCGGTCGGCGATGATCAGGTCGAAGCGGTTCTTGCTGGATTTGCGGCCCAGATATTCGAAAGCGTCGGCCGCCTCGATCACCATGCGCTTGTCCCTGAAGGCCTTGGCGTTGATCTCGCCGAAATGCTTTTTGCAGAGCTCGATCACCCGGTCGTCGATATCGACCAGCACCACTTCCTTGACGTTTTTATGCTTAAGAGCCTCGTCGGCGATGGAGAGGTCGCCGCCGCCCACGATCATCACCCGCTCAACCTTGCCATGCTCCAGCATGGGCAGATGCGTCAGCATGTCGGCATAGGCGCTCTCGTCCCGGCTGGTGATCTGGACGATGTCGTCCAGGGTCATCACCCGGCCATTGGCGACGGTGTCGAAGATGCGGATGTGCTGGAAGCGGCTCTGCTCGTCTGCCAGCACCTTGGTGATCTCCATGGACTGGGCGTAACCCTTGTGCAGACGCTCGGTCTGCAGGTCGTCGGAGGCTTTGCGGGCCTTGCTTTTGGTCGGCTGGGGCTGGGGACGGGCCATAACGTTTCCTTAAGACTTGTGACAGCGGCTCCGCCGTATAGGACTGGTTTGCGCGGCTGTCTACCATGTGCTCGCGCGCGCTGTTGTGCCCATTTTATCGGACTTTCTCGCGCGAGAGGCGAGCACCGAAACGGCGCGCCGAGGCGCCGGCACAGGCTGCCGCTCTGAACACGCCCGGGAAAAAAATTGGCCCGGGGGGAAATTTCTTCTTGCATCGCCGGGCAGTTAGCCCTATTTCGAAATCGACCCGGCGAGAAAAAAAGCCGGACAAAGCGGCGTAGGGCTGACCCCCTCCGTCGCTTTTCTCTTTAAGACGCGTCCGGAAGTCCGCAAGGCCAAGGCGTTTGGTGTCAACTCTAAGACGGGTAGGTGCTTAAATGGCTCGACTCAATTTGGTGGCGGCGAATAAAATCCCGCAAAAAGAAATTAAGCCCCGCGCCGCCAAGGCGCCGCGGCCGATCGTTGTGACCCCTTCGAATGACGACCAGAAGGATCACTTCATCACCAAGAATGGCCTGTCCTATGCGGGCAGTCATGTGATCATCGACCTTTGGGAAGCCAAGGGCCTGGATGATCGCGAGCGGATCGAAACCGCGCTGATCGACGCAGTGAATGAAGCGGGCGCGACGCTCCTGCACATCCACCTGCACAAGTTCGAAGACGGCGGCGGCATCTCCGGCGTGGCGGTGTTGGCGGAAAGCCACATCAGCGTCCACACCTGGCCGGAAAAAGGCTTCGCGGCCTTCGACGTGTTCATGTGCGGCAATGCCGAACCCCGCAAGGCGTTGGACGTGTTCAAGCGCGCCTTCGAGCCGGGCCGGGTCGTGGTCGGCGAGCACAAGCGCGGCGTGGTGTAAGCGCTCGCGGAGCAAAGAATTAAAGGGCGGGTGCCATTGGCACCCGCCCTTTTTCTTTGTCCGCTCGCTTTATTTTTGAACCCCCTCCGGCTTCGACTATCCGGCGCTCGCTTCGCTCGCACCGCCGTCGAAGCCACCTCCCCCTTTAGGCGGGCTTCGCCCGCAAAGGGGGAGCCGGGCTGGTGACCCAGCGGATGGTCGCCCGGCGGAATGCCGGGCTCGAGTTTACGTTCTTTGCCTAATTCGATTTCTCGGCCGTTTCGGCCTCCTCAAGATCGCGCTCCAGGAAATAGTTGAGGAAGGTGCGGATCAGGGCGATCGCGGCGAGCTGGCCGATGTCGTTCCAGCTCGGCGAGATCACGCTGCGGACAATGTCTGCGGCAAGCGCAAATTGCAGCCCCAGCAGCAGCCAGATCCCGAATCGCACGAACAGCGCCTTGCGCCAGCCCGCATCATGGGTGCGATGGAAAAAGTGCCGGACGGAATTGGCAAAGGCTTCGGCCGCGCCATAGGCGATCAGTACCACCGCCACGCCTTCCACCAGCAGCGCGACTGTGGCGGAAAATTGGCGCAGGATATCTTCCATCAGGGATGCGGCCGCTTCACGCAACGGAAGCCGAGATGGCAGGCAGCGCTGTCGATGGGCTGGGCCATGCGAGCGGCGGGCCGGTAGCGGCGGCAATAGCTCGGCGCACAAAGAAACGAACCGCCCTTGATCACCCTGCGGGGTATGGCCAGCCCGCCGGGTTCGATGCTGCGTTCGCGCGCTTCGTCGCGCCTGTTGGGCATGCCGGCGCAGCAACCGGACTTCTCCGCCGGCGCCGCTATGTGGCGGGGGGCATACCAGTCGGTGGTCCATTCCCAGACATTGCCGATCATGTCGAACAGGCCGAAAGCGTTGGGCGGGAAAAAGCCCACCGGCGAGGTGCCCTCAAAGCCCCGGCAGGTGAGGTTCTCCCAGGGGAACTGGCCTTGCCAGGTGTTGGCCATGATCTGGCCGCCGGGCATGAGATCATCGCCCCAGGCATATTCGACGCCCTGCAGCCCTCCGCGGGCGGCGAATTCCCATTCCGCCTCGCTGGGCAGTGCCTTGCCGGCCCAGTCGGCATAGGCCTGCGCATCCTCATAGCTGATGTGAACCACCGGATGCTGGGTCTTGCCGTCAAGATTGCTGTCCGGTCCGAAAGGATGTCGCCAATCCGCGCCCAGCACATAACGCCACCAGACAAGAGGCTGGGACCGGCTGACAGGCTTCAGCGGCTTGTGGAACACAACCGAGCCGGGTTGCAGCATCTCCGGGATGGCGCCGGGATAATCTTCGGCTCGCGGCGCCTTTTCCGCGAGCGTCACATAGCCGGTGGCGGTGACAAAGCGGCCGAATTGCTGGTTGGTCACCGGATGGAAGTCCATCCAGAAACCATCCACCGACACCGGATGCTCCGGTGCCTCCTCCGGATAGTGATGGTTGGATCCCATCGAGAAGCTTCCGCCGTCGATCCAAGCCATGGCGGCGGGACTCTCTGAAGTGCTGGCCGGGGCGCAGGCCGGGGCGCGGGCGGGTAGGGCGGGCGTCATAAAAGCGCTGCGCATGTTCCTTCGACGGCGCAAAAATCGTAGCCCGCCGCGCGGAAGCGGCGCGATTGGACCTAAGGTCAAAGCAATGGCGGCGTGACGCCAGGTGGCAAAGTTCCCCGATCTGTCCTGGCGTGCCGCAAACTGTTCTGGCCTGCGCTTGCAGTCCTCGCACCTGCCATTAGCCTGAAGTGAAGGTGGGAGGTTTCATGTATCTCAATGATGGATTTTCGGGCGGCGGGCCCGACGGCCCGCTCTGCAAGGCCTGCAAGCAACCTATTCTCAAGGGCCAGCCGGTGACGCGGGTGGAATTCAACGGCGAGCAGCATGACATGTCGGGCGCGTATCACCGCGCCTGCAGCAAGCCATACGATTCCCTGGCGCGCGCGCTCAATATGCTGAACCGCCCATATCGCTGATCGAGGGCGGCTGATCAGGCCCGGGCTGGCACAGTCCCAGGGATGGTCAGGGAGACCGACGCCCCGAACACGGTGCGCCAGTCGCGTTTCATGCTGACCAGGGTGAGGCCGTACTCTATGGCCTTGTCCAGCCCCTCGCTCAGGGGACAGAGATGAAATTGCCGGTCATAGACGTATTCGCGCGCCGCATCGTCGTGATGCAGCAGCAGCGCCAAACTCGGTCCCCTGCCGGTCTTGGTGTAGCGCAGCATCGCCAGGTCGCCGTCGGAATTGCCGAACGCCAGGATGGGCCGCCGGCCGATATGCAGGCCGATATTGACGACTTTTTCCTCGCGGTCGTCGAAGCTGTTCAGTTCCGCCAGCTTCACCAGCTCGCCATGTCCGCTCTGGATGTCGAAACGGGTCTTGACGCTGGAGCCGATCACCCGCTCCCGCGGAATGCCATAGACCTCCTCGCAAAAGGCGCGCATCAGGTCGATGCCGCCGCCCGACACGATGAAACTCTTGAAACCGTGCTCGCGCAAATAGCCCAGCAGCTCGATCTGGGGCCGGTAATACAGGTCGGTAAAGGGCACGCCAAGCGAGGGATGGTATGTGTTCGTCAGCCAGTCCCTGGCCAGTCTGGTAAAGGCGGATTCGGTCATGCCGGCATGGGCGGCGGCGGCCACCTCGAACAGGCCCTTCTTGCCCAGCGCATGCATGGTCCGCTGGTCATTTTCCAGATAGGCCTTGAAAGGCTGGCGCTGTGTCAATGAAGGATCATGCTGCGCCAGTGCCGCCAGCCGGTCACGGCCGAAGAAGAACTGCACCTGCCAGGGCTGTTCGCACCACAAGGTGCCGTCATTGTCGAACACGGCGATGCGCTCGGCCGGCGGCACGAAATAGGCCCCGCCCTTGAGGGTGACCTTGGCGACAAAATCCAGGATCGCCAGCTTGGCGTGTCCGTCATTCCAGGATGAAAGTGCCATCGTTCCTAATCGTGACTCGATAACCTATCGCCGAGAGTGAAGCCGTCGGGGCGGATCCCCTTCATGACTTGGGCATCATGGCTTCGACGATCTGGTCAATGCTGAAGCTGGCCGATTTCTGCCGCGGCGGGAACTCCTTGAAGCTGGAAAGCCACTCGCCGATGATGGCCTGCGCGGCATACATCGCGAACAGGTGTTCGACCATCCAGTCGTCATATTTGAAGCTTTCGTCACCGCGCTCAAAGGGGTCGGACCGCAAATTGAAGATCTTGGGAACGCGCAGGGGCGATAACGGCTCGCGCCATACATCCAATCCCGTGGACCTCTGTTCGGCGAAGACGACCTTGTACTGGTTGACGCGCAGCGCCATCAGGTCGCCATCATCGCTCCAATAGAGGAAGCCTTTGCGCGGGCTTTCCTTCTCCTTGCCTGACAGGAATGGCATCAGGTTGGCGCCGTCGAGATGGACTTTGAAGGTCGTACTGCCGATCTTGTAGCCCTTCTTGACCTTCTCCACGAGATCGGGCTCGCCGGCGGCGGCGGCAAAGGTCGGGATGAAATCCTGCAGCGAGCAGATATCGTTGATCACGCGGCCGGGCTCGATCACGCCGGGCCAGCGCATCACGCAGGGCACGCGCCAGCCGCCTTCCCAATTGGTATCCTTCTCGCCGCGGAAGGGTGTTGACCCGCCATCCGGCCAGGACATGACTTCCGCGCCATTGTCGGTAGTGAATACGACGATGGTATTGTGGGCGACTTTCAACTGCTCCAGCTTGTCGAGCAACTGCCCGATATGGCCGTCCAGTTCCACCATGCCGTCGGGATATACTCCCAGTCCCGTCTTGCCCACCGAGGACGGTTTCAGGTGGGTGAAGATGTGCATGCGGGTGGTGTTCATATAGCAGAACCAGGGCGCATCCTCCTTGGACTTGCGATCCATGAAGTCCAGCGCCGAGGCCAGGAACTCCTCATCCACCGTTTCCATACGCTTGCGGGTCAGCGGTCCGGTATTCTCGATCACCTGCTTGCCGACCTTGCCGAACACCGGATCGACGGTGGTGTCGTCCTTGTCGGTGGCCTTGCACTTCAAGACGCCGCGGGGCCCGAATTTCTTGCGGAAGTTCGGGTCCTTGGGATAGTCGGGATATTCCGGCTCCTCCTCGGCATTGAGGTGGTAGAGGTTGCCGAAGAACTCATCGAAGCCGTGCATGGTCGGCAGCTGGTCGTTGCGATCGCCCAGATGGTTCTTGCCGAACTGGCCGGTGGCATAGCCCAGATTCTTGAGGAACTGCGCAATGGTCGGGTCTTCCGCCTTCAACCCCAGCGGTGATCCCGGCATGCCGACCTTGGTCAGGCCGGTGCGGATCGGTGTCTGGCCGGTGATGAAGGCCGCGCGGCCGGCGGTGCAGCTCTGCTGGCCGTAAAAGTCGGTGAAGTTGGCGCCTTCTTTGGCGATGCGGTCAATGTTGGGCGTGCGATACCCCATTATGCCATTGTTGTTGCAGCTGATGTTGAACCAGCCGATATCGTCGCTCATGATGAAAAGAATATTCGGTTTTTTGCTGCTCGCGGCCATGGGGCACCATTTTGGATTGGGGACCGGATTTAGCCTTCCCGGGCAGGCCGATACGATTGGCCAGAGGTCCAACACCGGCGGAAAACCGCCAGCCGGTGCCGGCCTTATTCCACGCGTTTCAGTAGCGGCGCCTTCCAGCCTTTTTCCAGCGCTTCCGGTTTGGGCCAGTAGAGCCGCAGCGCCATGATGAACGGACCGGCCGGCGCCGGCAGCCAGTTGGCTTCCTGGTCCCTGCCCGGAGAATAGTGCTGGATATGAAGCGTGATACCGCCATCCTCATCGCGGCTGAGCGCGTCCAGCATCGGCGAATTGATCAGATAGCGATTGAGGGGATTTTTCACCAGCATGCGCGACGGAAACTCGTACATGGTGAGCGACCAGAAGGCATTGACCGGTGGCAGCGCATCGGGCGCAAAACGCAATTCATAACGCGCGGCGGAGGCATCCAGCTTCCTGCCGCCGGAATCGATCACATAGACGGGGTAGATCGCCTCCTCCCGGGAGTTGCCATAGATTCCGTCCACCGCGGCGATCATGCGGTAAAGATAATTGTTCTGAAGATAGTCCCGCGTACCGAACAGCTGGCCGCTGGTCAGTTCGCCGGTCGCCAGCCTGTGCTCCGCCTGGTCATAGGCTTTCCAGGCATCTGCCATGCCGTCATGCACCGCCTTGAGCATGTCCCGCGCCAGCGCCTTGATGTGGAAGTCTCCGCCGGGGGCGATGCCGAGCTGCTCAAAGCGCGCCCTGAGCGCCTGCTCGGAGGGGTGAACCGGACAGAATTGCAGGAGGAAATTGAGCTCATTGAAGAATTCCGCCGAGGTGCGTTCCTCGCCGGCGCTGATCGGCCTGACAAAATCGATCGCGGGCGCGGGCGGCGGGGCCTTGTGTCCCAGGAAGGAGGATAAGGGGCGGACATGGTAGCCGGCCTGCACCTTCTTCACATTCCCGATGTCCTGCGGCGAAAGAAGCTGGGTGCGATAGAGGACCAGCGCCAGTTCGGTCTCGCAGCGGATCACCCGGCTGATTCCGGGCGGCACCTCTCCCCGCCAGCGCGGACCCGCGAGCAGGAAATCTCCTTCGTCATTGCCGGTGGCGCGGCTGCCGACATAGGCGAAGTTGAAGGTATAGAGATCGATGAATTGCAGCGAATAATAGCGTCCGGCCTCGACCTGCGGCACGGAGAAGATCAAAGGCTCCGTCCTCAGATCAGCGCCCACCGTGGAATAGGGCGTATCGGAATTGGGAGTCTGAATCGACTTGTCGTCGGGCGTATAGACGCGCGCCGTATTGTGGACCTGGTTCCAGCTGCCTTTGTATTCGGCCCCATCGTGATCCACGAAATAGGAATGGAGGATCCGGTAATTGTCCACCATCGGGAAGCCATAGATGTAGGCATCCCTGGCGATGGTGCGGCCGTCTTGCGGGGACAGTGTTGTCGGCTCCACCTCGCTGTGGAGCGATGCCTTGGCTTGTGTCACGGGCATGGGATGGATCCTTTCCTGTGTCCTGTCATTTGATGCTCAATGGAATGGGCCGACCTGGAAGGTCAGGCTGGCCAGCGCGACCACGCCGATCCCCAGCAGCAGCACCGCCACCACCAGCGTGAAGGAAACAGGAAAACCGCTCTCCGCATGGATCAGCGTTTCGTCGTGCATGCTTTGGCGCACCTTCCTGAGGCTCAGCATGAATTGGATGTGATAGACGATGCCCACGATCAGCATGCCGACCCCCAGCCAGACCAGCGCCTGACCGAAATTGCGGGCGGCATGCGGTGCCCCGCTCACCAGCTTCTCGTCCAGCAGCCGGCCGAGGAACTGATAGATGGTGAAGCCGAAACTGATCAGCGACAGCGAGGTGCGGATCACACTCATCAGGGTGCGCTCCGCACTCAAGCGCGAGCGTTGGAATGACATGCCGGTGCGCCGCGACGACATTTCGGTGCGCTGGGTGGAAAGCGCGGTGCGGTGGGTGGAGAGCTTGGTGCGGTGCTGGGAATATTCCACCGAGGCGCGATCGGCGTCGCTGGTGTCGACTGCAGGTATGACCACCACATCGGCTGAAGGGTCGCGTTTCAGCAATTCATCGATGGTCGGATGACGATCCATGGCGGAGTGAGTTTCCCCATTCTGCGCGGCGAATTTGTAACTGGACCTAGGTCCAATTGAGATTGGGTGCCGCGCGCCGCCAGCATTGGGATGTGCTCGAGCGGGAATTCAACGGACGCATTTTTCTGCTTGCCGCGCCATTGCTCGCGGCAACATCGGCCGCTTTCGCGCAGGACAGCGATCACGACCTCGCCAAAAAGCTGAACAATCCGGTTGCCTCGCTGGTCAGCGTGCCACTGCAGTTCAATTATGACTGCTGCTTCAAGCCGGCCGGCAGCGACCGCGTCACGCTCAATATCCAGCCGGTCATGCCCTTTGGACTGACGCAAGACTGGAACCTTATCGTCCGCACCATCCTGCCGGTGATCGCACAGCCGTCGGCAGTTACCGGTGGTCATGCGAGCTTCGGTTTCGGTGATACGACCCAGAGCTTTTTCTTCTCTCCCAATGCCGAAGCGGACGGTTTCATCTGGGCGCTCGGTCCGGCCTTTCTCTGGCCCACCGCCACCGAGCCTGCGCTGGGCAGCCACAAATGGGGCGCGGGCCCCACGGGCCTTTTGCTGAAGCAGGAAGGCGGCTGGACCGTCGGCATGCTGGCCAACCACATCTGGTCCTATGGCGGCGAGCGCGAGTATCCGGGCGTCAACAACACCTTCCTGCAGCCCTTCCTCAGCTACACCTGGCCGGACACCACCAACCTCGGGCTCAACACTGAGAGCACTTACAATTGGCAAAGCGGACAGTGGACGGTGCCGATCAATCTGACGGCGGGCCATCTGTTCAGCCTGGGCGGCCAGCGGATCAATTTCACCCTGGGCGGCCGCTATTTTCCCGAACGGCCGCATGACGGCGCGAGCTGGGGCCTGCGCTTCGTCATGACATTTCTTTTCCCCAAATAGGAGATTTTCATGAAACGCATTCTGTTGGCGTCTTCCTTCCTCGTCCTGGCGGCTGGCCCAGCCGCAGCGGTCGAGACCGGCTTCAGCATCTATCCCAAGGGGATGGCGGATTTCATGTCCGGTGTGGTGCCGCCTCATGAGGGCATCTATTTTTCCAGCATTTATTACCATTTCAATGGCTCGGTGGATTCGGCGGTGCGCAATGGCGTTACGGAATTCGGCGTGGACATGGGGCTGAATGCGGGCTTCCTGCGCGGTACCTATGTCAGCGATGCCGAATATCTGGGCGGGCGCTATGCCATGGGCGGCGCCATTGCGATTGCCGGCGCCAATCTTGACGCCAACCTGGTTGCGCCCAGGGGTGCCGCCAGCTTCAGTACCGGCAATTCAGATTTCGCAGACTCCATCTTCACGCCGGTCGCGATCGGCTGGGACCATGGCAACTTCCACTGGAACGGCAGCTTCTCGCTTTATCTTCCGACCGGCAGCTACGAGAAGGGCCAGTTGAATATCGGCCGCAATGTCATCGGCTTCTGGCCGGCCGGCGCCCTGACCTGGTTCGATCCGGCCAGCGGCTGGGATATTTCCGGCGCGCTGACCTTTGTCTCCATGACCAGGAATGACGCCACCGACTACCAGTCGGGTGACCTGTTGCACTTCGACTGGGCGATCGGCAACCACGTTACACCGAACTGGGAAATCGGCCTTGCCGCCAATCTGGTGCAGCAACTCAGCGCCGACAGCGGCAGCGGGGCGAGGCTGGGCGCCTTCAAGGCGCAGAGTTTCGGGTTGGGACCGGCGGTGAATTATTCCGGCAAAGTGGGCAACTCGCCGGTGTCCTTCACCGCCAAATGGGAACATGACGTCACCCATACCAATACCTTTGGCGGTGATCTGGTCACCGTCAGCGCCACGGTGGTTTTCTGAGGGCCTGTCATGCTGGCCGACATGCTGCCGCCTTTCTGGGACGAAATATGGGCTCGCACCGAGGGGCCATTGCATTTCCGCTTTTTCCTGCAGCCGGCAGTGGCGATTTTCCTGGCGATACGGGACGGGCGCCGTGACGCCGTCAGCGGCCGGGCACCCTATCTCCAGGACATCCTGTACAATCCCGACCTGCGCGGGCAACAGCTCAAGGAAGGCTTCCGTGCCGTGGCCCGGGTGATAGTACTGGGCGTGGTCATGGATGCGGCGTATCAGCTATTCGTCGTCAAAGCGTTCCGGCCGCTGGAAATGCTGGTGGTCGTCGTGCTGCTGGCCTTTGTTCCGTATCTTTTGATGCGCGGCCCCGCCAGGCGGGTCATACACTGGTATCTTGCCCGCAAGGCGTCACAAAAGAGCGACGAACACAGGCGCGGCGCGGTTTAGGATATGCCGGGCACGCTCAACCCAACCCTCCCCTTGAGGGAGGGGCGAATTGCGAAGCAATTCGGGGAGGGGTCATGCTCCGTGGCCCTGACCCCTCCCCGAAAAATCCGTCGCAACGCTCCGAATTTTTCGACCCTCCCTCAAGGGGAGGGTTGAAAGAAGGGGTAAAGGCTCCGGTTCGGGACTCAGACCAGCCAACTTGGCCGTTTGTCGGGAGGACCTGACCAACCCCAATCGGTCAGAACTTTGATCTTGCCGGCTCGATCGTAGGTTTCCGGCGGTCCACCAAGATTGCCACAATATCCAAAGCCGTTCTCTTTCAGCGCTTGGATATGTGGACTGATGACGGAGTAATCGGCGTCCACAACCATTCCGCGCCGGAAACCAAAATGTTTGACCAGCGCCGAGATGTACAAGTTCGCCCCGCCAGGTAGCGCCAACCTAGACGGGGTCTCAATCTCGATTCCGAGATCTTGGGCCGCTCGCTTCCAGAATTGGACTTCGGTCGGTGTCACTGCACGCCCGCTTTTATTTCCGTCCAGGTGCCGACAATCTTTTCCTTGTTCGGCAAGGGCCGCTGAAAGATGCCGCTCTTCAGGAAGGTCTCCAGATCGCGCGGTACGCCCAGCGTCTCGAACACGCTGTCGGGCACGGTCTTCATCGCCTCGATATTGGCGGGCTCATCGCCGATGGTGGTGATCATATAGACGGCGGCTGAATCGGAGATGCCGGAATCGATCAGGGCCAGCGCCTTGGCTTCATCCGACGGATCCTTGTGCATCACCAGGCCACAGACATAGGTGAAGATGCCGCCGGGCGGGTTCAGATACGCCACCGGCTTGTGCTCACGGTTGAGCGACGCAAAGGTGGTGCGCCAGCTCATCGCCGCGACGATCTCGCCCGAGGCCAGGCCCTGCGTCAGGGCGGTATTGTCCGCCGAGACAAAGCGCAACTGCGGCACCAGTTCGCGCAGTTTTTCCTGAACCTTCACCCAGTCGGCCTCGCTCATCTCATAGGCATTGACGCCGATCATATGGGCGACGAACGGCACCACGTCATCGGCCCCGTCCAGCACCGAGACACGGCCTTTGTATTTGGGGTCGAACAGAATGTCCCAACTCTGCGACTTGGCATATTCGGGCGCCAGGTCGGTGCGGATGGTCAGTGAGGTGTTGCCCCAATAATGCGGCACAAACCACACCTTGCCGGGGCCGGCGGAAATGCCCGGCAGATTGCGCAAGGTGGGCGGAAGCTTGTTCCAGTTCTTGAGCTTGGACGTATCGATGGGCTGGATCAGGCCCGCCTCCTTCCAGCGCGGCAGGCTGTAGAGGCAGGGGCCTATCACATCCGGCTTGAAGCCGGCGCGCATCTTGGAAAAGGCCTCGTCTTCATCGGCGAAAATGCTGGTGGCGGGTTTTTCGCCATAGGTCTTTTCATAGTCGGCATAGAAAGCGGGCGCGACATAGTCCTGCCATTGGAACAGGGTGGCGGGCGCGCTGGCGCTCTTGCCGCATCCGCTGACCGTCACGATCAGCGCGGCGGCGGCGGCGCCCAAAGTCCACTTCAGAATTGACCGGCCCGTTTTCATGCCCACCCCTCATTGTCACGGCCCGGGACTCCGGGCCGCCCAGGTGACATCAGGCGCTGATGTCGAAGATTGGGCCGCAGCCAATTTCTTCGATACCGGAGCAGCCCCATCTGGGTGGCCCGCACTCCGGCGGGCCATGACACCGGAGTTTGTTTCAATGTCAGTTAAACCCGCAGAGGTAGCGGCCACAAGGCGGCGTGACGGCGCGCTTTTTAAAGTCGAGGCAGCCGTACTTCCATGACGGCGCCGTTACCCTCGCCGCCGGCCAGCCGCATCGCCCCGCCCATCCGCCGCGCCAGCTCCATGGCGATGGCCAGTCCGAGTCCGGCGCCCGTCACCGTGCCCGCCCGGTCGAAACGCTGGAACGGCCGCCCCGCCAGTGCGGCCTCGCCGCGGGTGAAGCCTGCGCCGCTGTCACTGAGGGTCAGCACACCGGCGCCTTCGTCGAAATGCACGTCGGCGCGCACAATGCCGCCCTCCGCCGTATAGGTCAGGGCATTGGCCAGCAGGTTGGCGAGGATGCGGCGCACCGCCTTGGCGTCGGCGCGCACCGTGCCGGGCTCGCCAAAGGCAAGCGACAACGAGATGCGGCGGGAAAAGGCGCGGCCCTGCTGTTCGTCTATGCAGGCCGCCGCCAGCGCCGCCAGGTCGACCGCTTCCTCGGCCAGGGGAAAGCGCCCGGCCTCGATATTGGCGAACTCCAATATGTCGCCGATCTTGGCGTGAAGATTGCGGCCGGCCTCGCCGATGTCGCGAGCATATTCGCCATATTTGGGATGGCCGCATGCGCCGAACATCTCATCGGCGATGATGTCGGAAAAGCCGATCACCGCATTCAGCGGCGTGCGCAGTTCGTGGCTCATATGGGCCATGAATTCCGACTTGGCGCGCAAGGCTTCCATGGCGCCGCGTTCGGCATTGGCCAGCCGCACCATCAATTTGGCTTCGACGGGGCGGGTGGATTTCAGCGCCCGCACGGCGCGGGCGGCCTTGGCATGGCGCTCGAACGCACCCACGAACATTGCCGCCAGCCAGGCGCCTACCAGCGCCGGGCCCAGGATGACGAACAGGTAAAGCGGCAAGGTCTGGGCCCAGTCCGCCAGCGCGTTTTTCTCGTCCAGGTGGCCTTGCACCGCCAGCGGCCAGCCGGGCACAGCCGCCGTCAGCGGTCCGCGCCTGTGCGGCACCAGGCTGGCAGCGCCCAGATCCAGGCTCTTGGGATCGAACAGCACGGCGACGGTCTCAGGGCCGCTGCGGAACGCCAGGCCGCCTGGAAAGCTGGTGCGCGATCCGTCGAAGGCCGGGCGCATGACGGTGGCGTCGCCGGCCGGCTGGAAACGGGCCCGCTGACCGCCGTCGGCGTCCCACACCAGGATGTCGTGGATGGCGGGTTCGGCGCGCCCCAGGTCGGCGCTGCGGAATTGCTCCGGCGAGGCGGCGAATACCGCACCCAGCCGCGCATAACGATCCAGCGCCTGGCCGGTGGCGTGCGCCAGTGCCAAGGTCCGCTCCTGTTCGAAGGTTGCCGCCTGGGCAAGGGCGTGGCTTCTGTCCAGCCGCATCTGGAGCAGGGCCGCGGCGGCAAAACAGCCGCAGATCAGGATGATACAGATGGGGATGGTGTAGCGGCCATCGCGGACAAGCCGCCGGGCAAAGGGACGCTCCAGCAAGGCCGCCAGGAAGCCCTTGCTCCAGGAATGCGTCGTCGCTTCGGCCATTGCCCCAAACCCGCGCGGTGATTCGCGCCCAGGCAGTATGAGTCAGGGATTCCAGCGTCACCAGTTATTAAAGGCCCGGCTCAGTTCACCATCTTGCTGGCGACTTCGAACAGGTTGGGCGAGATGCCGGGCAGATCCCGGATGGCCCCAAGCTCGCTGCGCATCTGGGTCTGGCGCCCCTGGTCATACCGCCGCCAGCTTTCAAAGGCGCCTGCCATGCGGGCCGCGACCTGCGGATTGACGGCATCCAGGGTGCGGATCACTTCACCCACCAGCCGGTAGCCGGAGCCGTCCGCATTGTGGAAACGCAGATGGTTGGCGCTGAAGGCGCCGATCAGGGCGCGCACGCGGTTGGGATTCTTGATGTCGAAAGCCGGATGCTTCATCAGTCCGTGCACCGCCGTTACCGTTTCGGGCAGCGGCGATCCCGCCTGCAGGCCCATCCACTTGTCCAGCACCAGCGGATCGCCGCGGAAGCGGTCGTGGAAGTGGGTGAAGGCGCGATCGCGCAGCGGCGATTCCATGCGGGTCAGCG
>Ga0310811_10004567_pt1 | contig 17416 bp, 16 predicted proteins | sample YCmetagenome_FD_207642 | JGI IMG/M metagenome (GOLD analysis project Ga0310811, IMG submission 207642) | Soil microbial communities from experimental microcosm in Duke University, North Carolina, United States - YC | ecosystem: Engineered > Artificial ecosystem > Soil microcosm > Unclassified ...
GTGAATGGCGGCCGCAGAGTCGTGCTGATGAATGAGGCTGATATCGTTCGCCTCAAGCTGCATAACGGTGATCTCATTAAGCTATCGACGGCTGTAGACGACGGTGTCGATCGCGAACTCGGTGGCCTGCAGGTGATGCCCTACGACATTCCCGAAAAATGCATCGCTGGTTATTATCCTGAATGCAACGTTCTCATTCCGTTGTGGCACTACGCCAAGGAGAGCAAGGTTCCGGCGGCGAAATCAATACCAGTTCGGATCACGCTCCAACATGAGGCGCCGTAACCGAATTTCGGAAGCGGCTAAGGACTGCCGTTGGGCAAATCGATAAATCCAATCAAACTGCCGTTTGACTGCCGCCTCAATATATTGGCTCTGCGTTTCGGCGCGGATCTCCCGAAAATGCAATTCGCGTAGTGATCGGATGGAAGCCCCTCTCCAGGATCGCAAACCTTTTCGCGGCCAACGTTTCAACTAATTAGCCGGCTCAATCGGGCCGCATCGGAGGGTGCTGCACTTTTCTGGTCATTATCAAAATAAACGAACACGTCGCACCCCTGTTTATTCCATGATTCTGCGTGCCGCGCCCAGTCCTGCAATACTTTAATAGGATAATGTCCTTTGTAGCGGCCTTCTGGTCCATGGCCACGAACGTAAACGAAATCGGCCGTTCGCTTCCAAGGTGACGGAGCATTATGATGATCGGACAGGCAGAGGGAAATATTTGCCTTCGATAGTATTTTGAAAATCGCAGGTCGATACCAGCTCGGATGCCTGAATTCGAAACTGTACCGCCGGTGCTTGGGGAGCAATTGAATAAACGAAGCGAATCGATCGCGATTCGCTTCGAAATTGGGCGGCAGTTGGAATAGTACCGGACCAGCCTTCTTCCCGAGAAGGGAAAGTCTGCTTTCAAGAAGCTCTAGGCTGTTGACGGAATGCTCCGATAATCGCTTCCAGTGCGTGATAAATTTAGAGGCCTTCCAGGAAAAAACAAAATCATCTCCGGTTTGATCGCGCCAATTGATGACGGCCTCTGCAGTCGGGGTTCGATAAAAGACACCATTGAGTTCGGCTGTTGAGAACTGGCTAGCGTAGTATTTAAGTTGGTGTTTAAGCATGAGTTCTCGCGGAAAAAATGGCCCCCGCCAAGAGCTATAATGCCAACCGGAAGTTCCGACCAAAATACGAGCCACCGCCGTGACTACAACGTTCGTGGGATTTGCAGCGTTAGGATGGGCGCATCGGGGGAAAGAGATAGCCTAGACGGCCCTTTTCGGAAGGTGCAAAGCATCGTGGTGTCCGCCGCTCGATAAAGTGGAATTTAACAACGGCCAATAATTTTCGTTTCAAAAAGGCTGCGAAATTTAAGAACATCAAGCGGTGCGAAAGCTCCTTGCATCACGATATCCTCCGAAATGGATATACGGAAATATATATCGAGCAATTTCAGTCACCAACTAGGAAATGGCGAACTTCGAATGCACGCCATTTTCCCGCTTGCGCAAGGTTAGGACATAGCCGTTGAGATGGCATTAGAGCTCCGTTGAGCCAATGCCTGTCGAGGGAAGGCGACAAAACTGCCTGTCAATCCTTTTTGGTCGGGGTAGATGAACTCGATCCTTTATTGCTGGGAGACGCGCTGCCGGTATTGGGATTGTTGTCGCCCGACATCTCCGTCAACATCGTCATTGAGTGCGGTCCAATTATCATCGTTACGGGATCGCCATTTTTGTCCTTTGCCTGGAACAGGAAAGAGCTCGGAACGACCTTCACATCACTGAAGCCGTCGTTCTGCAGTTTTTGCTGGATCTCATGTGGCAGGTTTGTCGTGGTTTGGCTGGAACCTGCGCCGGATGTCGTCTGCTGGCTAGACTTTGCGCCTTGGGCGAGGGCTGTCTGAGCGATGGCGGTCGATAGAATGGCACAGGCTATTAAACGTACGAGCATGGCGAAATATCCTTGGTTTGCGTTCGCCCCTTTTCCATAATCGCGGGGTTCGCCTACCGTTCCTTCTACGAGTGAATAGCGCAAAAGTTAATGCTCGGAGTCGACCCCATTCGTGCCACTTGAGTTGGCGGGGTGAGGCAAAAAGGTTCGCTTTATTAGTTGGCGCTCGATGCGTCTTTCAGGGCCTTGCGCAAATCGCTCACATCGCTGGCCGACACCGAGGCAGCCTTGTTACCCCACGCGCCTCGGACATAGGTCGCGACGGCTGCGATCTGGTCGTCGGACAATTTCCAGCCGAAGGCCGGCATGCCCGGCATGGTCGGGCTGGCCTTGGTTCCGGCGGCCTGTCCGCCGTTGAGGATCAGGCGGATCACCGTCGTCGGTTTTGCCGATTGCACGACAGCGTCACCCTTCAAGGACGGGAACAGTCCCGGCACGCCTTCGCCGTTCTTTTGATGGCAGGCGGAACAGGCGTCGGCGTAAAGCGTCGCGCCGAAGCTGGATTGGTTCGCCGCCGATCCGCTCGAAGCCGAGTCAGAACCCGCGGCCGACAGGGATTTCAGATAGACCGCTATCGCGGTGAGATCGTCATCCGACATTTTCGAGGTGGACCGCTCCACCACTTCCGCCATGGGACCATAGGCGACGGTGCGATCGGTCTTCCCGGTCTTGAGGAATTTGGCGATGTCCTGCTGGCTCCAACTGCCGAGGCCGGACAGCTTGTCGCCGGTCAAGTCGGGCGCGAACCAATGCTGAATATCGGAGCCCTGAAAGGCCTCCGACGATTTATCGGCGCCGAACACGTTTTTCGGCGTGTGGCAGGCGCCGCAATGGCCCAATCCTTCGACGAGATAGGCGCCGCGATTCCATTGCGCCGACTGTTTTGGATCGGGGCGAAATGTCCCCGGTGTGAAGTACAACTTATTCCAGCCGATCATGGCGGTGCGATCATTCAACGGCCATGGGAACGTATTGTCGGGTCGGCGATATTTTGCCGCTGGAACCGTGCGCAGATAAGCGTAGAGGGAATCGATGTCGTCGCGCGTCGCCTTGGTGAACCAGGGATAGGGGAAGGCCGGATAGAGGTGACTTCCGTCGGCCGCGATGCCGTCGTGCATGGCATGATAAAACTGGTCGCTCGTCCAGCTTCCAATGCCGGTCTCGGTATCCGGTGTGATATTGGGCGAATAGATGATGCCGAACGGCGTCTCGATCGGCCGTCCGCCGGCAAGCATCGCGCCGTTCTCGGCCGTGTGACAGGCGGCACAGTCTCCGACTGCCGCAAGGTAGCGGCCACGCTGCTGCTGCGCGAAATCGTTCCCCTGCCCATTCGCGCGTCCCATCATGGTCAATGCGGAAACGCCCAAGGCAGCAACGATGACAGCGCACGAACTGTTTCGAAGGAATGATTGCCGCGTCATGCCTGCACCAGGGGGCCGGGATTTTTCAGATACGTGTTGCGGATTGCGTTGGCAGACCAAAGGGCGAGCGCGCTCACCGTTTCCGTCGGGTTGTAACCGCTGTTATGCGGGAAGGCGCCGGCACCCATCACGAACAGGTTCGGCACGTCCCAGTGCTGCAGATAGCGATTGAGCACGCTCTCCTGCGGATTAGCTCCCATGATCGCACCGCCGGTGTTGTGCGTGCTCTGATAGGGATCGATGTCGTAATGCGGGCCGCGCGGCGACTTCTTGATCTCGCGCGGCTTCATCGCCTGCGCGATCTGGGTCATCTTGCCCATCGCGAAGTCCTGCATCTTCAGATCATTCTGCTTGAAGTCGTAGGTCATCCGCATCAGCGGATTGCCGTAAACATCGCGATAGGTCGGATCGAGATCGAGATAGTTGGCGCGATTGGGCATCGTCGATCCCATCAGCGCGAGCGCCATCGAGGTCAGGTAGTTCTTGACGAATGCCTGCTTCCACTTTTTGCCCCACTTCGGCGTGCCTTCCGGCACCATTTCGGTTTCGATCGGCCGCCCGGTCGTCATGTAGCCGCCGATGTAGCCGCCATGGATGAATCCAAGACCGGTATGATCGAAATTATCTCCGTTCCAGTCGTCGACAATCATGCCGAGCGCGCCGGCGCCGACGAACGGATTAAGAATCTTGTCGTCGAAAAACACGTCAACGCTGGGCGTGAGCTGATAGCAATAGTTCTTGCCGAGCGTCCCCTTGCCGGTTTGCGGATCGTATTGCGTGCCGATGCCCGACGTCATCAACAGGTGGACGTTGTGGGTGATGTAGGAGCAGACGACGATCAGGTCAGCAGGCTGCTCGTATTCCTCGCCCTGCGCATCGACATAGGTCACGCTAACCGCACGCTTGCCGGTGCTGTCGAGATTGATCTTGATCACGTCGCATTCGGTACGCAGCGTGAAGTTTTTCTTCTTCATCAGCACCGGGATTATCGTCGTCTGCGCGCTGGCCTTGGAATAGTTGCCGCAGGCAAATTTTTCGCAGAAGCCGCAATACGTACACGGTCCCAGCGTGACGCCGAGCGGATTGGTGTAAGCCTGCGACATGTTCGCGGACGGGCACGGAAAGGGACTCATCCCTTCGGCTTTCGCAGCTTGGGCGAACAGCGTCGGCCCGTAAGTCTGTTTCATGGGCGGCGTCGGATAAGGCTTGGAACGCTTTCCCTCAAAAGGATTGCCGCCCGGCTGCTTCTGCCCGTTGATGTTGCCAGCCTGACCGGAAATGCCGGTGAGCGCCTCGAACTCCGTAAAATACGGCTCCAGTTCGTCGTAGGTGACACCCCAATCCTGGATCGTCAGGTCGTCGGGCACCATGGTTTGGCCATACCGCGCAAGCGTCTGCGTGCGGATCTCGAAATCATATGGAAGAAAGCGGAATGTCTGCCCGTTCCAGTGAACGATCGATCCGCCGACGCCGGTGCCGGGAAGAAACGATCCCAGCTTTCGCATCGGCAAGGCTTCTTGATCTGCCGAATTGCGAAAAGTCACGGTTTCCCGCGCCGTCTCCTCGAACAAGTGGCCGCGATAGCGATAACGCAATTCGTCCTGAATGAAGGTCGGAGCAAAATCCGTCGGCGTATCGCGCCAACTGCCGCGCTCGATCGCCAAAACATCGAGTCCTGCGTCCGTGAGTTGCTGCCCCATGATCGCGCCGGTCCACCCGAAACCAACGAGAACGACATCGGTCGAGGGAAGTTTGCGCGCCATGATCGGTTCTCAATCTTTGAATTCAGGTACTCGGATTCGATAATCGGATTCGGTGCTCGGATTTTGGAATCTGCTTTCAGGTTTTCTGATTCCAGCCCGGCCCGCCCTTCAGGCCAATCGGCGGGAGGTTGTATTTCTGTCCGTGCTTGTCGACCCAGTCGCGATAGTCGTAACGCGCGCCGGGAAAGCCGATCATTTTCCAGCCGGCCATGTCCTTGTTGCCGCCGTAAATCGGATCGGAGAACATGCCTTCCTTGGTGTTTTGCAACAGGAGCTTGAAGAATGCCGCGGTGTCGACGCCATCGAGCGTGAGCGTTCCCTTCTCCATGTCGGAGAGAAGCGCGTCCTGCGCATCGCCGGCCAGATCGGAAAATTTCTTGCCCACTTCCTTGCCGCTGACATGCGCGTCGATCGCCTTGATCGCAGCGCGATACATATCGGCCGGGCCAAGCCGCGACTGAAAACCTTGCGTCTTCTCGCCCTTCTTCCAAGGACCTTGCATGTACCAGCTCTGCCCGCGTCCATAGGCGCCGGCGAGTTGGTGGTCGATGAATAGCGGGACGTTGCACGCCTTCGCGCCGGGGCCGAGATCGTCAGCCGGGATAAGCCGTTCCGTCGCGGCCTCGACGAAAGCGACCTCGCCGGCCGTGAAGGAAAGATAGTTTGGGGATTGGACCGGATCCGGCGCGTCGGCCTGGTGCGGTTGCCAGGGCTCTTGACCCTGAATCTCGCGTGCTTGCGCAGGCGCTGCAACAGCAACACTTGCGGAAGCCCCCGCGATGAGAAAGCTCCGCCGATTAAGATGAGACTTCATGGAACGAGCCGTTGAGAAACTGGGCAGTTTTGTACAGAGATAAAATGCCGTTTACCGCGTAAAGTTCCATTAAAAATGGACGGCCGTATATACGTTTGCCGCGTGCGGTGACAGAAACCGGATCGATGATCCGGTGTGCGCTAGCGCGGTCCAAGTAGGTTGAACCACGTTCATCAGAGCCTATCGTTTCTTTTGACCTTTGAGATATTTTTCGATTCGCAAGGAGATCGGCACGTTTACGCCTCCAGGACGCGTTTCATCCCCGACCAATTGCTTGCGCTGTTCGAAAGAACCACCTGGCCGGTGGCGGCGGCGGGCATCGCGGCACGCACCGCGAGCCAAGGTCCCTGTATCGACGTGGGAGCCCGAATGCGCGGCATGTGGCGGTGAGAGAGATAAATTCCGCCGCAACCTCAGTTAAATCGATGCGTACCAGGGCCAAAGCTTCATGGAGACGCTTGGCTGGCGGCCTGATCGAGGTATTGTTGTCGTTCAGCATGAAGGGTCTGGATCGTTGAACGCGTTGGCGAGAAACAATGTGCACATAACCGGGCGCGGCGATCGGGCCATGGTGTTTGCCCATGGCTTTGGCTGTGATCAGAACATGTGGCGTTTTGTGGCGCCCGAGTTCGAGAATGATTTCAAGGTGGTGCTTTTCGACCATGTCGGTGCCGGTGGGTCTGACTTGTCAGCCTACGATGAGACAAAGTACTCGACACTCGCCGGTTACGCTGACGACTTGGTGGAGATCGGAAGTGAGCTACGGCTGAAGGACGCTGTCTTCGTCGGTCATTCAGTGAGCGCGATGATTGGTGTTCTGGCCTCGCTGAAGGCTCCGGACTTGTTCGGTCGGATGGTACTGGTGGGTCCGTCCGCCAGGTATATCGATGATGGCGACTACATTGGCGGGTTCAGCGAAAAGCAGATTGCAGAGCTTCTTGAGTTCCTGGAGGACAATCACATGGGCTGGTCTGCCGCGATGGCGCCGTCCATTATGGGAAATCCTGACCGTCCCGAACTCGGTGAGGAATTGACCAATAGCTTTTGCCGGACCGACCCGGAGATCGCGAAGGCCTTCGCGCGCGTCACTTTCACGTCGGATAACAGGGGTGACCTCTCCAAGGTCATGGTGCCGACCCTGATTCTTCAATGCAGTGAGGACATCATCGCTTCCGAGGAGGTCGGAAAGTTCGTGCGCAGCAGGATACCGGGCAGCGAGATCATCTTCCTCAAAGCCACCGGGCACTGTCCAAACCTGAGCGCACCGGCAGAAGTCATCTCTGCTATACGAGCTTATGTCTGAACTCCGGCCCATCGACGACTATAGGGATCTCTTCGAGAACGCCCCGTGCGGCTATATCGTGATCGGATCCGATGGTCGCATATCGAAGGTCAACGCCACATTTTCGGCCTGGACGGGTTTTTTGGCCGAAAAGCTGGTCGGACAACGCCTTCACCAAATCCTGAACATGGCCGGTCGTATTTATTACGAAACGCACATCGCGCCGTTGCTCCGGATGCAGGGCTTCTTCAACGAGTTTGCGCTCGACTTCGAAACTGCCGCCGGTGGCCGCATGCCGGTGATCGCCAACGCCGCCGAACATCGCGATGCCGACGGCGCGCTCCTTTTCACGGCCCTGGTGGTCATCAAGGCGACCGACCGGCGACGTTACGAACGTCAACTGGTGGATTCGAGGTCGGAGCTTCAGAAAGGGCTCGCCAGTGAGCGCGAGACTGCGGAACTGCGGGAGCAATTCATCGCCGTTCTTGGCCATGACCTGCGCAATCCGCTCGCGGCGATCAGCGCAGGGTCCCGGATTCTCCAACGATCAGGCTCGCTGCGAGAAGCGAAGGAACTCCGTGTTCTCGACATGATCAATACCACGGTCACCCGCATGTCGGACCTCATCGATAATATTCTGGATTTCGCGCGCGGACGGCTGGGCGGCGGTATCACTTTGAGCCGCGACATCAGCCGGCCGCTGGAACCGATCCTCGAGCAGGTGGTCGACGAATTGCGAACGGCATCGCCTGAGCGCGTGATCGAAACCAGCTTTGCGATTACCGAACGCGTCGATTGTGATTGCGCACGAGTCGGACAACTGGTTTCGAATTTGGTCGGCAACGCAATTACGCATGGAGCATCGCACCGACCCATCCGCGTCGGAGCAAAGACGGAAGGTGGCGAATTGGAGATTTGGGTCGCAAATGCCGGTGAGCCGATTCCCGCAAGAGCAATGGAAAAACTTTTCGAGCCGTTTTTCCGCGGCAACATCCGCGATAGCCGTCAGGGCCTGGGACTCGGGCTCCACATCGCCTCACAGATCGCGCGGGCGCACGGCGGAAAAATCGATGTGACATCGAACCCGGATGAAACACGGTTTGTTTTCACCATGCCGCTGCTGGCCCAGGGCCAAAACATCACCCCCGCGCTTGGCTCCTAGCCCGGAATTTTCAGAACGTGCGTCCGGCACCGTGATTGATCGTCGCTTTGTTGCGGCCCCTTATGATGCAGCAGTTATGCCCCGCAAGGATAATGCAGGCGGAGTCAAACGCGACGATGTGGCCTGCCCTCAAGATCATCGCCAGGCGGAAACACGGGCATGAGAGAGTTCGCTGTAAGCTTTTCTTGGTCTTTTACTTGAGTTTAGCGCGTCGATTTGCTCGATGCTTTCGAACATTTTCTTCCAGGTTGTCCGACGTCATCAGAGTCTCTTGAAGCGCCGAAATGAATGTCCTGACGGCCGGACGTTGTGCCTGGTCCCGCCGTTCGATAATTCCGAATTCACGCGCGATGTCTGGTCCGACGATCTTCACCGATCTCAATGATGAGTTGTTCATCATCGACTGTATCATCGCGGGCAGAATCGCTACGCCGAGTCCTGCTTGCGCCAATCCGCATAACGTTGCCCGGTGTCGCGTCTCGTATGCTGGCTTAAGAGTCAGCCCTTCTTCTTCGAAAATCTGGTCGAGCTGGCTTCGAACGTTGGTTCCCTGAGCCAATGTTATGATTGGAAACCGGATCAAGGTCTTCAGACGTACCTCGGGGCGCAGCGCAAGAGCGTGCGTATCAGAGACAATCGCTACGAATGGATCCTTCAATATCGGTGTGAATTGAAGATCATCGTTATGTTCCGGATGCGGACCGATCCCGAAATCCGCTTCGCGACTCAGCACTCTTCGGAGCAGCGAAACGTTGAGTTCGTCAAATACTTGTATCTCGATCTCGGGATGCTTCTTCACGAACGAGGCAATGACCGGCGGAATTGCATAATATGCGATCGACGGGAGGCAGCTCACGACGACACGTCCACGCAACAGCGCTGCCTGATCCCGTATTTCAATCAGACCGCATTCAAGCTCTTCGAGCGCCCGCCGTGCCCTGATCAAGAACCGCTCGCCCTCATCCGTCAAAATCACGCTGCGTGTCGTTCGATGAAAGAGAGGGGTTTGCAGCATCTCCTCCAGATCGCGGATATGAACGCTTAGCGCCGGCTGCGACAGATGGAGTTGCTCGGAAGCCTTCCGGAAACTCTTGTGCTGCGCGACAGAAACAAAGGTGCGCAGTTTGCTCAGCGACAGATACATAACGTAATCCTATCAATCGATCAGATTATGTTCATTGTATTCTTTAAGCTCTCCGCATTCAATGCAGCAACAGCCTGATTAAGCCCCTGCGATCTGGCGCTCGATCAAAACGGCACAAGACCGCAGCGCTGTCGACGCAATGAACTGGGAGATGAACGGTGGTCGGTCACGACGAAAACACGCAAGCGGAGCGGTTCGATGCGCTGGCTCGCACGGCCGCCGACACCCCGATGGGGCAGCTTCTTCGTACCTTTTGGCAACCTGTCGCGTTGTCACCCCGCCTGAAGCCAAAATCAGCCATGGCGATCCGTATTCTCAGCGAGGATTTGACGCTGTACCGCGGTGAAAGCGGCAAAGTGCACCTCGTTGGCAGCCACTGTATTCATCGCCGGACATTGCTGCACACCGGCTGGGTGGAAGGCGATGAAATTCGCTGCATGTATCATGGCTGGAAATACAACGGTGCCGGACAATGTGTGGAGCGGCCGGCGGAAACGGCCCGCATTTCAGACAAGTCGTGCATCGCGGGCTATCCGACATATGAGTATGCCGGTCTCATTTTCGCTTATATGGGATCCGGCGCCCCGCCGGAATTCGACCTGCCAAGAAACGAAGCTTTCGAACGGCCTGACGATCTCAGCTTCGTCCGCATGGAAGTGTGGCCGTGCAACTGGTTCCAGCACGTTGAGAACTCGCTGGACCCGGTTCACGTCAGCTTTGCCCATCAAATGGGCCGTATCGGTGAGTTCGGGCGCGCGATTACCGGCGCAATTCCCGATCTCAGCTACGAAGAGACGAGTGCTGGCATCAAGCAGACTGCGGTGCGGTCGCAAAACAATATTCGCGTCAGCAACTGGACGTTCCCGAGTTGCAATCATGTGCGCGTTCCCGGGCTTCTGGAATCCGATGCGTGGATCGATACCGGCAACTGGATGGTCCCGATCGACGATACGAGGACTGCACGGTTCTCGCTGCGGCGCGTGCCTTCCACGACGCCCGAAGCGGATCAGCGCATCACGCGCTACTTTGCGGAAGCCGAAAGCTACAACGCAGCCGACCATCACGAGGCGCTCATCGACCGGCATGAATATCCGGACGATCCGCTCATCAGATTGACGAGCGCGCAGGACTACGTCGCCTTGATGGGGCAGGGCGTCATCGCCGACAGGACTCATGAGCGACTTGGAAAGTCGGATAAGGGGATCGTGTTTCTCCGCAATCTCTTTCTCCGCGAGATCAGCGCGATCCAGTCCGGTCGTCCGTTGAAGCAATGGTCCCGTTTGGAAGAGGCCGTGGATCTCCCGATTCCGGCTCGTGTGAATGTGGATACGGCTCGACATCCGGCTCTTTAGCGCTGCACGGGACGTAAACGACACCTAAGCGAATGGCGATCCAGGCCATTATCGGCGTGAGTTTATTGGGTAACAGAGGTTGCGAATTCGATGAACGAATTTTCCAAAACCATGACGGCGATCAGGATCAGTGAGCCTGGCGGCCCGGAGGTGCTCCAGTCGTCCGTTCGTCCGGTTCCTCATCCGTCGCATGGCGAGGTGCTTATCAAGGTGAAGGCTGCGGGGCTGAATGGCGCAGATCTATCCCAGCGCCGTGGACGTTACGGAGGCGGAAAAGCGCCTGAGGTTCTGGGACTCGAAGTTGCCGGCACGATCACAAAGGTCGGCAGCGGCGTGACGGAGTGGCGTGAGGGAGATGCGGTTTGCGCGCTGTTGAATAATGGTGGCTATGCCGAATACGCCATCGCGCCGGCAGCCCAGTGCCTTCCCATTCCGCGTGGCATGGACCTGGTGAACGCTGCCGGACTGCCCGAAGCATGCGTTACGGTGTGGCTCAATGTCTTCGAATTGGGCGGATTGAAGCCCGGTGAGCGGCTGCTTGTGCATGGTGGCGCGAGCGGCATCGGCTCAATGGCTATCCAGGTGGCGCGTGCGTTGGGAGCGCAGGTTTACGCGACCGCAGGTTCGCCTGAGAAATGCGCTCGCTGCGTTGAATTGGGCGCTCACCTCGCGATCAATTACAAGACCGAAGACTTCGTCGAAGTGGTCAAGCGCGAAACCTCCGGCGCGGGCGTGGATGTCATTCTCGAAATGGTCGGCGGAGATTATCTGCCGCGCGGTCTCGACGCGCTCGCGTCCGGAGGCCGGCAAGTCATCATCGCGATGAGAAAAGGAAGCAAGGTCGAATTCGACTTCGCTCAGGTCCAGGCCAAGGGCGCAATCCTGACCGGCTCGCGGCTGGGGCCGCGCTCGCCTTGCGAGAAGGCCAGGTTGGTCGCGACCGTTCGGAGAGCGATTTGGCCATTGATCGAAGAGGGGCGCGTCAAGCCGATCATTGATCGCGCGTTTCCCCTTTCCGAAGCTGCGAATGCGCACGCGTATATGGAAACCGGAAAGCACGTCGGAAAAATTCTTCTCGCTTGTGAATGAAGACAAGCGACGGAGATGAAGATGCTCGGAGAAAGAAAATGAAGATCGTGCAGTTCGAGACCGGTGGAGCACCGCGCTTCGGTGTTGTCGATGGTGAAGAGGTCATCGACATTCATCAGTTGAACGAAGCGCTGCCCACCGATTTCGGCGAGTTTCTGCGTTGCATTGATGGCGATATCAAAACAATCACGAAATTGGCAAAACAGGCGACGGCGCGTTCGCGCAGGCCACTGCAAGGATTGCGTTACGCATTGCCTGTGGCGAGGACGAGCAAGATCATCTGCCTTGGATTGAATTATCTGAACCATCTCAAGGAAGGCATGCTTCGCGACACGTCCCCGCAGCATCCAAGTATCTTCATGCGGCTTTTCTCTTCCCTGGTGCCGCATGAGCAGCCTGTCGTTCGCCCCGTCGCCTCCATACAGCTCGATTACGAGGCAGAGCTTGTCGCTGTGGTTGGGCGGAGGGCGAGGGATATGACGTTGAGCAACGCGCTATCGTGCATCGCCGGTTACACATGCGGCAATGAAGGAACGGTCCGCGATTTCCAGCGTCATACGACACAATGGGGGATCGGAAAGAATTTCGATCAAACCGGCAGCATCGGTCCGTGGATCGTGACCGAGGAGGAACTTCCGCGCGGCGGTGCAGGCCTCAAAATCGAGAGTCGCCTTAACGGCCGCACGATGCAGTCCGATACAACGGCGAACATGATGTTCCCGCTTGCCGAGACGATTGTCTATTTGACAAAGGGCATCACCCTGGAACCCGGAGACTTGATTTTCACGGGAACGCCCGGCGGCGTGGGAAGCGCGCAGAAGCCCGCTCCCGTCTGGATGAAGAACGGCGACAATCTCGAGGTGGAGATCGACGGAATCGGCATTCTCCGCAACCCTGTCATCGATGAAGTGCCTGCCAACGCAAGCGCGCCGTTGTCCATGGTTGGGAGCTGAAGGGCGCGTCATAAGCACGTCTCCGAGCCCTGTGGATTTGACCAGTTGAGAGTGCCCCGACTTTGCGATCGCGCCGCGAAGATTCGAAAGCAACGTAATTTCCGAGAAATTGGAGGATATAGTGCTGCAGGCCATGACAGAACGTCTCATTGATGACGTGCGCAATGGCGGCTCTATACCGGCGCAAAGACTCGATGTCGTGCTCAATTCGATATCGCCGATCGCGCGCGACATCAAAGCCTATGAATTCCTGTCGGGAAGTGGAGAGCCTCTGCCTCCACATGAGCCCGGCGCGTATATTGACCTGCATCTCGTTGACGGATTGGTGCGAAGCTATTCGTTGATCCCCTCCAGCGACGTCAGCCCTGGTGCCTATACGATTGCCGTCAAGCGTGACCCGGCTAGCCGTGGCGGCTCTCGATACATTCACGATAAATTCCGGGTTGGAGATCACGTCAGCATCAGCGCGCCTCGCAACAATTTTCGACTTAACGAAAGTGCAGATCATAGCGTTTTCTTTGCCGGCGGAATTGGCATCACGCCGATCTGGAACATGATCAGGCGACTGGAAAGCATAAAGCGCGGCTGGACGCTGTTCTATTCATGCAGGACGCGCGCCGAAATGGCTTTTGCCGAGGAACTGCAAGACAATAACAATGCGCATCTTTACTTTGATGATGAGAATCAGGGTGTGCCTCCTGATATCGGACAGGTTGTCGCGAAGCTACCAAAAGACCGGCATCTTTATTGTTGCGGACCTGCGCCGATGTTGGGCGCATTTGAAGTCGCGACTGAAAGTTGGCCAAACCCCCAGATTCATATCGAACGCTTTGTGGCGAAATACGAGCCGCTGAGAGCGGGGGGATTCACTGTGTATCTGGCGCGCTCCAAGCAAGAGATCTTCGTTGCAGAAGGACAAACGATTCTCGAAACACTGTTGGATGAAGGGGTCGATGTCGATTGTTCTTGCGAAGCCGGGATTTGCGGAACATGCGTTCAGCGCGTGATTTCCGGAATCCCTGAACACAAGGACTCTTTTCTCAGCCCTGAACAGGCCGCAGAAAACGATCTCATTGTTATCTGTTGTTCAGGCAGCAAGTCGGAGCGCCTTGTCCTCGATTTATGAGGCGCGTTTGGTCCGTTGCCCTGCAGGCGGCGGACACCGGTCGATATGCACGTAGGTCTCGTGCGGGCTGGATTAGGGAGAACGAAAATGAATAAGAAAATGAATAATATGAGCTTGGCTGCATCTTCGGTAACACTCGACATCCGCAATTTGCGCAAGGCCTATCTGTCGCGCAGCGGCCGGATTGTCGAAGCGATCGCTGGGATTTCGCTGGCGATTGAACGCGGCGAGCGCGTGGCCATCCTCGGCCCGAGCGGTTGCGGCAAGAGTACGCTGTTGCGCATCCTCGCCGGCCTCGATTCAGAATTCAGCGGAGACATTCTCTGGAGCAATGACAGCACCGACGCTGCGCGCCTGCGTAGCGCTACCGTTTTTCAAGGCGATTCGACGCTGCCGTGGCTGACCGTTGAAGCCAATCTCGGAATCGGTCTTTCCGGTTTGACGCTGTCGCCGGCTGAGTGCGCGGAGCGCATCCGTCAGTATCAGGCGCTGGTCGGGCTTGCCGATTTCGGCGGCGCCTTCCCGCACGAGCTTTCGGGCGGCATGCGTCAGCGCGTGGCGATTGCACGGGCGCTTGCGACCGAGCCGGAACTGCTGCTGATGGACGAACCGCTCGCCGCGGTCGATGCGCAGACGCGGCTCGTGATGCAGAAGGAACTGCACTTCATCTGGGGCGAGGCGCAATCCACCGTCGTTTACATCACTCATGACATTGAGGAAGCACTTAGCCTTGCTGATCGGCTTGTCGTCATGACGGCACGGCCGGGGCGCATCAAGCGCAGCATCGTCTCGCCGTTCACGCGCGACGCCGATCCCTTTACGCGCCGTCGCGATCCGCGCTTCGGCCCGCTGCAACTCGAAATCTGGAACGAGGTCGCACAGGAAGTGGGACACAGCCTCCAGGTCCGCCAGGAGGTCGCCTGATGAGTATCGTGACAGCCGATCAGGTATCAATCGTGGACGAGCCGACACGGGCCTTCATCGCTCGCACCCAGCAGCAGCATGCGCGCCTCAAGATCAAGCAGATCGTGCTCGGCTTCGGATTTCCGATTCTGCTTCTGTTGCTGTGGGAAGCAGCAGCGCGCTTCGGCGTGATCGATCGTCGTTTTTTCCCGGCGCCGAGCACCATCATAGCTTCGATCGGCCCCTTCATTACGGAGGACGAGCAGCGCGCCAATCTGCTCATGAATGTCGCAGCGACGCTACGGCGTCTCGCTCTCGGCTATGGCATCGGCGCGACCGCCGGTGTGTCGCTCGGGTTGATCATGGGGCTGCATACGGCGACGCGGTTTGCCGTCGCACCTTCGATCTATGCCATCTTTCCGCTGCCCAAGATTGCCATCTATCCGCTGACCATCGTTATTTTCGGCCTCGGCGATCCGAGCAGCGTTGCGCTCATTGCGCTTGGCGTCTTCTTCATGACCTGCATCAACACGCTATCGGGCGTGCGCTACATGCAGCCTATCTATCATGACGTCGCCACGGTCTTTCGCGTGCCGGCCCCGAAGCGCTGGTTCCGGATTTTCGTTCCGGCCGCGATGCCGGCGATCATCACCGGGCTGCGGCTCGGGCTGGGGCAGGCCTTGATCCTGGTCGTGTCGTCGGAATTCGTGTCTTCGGATACCGGCATCGGCCGGTTCATCTGGGATGCCTGGCAGACGCTGGACATCCCAAAAATGTTCATCGGCCTTGCCGTGGTGCTGCTCTTTGCGAGCGTTGCGGCAGTCGGCGGAAATTATCTCGAGCGTCACCTCATCCCGTGGAAGCGGTGAGGGCTGGCGTTCGAGGTGGAAAGTATAAGAGACAACAATGAGGAGGATAATTATGCTTCGCGATACACGCCGTCCTGCTTTGTGGGATATGCCTTGCCTTTCACGCCGCACGGCTTGCGCGATGGCGGGGGCGTTCCTGTCGATCTCCGCGCTTGGATTGATCCCAACCAGGACTGAGGCAGCCGAAACTGTGCGCTTCGGCTCCGTCGGCGGTCTTACCGATGCGGGTGTCTATCTCGCAGAGGAAATGGGCTTCTTCAAGGAAGCGGGTCTGACGGTCGAAAGGAAACGGATGGACAGCGCACCGGCGCTGGTCACCGCGCTTGCGACCGATCAACTCGAAGTCATCGGAATCGGTTTGACGCCGGGCCTGTTTATGGCTCCGCAGCAGAAGATCAATCTCAAGGTCGTCGGCGACAAGCAAAGCTCGCGCCCGGGCTATTCCGCGACGCGTCTCGTCATCCGCAAGCCGCTCTGGGCCGGCAGCAAGGAAAAGTCGATCGCGTCACTCAAAGGAAAAAAGATTGCGATTACCTCGCGTGCCTCTTCGTCGTTCTACAACGTGGCGCAGGTTCTGGCAGCAAACGGCGTGACAATTCCCGATGTGACTTTCACGCAGTTACCCTATGCGAGCATGGCGGCGGCGCTCTCAACCGGCGCTGTCGATGCGGCCTATATGATCGAACCGTTCCTTTCCAAGGTTCTGCGTAGCGGCGTTGCAGCGGAGGTTGCCGATATCGGCTATCTCGGCGACGCGAAAGAAAGCCATCTCAGCGTCCCACTGGTTTACAGCGAGAATTTTGCCAAACGGAAAAAGGAAGCCGGCGCTTTCATGCTCGCATATATGAAGGGCGTCCGCGTCTATAACGACGCCTTCGTCAAGGGAATAAACAAGGAGAAGGTCATCGACATCATGGCGAAATACGCAGGTGTCGATCGCAAGGTGGTGGCGGAATCCTATCCCGCCGGTCTCGACCCCGATCAGGATATCAACGTCAAATCCTTGCAGGAGATGCAGAGCTTCTTCGTCGCACAGAAGATGATGCCGAAGCCGACCGACCTCTCAACGCTCGTCGATACCAGTTTTGCGAAAGCGGCTCTCGCCAAACTGGGACCCTATCAATAAGAGCGTTTGGCCGGATCTTGTGAGCCGGCCAATGAGACGGTCCAGCTATTGCGGTCAAACCTCCTCCGCCGTTCACCACTTACTCACACATTCCATTTAGGAAGGCGCCGACAATCGCAAATCAGGTCGTTTTTCATGCAGGTCAGGTCCGATCAGTTCGCCCTCAATGGCGAAAGAGTCATCCATACGCCGACGGGTTCGGTGTTCTGGCTGGCGGGCCAGATTCTCTGTTGCGATCCGGGTGTGGAGATGCGCGGCAGCCACCTGAAAGAAATCAGGGAAGAAGCCTGGCGGATCATCCGCGAGCTGTTCGCCTAGCTCATAGCGAGCTGTTCGCTTGGCTCAATAGATTGAGCAGGGTTGTGAAGCGCCCTGTCGCCCCCGCGATAAAATAAAATCCCGCGTCCCTGTCGGAAGCGCGCAGCGTCGTTTGCGTTTCGCGGTGTGCTGTCTGAATGGCGT
>Ga0310811_10004568_pt1 | contig 17414 bp, 14 predicted proteins | sample YCmetagenome_FD_207642 | JGI IMG/M metagenome (GOLD analysis project Ga0310811, IMG submission 207642) | Soil microbial communities from experimental microcosm in Duke University, North Carolina, United States - YC | ecosystem: Engineered > Artificial ecosystem > Soil microcosm > Unclassified ...
GGGGCGTACCCTATTGGGGCGCCTTCATACTCACGCTGGCAATTTCCTTTGCGGGCGGCATCATCATCGAGCGGCTGCTGTTCAAGCCGCTTGCCAAGGCGCCGGTGCTGACGAACGTCGCCGGCTTTATCGCGTTGTTTGCCATCGTCAACAGCGTCGCCGGCCTGATCTGGGACTTCACCATCAAGCAATATCCGACGCCGTTCGGGTCCTCGCCTTTCCTCGGCAGCCAGCTGATCTCGACCCACCAGGCCGGCATGATCGGCGTCACCGTGCTGCTGCTGATCCTGCTGTTCATCTTCTTCCAGTATACGCGGATGGGTCTTGCGATGCGCGCGGCCGCCTCATTGCCTGAATCGGCCCGCCTCGTCGGCATCAACACCTCCTGGATGATCGCGCTCGGCTGGGGCATGGCGGCCGCCATCGGCTCGATCGCCGGCATGCTGATCGCGCCTGTGGTGTTCCTCGAGCCCAACATGATGGGCGGCGTGCTGATCTACGGCTTTGCCGCGGCCGTGCTCGGCGGCCTGACCTCACCGCTCGGCGCCGTGATCGGCGGCTTCCTGGTCGGAATCTTCGAAAATCTCGCCGGGACCTACATTCCCGGCGTCGGTAATGAACTGAAACTGCCGATCGCGCTTGCGCTGATCATCACCGTATTGGTCGTCAAACCGGCTGGGCTGTTTGGCCGGCCCATTGTGAAGCGAGTTTGATCATGAGCGCCATTGATGACGTCGTTACCGAAGCCCCGGCCATCGAGGCTGTTCCGAAGCGCGCCATGACACTCGGCGTCGGCACCTCGCTGGTAATGTTGGGGCTGCTGCTCCTCGTGCCGCTGTTCGTCAAGAACTTCATCGTCTTCCAGCTGACGATGCTCCTGATCTACGGTCTGGCGGTTCTGGCGCTGAACATCCTGACCGGCGGCTCCGGCCAGTTCTCGCTCGGCCAAAGCGCGTTCTACGCGGTTGGCGCCTACACGTCGGCGATCCTGATGGAACACGCCAACATGAACTACGCGCTGACACTCCCGATCGCCGGCGTCATCTGCTTTGGCTTCGGCTTCCTGTTCGGCCAGCCGGCGCTGCGCCTCTCCGGCGTCTATCTCGCCTTGGCGACGTTTGCACTCGCCACCGCGATGCCGCAACTGTTGAAACTCGGCTTCTTCGAGCACTGGACCGGCGGCGTGCAGGGCCTCGTGGTGACCAAGCCCGACGCGCCGTTCGGCCTGCCGATGTCGCAGGACATGTGGCTGTATTACTTCACGCTGGCGATCACGATCGGGATCTATGTCGCCTCGGTGAACCTCTTGAGATCGCGCTCCGGGCGCGCCTTCATGGCGATCCGCGACAACGAGATCGCGGCCTCCGCGATGGGCGTCGACGTCGCGCTGTACAAGACGCTGGCGTTCGGCGTCTCAGCCGGTATCACCGGCGTTGCCGGCGGCCTGGGCGCCATCGCGGTGCAGTTCGTGGCCCCGGACGGCTACACCATCACGCTGGCGATCTCGCTGTTCCTCGGCATGGTCGTCGGCGGCGTCGGCTGGCTGCCCGGCTCGATCGTGGGTTCCGCCTTCATCATCTTCGTGCCGAACATCGCGGAGGGAATTTCCAAGGGTCTCTCCGGCGCGGTGTTCGGCGTCCTGCTGTTCCTCGTCATCTTCCTGGTGCCGCACGGCGCAAGGCAGGTCGCAGTGGTTGCCCAGCAATTGTTCGGCAAACTGAAGAAGAACTGATCTCTCAACCCAAACCCAGGAGTAACGATGCTTTCTCGCCTAACAACAAGAAGCGCCGCATTCACGACGGCGCTCGTCGCCACCGTTGCCATGAGCGGAACCGCGCTCGCGCAGAAGAAGTACGACACCGGCGCGAGCGACACCGAAATCAAGATCGGCAACATCATGCCCTATAGCGGACCGGCGTCCGCCTACGGCGTGATCGGCAAGACCGAGGAAGCCTACTTCAAGAAGATCAACGCCGAGGGCGGCATCAAGGGCCGCAAGATCACCTTCGTCACCTATGACGACGGCTACAGCCCGCCTAAGGCCGTCGAGCAGGCCCGCAAGCTGGTCGAGAGCGACGAGGTGCTGGTGGTGTTCAACCCGCTCGGCACGCCATCCAACTCGGCGATCCAGAAATATCTCAATTCCAAGAAGGTACCGCAGCTGTTCGTCGCCACCGGCGCCACCAAGTGGAACGACCCGAAAGACTTCCCGTGGACGATGGGCTGGCAGCCCAGCTATCAGAGCGAAGCGCGCATCTACGCCAAGTTCCTGCTGAAGGAAAAGCCGGCCGGCAAGATCGCCATCATGTATCAGAACGACGACTTCGGCAAAGATTACCTCAAGGGTCTGAAGGACGGGCTCGGCGCCAAGGCGTCGATGATCGTTGCCGAGGAAAGCTACGAGACCTCGGAGCCGACGATCGACAACCATATCGTCAAGCTGAAAGCCACAGGCGCCGACGTATTCATCAACATCACGACGCCGAAATTCGCCGCCCAGGCGATCAAGAAGATCAAGGAAATCGACTGGCAGACGATGCACATCGTCTCCAATGTCTCGGCTTCGGTCGGCAGCGTGATCAAGCCGGCCGGTTTCGAGAATGCGCAAGGCATCCTTTCGGCCAACTACGCCAAGGACGGCGCCGACGCGCAGTGGGACAATGACCCCGGCATGAAGAAGTTCTACGCGTTCCTCGAGAAGTACTATCCCGAAGCCAACAAGCTCGACGGCTCAGTGATCTATGGCTACGGCGTGGCGCAGACCATGGTGAAGGTGCTGGAGATGTGCGGCGACGACCTCACCCGCGCGAACGTGATGAAGCAGGCCGCCAGCCTGAAGGACTTCGCGCCCGATACCCTGCTGCCGGGCGTCAAGATCACCACCTCGGCCACCGACTTCGCCCCGATCGAACAGCTGCAGATGCAGCGCTTCAAGGGCGAGAAATGGGAACTGTTCGGCGACATCATCAGCGGCGAACTGAGCAATTAAATATTCCGCGTCACGGGCAGTTCGCCCGGGACATCAGACTAATTACCGCCCCCCGCGACAGCCTCGCGGGGGGCTTTTTGTTGCCCGGCGCGGCCGAAAGGTATTCAATGCCGCCAACAGCCGCCAAGTGCTGCGAGCCAAAAATAAAAGCACATTCCATCGTGGTCCCAGGGAGATCAAAATGCCTGCTAACAATTTGCGATTGGGGGCCTTTTCGGCTGCCCTCGCATTGCTTGCCGTAACCAGCAGCGGCGCACTTGCTCAAAAGAAATACGATATCGGCGCCACCGACACCGAAATCAAGATCGGCAACATCATGCCCTACAGCGGACCGGCGTCCGCTTACGGCGTGATCGGCAAGACCGAAGCGGCGTATTTCAACAAGATCAACGCCGAGGGCGGCATCAACGGCCGCAAGATCAACTTCGTCACCTATGATGACGGCTACAGCCCGCCGAAAACGGTCGAGCAGGCGCGCAAGCTGGTGGAGAGCGACGAGGTTCTGCTGATATTCAATTCGCTGGGCACGCCGCCAAACTCGGCGATCCAGAAATACATGAACCAGAAGAAGGTGCCGCAGCTGTTCGTCGCCACCGGCGCCACCAAGTGGAACGACCCCAAGGAGTTCCCCTGGACCATGGGCTGGCAGCCCAACTACCAAAGCGAATCGCAAATCTACGCGAAGTACATGCTCAAGAACCATCCGAACGCCAAGATTGCCGTGTTGTATCAGAACGACGACTACGGCAAGGACTATCTGAAGGGCTTCAAGGACGGGCTTGGCGCAAAGGCAGCCTCGCTGATCGTCATGGAGGAGAGCTACGAAGTTTCCGAGCCAACCATCGACTCCCACATCGTCAAGCTCAAATCGACTGGCGCCGACGTCTTCTTCAACATCACGACGCCGAAATTCGCCGCACAAGCGATCAAGAAGAACATGGAGATCGGCTGGAGGCCGCTGCATTTCCTCAACAACGTCTCGGCCTCGATCGGCAGCGTGATGAAACCCGCGGGCTTCGAAAATTCCCAAGACATCATCTCGTCGCAATACCTTAAGGATCCGACCGATCCGCAGTGGAAGAACGACGCGGGGATGAAGGCCTGGAACGAGTTCCTGGACAAGTATTACCCCGAAGCCAACCGCGCTGATGCGTCGGTGATGTACGCCTACACCGTGGCGCAAGGCCTCGTGCACGTGTTGAAGGCCTGCGGCGACAACCTGACGCGCGAAAACATCATGAAGCAGGCGGCGAATATCAAGGACCTCGAGCTTGGCGGCCTGTTGCCAGGCATCAAGGTCAACACATCGGCGACCGACTTCGCGCCGATCTCGCAATTGCAGCTTCAGAAATTCAAGGGCGAGGGCTGGGAGCTGTTCGGCGAGATTATCAGCGCCGACGTCGGCGGCTAGCCGAACGTCTGACTACTAAAGCAGCAGCCCCTGCGGCCTGGCCGCGGGGGCTTTTTCTTGCTGGTGACCTTCAAATGGTATTCAATCCCGCCGCGCCATGAACGACGTTCCGTAAGTCGACAAGAGAGCATGACGCGCGCAAAAATTTCAAAAAAGGGAGACTTGGAATGCCTGTTGCCACCAGCAGACTCGCTATTGCCTCGGCCGCCTTCGTTGTGCTTGCCGCGTCGAGCAACGGCGCGCTCGCTCAAAAAAAATATGACACCGGCGCGACCGATACCGAAATCAAGATCGGCAACATCATGCCGTATAGCGGCCCCGCATCCGCCTACGGCGTGATCGGCAAGACCGAGGCCGCCTACTTCAAGAAGATCAACGATGCCGGCGGCATCAACGGCCGCAAGATCAACTTCATCAGCTATGACGACGCCTACAGTCCGCCGAAGACGGTGGAGCAGGCGCGCAAGCTGGTCGAAAGCGACGAGGTGCTGTTCGTCTTCAATTCGCTGGGGACGCCGCCGAATTCCGCGATCCAGAAATACATGAATTCAAAGAAGGTGCCGCAGCTGTTCGTCGCCACCGGCGCCACCAAGTGGAACGATCCGAAGGATTTCCCCTGGACCATGGGCTGGCAGCCGAACTACCAGAGCGAGTCCCGCATTTATGCGAAGTACCTGCTCAAGGAAAAGCCCGACGCCAAGATCGCGATCCTCTTTCAGAACGACGACTACGGGAAAGATTACGTCAAGGGCCTGAAGGACGGCCTCGGCGCCAAGGCGGCTTCGATGATCGTGATCGAAGACGGCTACGAGACCTCGGAACCGACGATCGACAACCACATCGTCAAGTTCAAGTCGACCGATGCAAACGTATTCTTCAATGTCACGACGCCGAAATTCGCGGCGCAGGCCATCAAGAAAATGGCGGAGATCGGATGGAAGCCACTCCATCTTCTCAACAACGTCTCCAGTTCGATCGGCAGCGTCATGCAGCCGGCCGGCTACGAAAACGGACAGGGCATCATTTCCGCGGCGTACCTGAAGGACGTTGCCGATCCGCAATGGGTAAACGACCCCGGCATGAAGGAATTCCTCGGCTTTCTCGAGAAGGATTTCCCGGAAGGCAACAAGCTCGATGGCTCGGTCATCGTCGGTTACGGCGTCGCTCAGACCCTGGTTCAGGTGCTCAAGCAGTGCGGCGATAACCTCACGCGCGAAAACGTCATGAAGCAGGCGGCAAGCCTCAAGAACTTCAGGACCGAGGTGTTGCTACCCGGTGTCATGATCAACACCGGCCCGGACGACTTTGCCCCGATCAGCCAGTTGCAGCTGCAGCGGTTCAAGGGCGAGAAGTGGGAACTGTTCGGGGATGTCATCAGCGCCGACGCCGGCGGCTAGACATCTGGCTATCCAATCGGCTCATAGCGAATCGACATAAGCCTTCGCGGGCTCGCCCGCGGGGGTTTTCTTTTGCGACGATTGGATGGATAACGGGTCTTCCATCTTGATCCGGGCTCCAGTGCATGACCGACCGACGTCCCCTCCTGCGTTCGATCTTTGATGCGGCCGTTGCGGCCGCGCATCCCGATGTCGTGCTGTCGGCGCATCTGCGTCCCGCACCCAAGGGCCGGGTGATCTGCCTTGCCGCCGGCAAGGGCGCCGCAGCGATGGCGGCGGCGGCCGAGCGGCACTATCTCGATACGCTGGCGCTCGCTCCCGAGCGCCTGACCGGCATTGCCACCACCCGTCACGGCCACGGCGTGCCGACGCGGCGGATCAGGGTGGTCGAGGCCGGCCATCCGGTGCCTGATGAAGCCGGATTGAAAGCCGCCGACGACACGCTGCGCCTGGCGGCCGAAGCAACCGCGGACGATCTGCTTCTGGTGCTGTTGTCCGGCGGCGGTTCGGCGAACTGGATCGCGCCGGTCGAGGGCATTTCGTTCGCGCAGAAGCAGCAGGTGACGCGCGCGCTGTTGCGGTCGGGCGCGCCGATCGGCGAGATCAACACCGTGCGCAAGCATTTGTCGCGCATCAAGGGCGGCCGGCTGGCGCGCGCCGGCAGCCGTGCCGCCGAAATCGTGACACTGGCGATCTCGGACGTTCCGCGCGACGACCCGTCCGCGATCGCCTCGGGACCGACGGTGCCGGATCCGACCACGCTCGCTGACGCCCGCGCCCTCGTCGCAAAATATGATCTCGCGGTCGACGATGCGGTCCGACGCGCGTTGGAAGATCCCAGGAACGAGAGCTGCAAGCCCGGCGATCCCGCGTTCACCCGCGCGCAATTCGAACTGATCGCAAAACCAAGGGCCTCGCTGGACGCGGCGATCAGGATCGCCAGGGATGCGGGTTACGCCGTGATCGACCTCGGCGCCGATCTCGAAGGCGAGGCGCGCGATGTCGCAGCCGCCCACGCGCAACTGGCGTTGAACGCCCGCCGCGACGGCAAGGGCGTCGCGATCCTGTCGGGCGGCGAACTCACCGTGACCGTGCGCGGCAATGGCCGCGGCGGCCCCAATCAGGAATACGCGCTTGCGCTCGCGGAACTGCTCAAGGAGACATCCGGCATTTCGGCGCTCGCCGGCGATACCGACGGCGCCGACGGCGGCGCGGGCAGCGCCAGCGATCCCGCCGGCGCCATGATCGACCACACGACGTTTGCGAAGATGAAATCGCTCGGCCTCGATCCGGCGGCCTGTCTGGACAACAACGACGCCACCGCATTCTTTGCGGCAACCGGCGATCTCCTGCTGACCGGGCCGACCCTCACCAATGTCAACGACGTCAGGGTGATCCTGGTGGAGGCCGTCTAGGATGGCTCCGTTTTTCTACTGACCTCGGGGTTGCCCAGGGCTTCCTGTTCAGCCGTCCGCTTCCTGCCCGCGAAATCGAGCGGCGGTTTCGGTTGGGGCATGAAGCAAAATCAGGCCGCATTGTCGCGGCCTGATCGCGACCGGCTTTCCGGCGCGATCAAAACTCGCTGGCGATCTTCGACAGCATCTCGAGCAGCGCGACGCGGCCGGCGGGACCAAGTAATTCGGTGAGGCGCGCTTCGTGCTTTGTGGCGACGAGCTTCTTGGCGCGCGCCAGCACCGCCCTTCCCTTGTCGGTCAGCATCAGGATGTGGGAGCGGCGGTCGTTGGCCGAACGCATCCGCGCGCACAGATCGCGGCTCTCCAGGGCGTCGAGCATCGAGACGAAATTCGGCCTGAGGATGCCGAGCGTATTGGCGATCTCGGTCTGGTTGCGGCCGGGATTCCTGTCGAGCAGCAGCAGCACCGAGAATTGCGCCGGCGTCAGCTGCAGCGGCGCGACACAGCGCAGGAAATCCTCGAACACCTTGAGCTGCGCGCGCTTGAGCGAATAGCCGAGCAGGTCGGACAGTTCGCCCAGCTGCAGGGCGGCATTTTCATCCGCCCCGTCGAGCGCTTCCCTGCCATTGGGGCGGGAAGGCTTGACGGCATCGGCGGTCGCCTTGGAAACTGTCATCGCTCGAGGCTCACAATCCCGATAATAAAGATCCGCCAGCGAGCTGGCCTTGCGATTATATTTGATAATCGTTATAGAGTATATCAAATATCGGCACCTTATCAACTGCCGATATCGGACTTGCCGGCAGACCCTCCAGAGGTCGAGACGGCTCGACGCGGGGGAGCGCCAGGTCTTGAATACGACGATCATGCTGTTCCTGCTGCAGGACGGCATCACCAATGGCGCGATCTATGCGTTGCTCGGGCTTGCACTGGTGCTGGTGTTTGCCGTCACCCGCGTGATCCTGATCCCGCAGGGCGAATTCGTCACCTACGGCGCGCTGAGCTACGCCATGCTGGCAACCGGCCAGGTCCCCGGTACCGCGCGGCTGGCGATGGCCATGGGCATCGTGGCGTTCGGCCTCGATTTGTTTGCCGGACGGCGGTCGCTTCGCCCAGGGCAGGTCGCGCGCGCGGCCGCGGTCAATATCGTGCTGCCGGTGGCCATCCTGGCCCTGACCTACGGGCTGGCCGGCCCCAAGACCCCGATCGCCATCAACATCGCGCTGTCGCTCTTGATCGTCGCCGCAATCGGATTGTTCCTCTACCGCATCGCGTTTCAGCCGATCGCGCACACGTCGGTGCTGGTGCTGCTGATCGCTTCCGTCGGCTGCCACCTCGCGCTGCAGGGCCTCGGGCTGGTGTTCTTCGGCGCCGAAGGCCTGCGCGGACCGGCGCTGTCGAGTGCCGCGCTCACGATCGGCCCGCTGCGCTTCACCGGCCAGAGCATCGCGGTCTATGGCCTGACCGTCGCCTTCATCATCGCGCTCTGGCTGTTCTTCGGCTACACGCTGATGGGAAAGGCGCTGCGCGCGACCGCCGTCAACCGCCTCGGCGCCCGCCTCGTCGGCATCCGCACCACGCTGTCGGGACAGATCGCTTTCCTGCTCGCCTCCGTGATCGGCGCAATTTCGGGAATCCTGATCGTGCCGATCACCACGCTCTATTACGACACCGGCTTCCTGATCGGCCTGAAGGGCTTTATCGCGGCCATCATCGGCGGCCTCGTCAGCTATCCGATCACCGCGGTGGCGGCGCTGATCGTCGGAAGCGTCGAAGCCTTCTCCTCGTTCTATGCGAGTAACTTCAAGGAGGTCATCGTCTTCACACTGATCCTTCCCGTGCTGGTGCTGCGTTCGCTCGCAGCACCCGCGGTCGAGGAAGAGAAGGATTGATGGCGATGGCGCAGCGGCTTCCTCTCGTCATCTTCGCGCTTCTCATGGCGGCGATCCCCTTTATCCCGGGCCTGCCGCCGTTCTGGATCGTGCTGTTGGACAATATCGGGCTCGCAGCACTGGTGGCGATGGGCCTCGTGCTGCTGACCGGCGTCGGCGGTCTCACCTCGTTCGGCCAGGCCGCGTTTTGCGGCTTCGGCGCCTACACCACCGCGGTGCTGACCACGGCCTACGGCCTGTCGCCGTGGCTGACGCTGCCGCTCGCGCTGCTCGTCAGCGGCATCGCGGCCGTGCTGCTCGGCATCGTCACGGTGCGGCTGTCCGGCCATTATTTGCCGCTCGGCACCATCGCCTGGGGCATCGGTCTGTTTTACCTGTTCAGCAAGCTCGAATTCCTCGGCCGCAATGACGGCATCTCCGGCATTCCGCCACTGACGATCGGCAATTTACGAATGCTCGACCCCGGCACGATCTACTTCGCAATCTGGATCTCGGTATTGATCTCGGCGCTGTTGACCATGAACCTCTTGGACTCCCGCACCGGCCGCGCGATCCGCGCGCTGCGGCGCGGACATATCGCCGGCGAGGCATTCGGCGTGCAGACGCCGCGCGCCAAACTTCTGGTGTTCATCTATGCAGCCGTGCTGGCCGGCCTGTCCGGCTGGCTGTATGCGCATTTCCAGCGCGCCGCCAACCCGACGCCGTTCGGCGCGCAGGCCGGCATCGAGTATCTGTTCATCGCCGTCGTCGGCGGCGCCGGTTATGTCTGGGGTGCGGTGCTCGGGGCCGGCATCGTGGTGATCCTCAAGGAAGTCCTGCAAAGCTACCTGCCATATATCTTCGGCGGCCAGAGCCAGCTCGAGACCATCGTGTTCGGCATCCTGCTGGTCGTACTGCTGCAACTGGCGCCGACCGGTGTATGGCCGTGGCTGATGGGCTGCCTTTCGATCAAGCCGGGCCGCAAGATACCGGATACGTCGCTCACTCTGCCGGCGCGCGCGCGGGCGGCATCCATGCCTTCGGTACTGCTGCAGATCGACAAGGCGCGAAAACAATTCGGCGGCGTCATCGCCGTCAACGACGTCTCTTTCGATGTCCGGGCGCGCGAGATCGTCGCCCTGATCGGTCCCAACGGCGCCGGCAAGAGCACGACCTTCAACCTCATTACCGGCGTCCTGACCTCGAGCGGCGGCGCGATCTCCGTGCTCGGCACCAAGGTCGATAACGCGCCACCGCAGGAAGTCGTCAAGCTCGGCGTTTCCAGGACCTTCCAGCACGTCAAGCTGGTACCCGACATGACCGTGCTGGAAAATGTCGCGATCGGCGCCCATCTGCGCGGGCACGCCGGAGCGATCGCGAGCATGTTCCGGCTCGACCGCGCCGACGAGGCCAGGTTGCTGGCGGAAGCCGCGCGCCAGATCGAGCGCGTCGGCCTCGGCGACCAGACCGACGCGCTGGCGGGCAGCCTGTCGCTCGGCCAGCAGCGTATCGTCGAGATCGCACGCGCGCTGTGCGTCGATCCGCTGCTGCTGCTGCTCGACGAGCCCGCCGCGGGATTGCGCCATCTGGAGAAGCAACGGCTCGCGGCGCTGTTGCGTCAATTGCGCGACGGCGGCATGTCGGTGCTGCTGGTCGAGCACGATATGGGCTTTGTGATGGATCTCGCCGACCGCGTCGTGGTGCTCGATTTCGGCACCAAGATCGCCGAGGGCACGCCTGAGGCGATCAAGAGCAATCCCGACGTGATTAAGGCCTATCTCGGAGCCGCCACATGAGCGCGCTCCTGAAGGTCGATGATGTGCACGTTGCCTACGGCAAGGTCGAGGCGGTGCGTTCGGTGTCGATCGAGGTCGCCGATGACGAAATCGTCACCATCATCGGCGCCAACGGCGCCGGCAAGACCACGCTCCTGAACGCCATCATGGGCATATTGCCGCTGAAGGGCGCGGCGGCCTTTGCCGGCCTGGACATGGCCTCGCTCGATATCGAGGATCGCGTCGCGGCGGGCCTCAGCCTGGTACCGGAGCATCGCGAATTGTTCGGCACCATGAATGTCGAGGACAATCTGCTGCTCGGCGCGTTCCGGATTCCCAAGGCTGTCGCGGCAAGATCGTTCGAGCGGGTCTACACATTATTCCCGCGGTTGAAGGAGCGACGCAAACAGCTGGCCGGCACGCTCTCCGGCGGCGAACAGCAGATGCTGGCGATGGGCCGCGCCTTGATGGGCGCGCCGAAGCTCCTGATGCTGGACGAGCCGAGCCTCGGTCTGGCGCCGATCATCGTCGCCGACATCTTCCGCACCATCGGCGAACTGCGCGCCGCCGGCGTCTCTGTGTTGCTGGTCGAACAGAACGCGCAGGCCGCGCTGAAGATCGCCGACCGCGCCTATGTGATGGAGCTCGGCCAGTTCATCCTCGACGGATCGGCCAGCGACATCGCCACCAACGCGCGCGTCGCCGCGAGCTATCTCGGCTTTACGCACGAAAGCGAGAGCGCGGTTTAGGAGCTGTGCGGTGATGGCAAAAACGTAGGGTGGGCAAAGGCGCATCAGCGCCGCGCCCACCACTTTGTTCGATTGCATTTCAACAACGGTGGTGGGCACGCTTCGCTTTGCCCACCCTGCGAAACGCCCGCCCTACTTTGCCAGGACGTATTTGCCGTCCTTCACCGTCAGCAGGATGCGCGAGCGGTCGTCGAGGCCGTAGCGGTCTTTTTCGGTGAAGTTGTAGACGCCCTGGCTTGCGGCGATGTCGCGCTCGGTCAGTAGCGCCTGGCGGATCGCCTCGCGGAATTCCGGCGTGCCCGGCTTGGCCTTCTTCAGCGCGACCGGAATGACGCGTTCGAGAACCAGGAACGCGTCGTAGGAATGGCCGGCGAACTGGCTGCGGCTGCTGGGGCCGTACTTGGCTTCATAGGCCTTGTTCAGCGCCAGTCCCGGCTTCTTGGTCAGTGCGCTGTCGGGCTGATCCTCGGGATCCATCACCGGGCCCGACGACATCAGCACGCCCTCCGCTGCCGCGCCCGCGATACGGATGAAGTCCATGCTGGCGGCGCCATGGGTCTGGTAGATCAGGCCCTTGTAGCCGCGCTCGCGCAACGCTGCTTGCGGCAATCCCGCCGCGGTGCCGGACGCACCGACCAGGATCGCATCCGGATTGGCGGCGACGAGTTTGAGCACCTGCCCGGTGACCGACGTATCCGTGCGCGCAAAGCGCTCCTCGTCGACCATGGTCATACCCATCGGTACGGCCTGCGACTTGAAGTCGTTGGCCCACAGATCGCCGTAGGAGTCGGAGTAGCCGATATAGCCGACGGTCTTGATGGCGTGCGCCTTCATGTGCTCGTACAGCACCTTGCCCATGATCGGAATCGGCTGCGGCATCGCGACCGACCACTTCATGCGCGCTTCGTTGATCGGGAACGGCGCCAGGCCGAAATGCGGAATGCCGGCCTCGTTGGCCACGGTGGAAACCGCAATGGTCGGAGGCGTCGTCGACGACCCCATGATGATATCGGCCTTGGACTCGGTGACGAAACGCCGCGCATTGGTGGTCGCCGTGGTCGGGTCGCCGCCGTCGTCGAGCACGATCACCTTGAGCGGCACGCCGCCGATCTCCTTTGGCACGAATTCGAGCGAATTGCGTTCGGGAATGCCTAGTGCGGCCGCGGGTCCGGTCGTGACGATGGTAATGCCGATCACGATTTCATTGGTCTGCGCGAGCGCCGGCGAGCCCGGCAGCGCGAGTGCCGCCGCGATCGCCGCGGCGGACATAAGAGCCTTCTTCATTGATTCCTCCCTTGAGTATCTTTTTACAGTCTGGATTCTTGTTTTGACGCGTTTTCTTTATGCGAACCGGTACCCACTTCGCTCGAAAACGCTATAGAGCAAAGTTCGTTGGGCAATTCAGCCCCTTCTTTAGGTCATGTGAGGGGCTTCGTCAGCCTCGCATGAATCGCTCGATGATCTCCTGCGGCATCGGCGCCGATTTGAGCCGCGCCGGATCGTCCGGGTGACGGCCGACCAGCACGCGGGTCTCGAACGCCTCGATCGCCAGCGCCTCGCCCTTGAACACCTTGTGGGTCACCTCGAAACTCGAGCGTTTGAAGCTCTCGATCCGGCTTTCGATTCCGATCCAGTCGCCATGGGTGGAAGCGATGTGGAATTTCGCCCGCGTATCCACCATGGGTATGCCGACCAGGCCGTATTTGTGGATGATGTCCTGCTTCGAAAAACCGGCGGCTTCGAACATGATCGAGGTCGAATCGTCGAACATCGCAAAGTAGCGCGGGTAATAGACGATGTTGGCGGGATCGCAATCGCCCCACTGGATCTGCACGTCGCGGCGATGGGTGAACATGGCTTATCCTTACCGTGGCGCCATGCGAAGCGCGGCATCGAGCCGCACCACTTCGCCGTTCAGGTATGGGTTGTCGATCATATGCAACGCCAATGAGGCAAATTCATCGGCCTGCCCGAGCCGGCGCGGGAAAGGAATCGAGGCGGCGAGCGAGTCCTGCGCCTCCTGCGGCAAATTGGCCAATAGCGGTGTCAGGAACAGGCCCGGCGCAATGGTCAGCACGCGAATGCCGAATTGCGCCAGTTCGCGCGCGATCGGCAGCGTCATCGCGACGATGCCGCCCTTGGAGGCGGAATAGGCGGATTGACCGATCTGGCCGTCATAGGCGGCAACCGAGGCGGTCGAGATCACGACGCCGCGCTCGCCGGTCGACAGCGGCTCCAGCTTCGACATCCCCGCCGTCGCAAGCCGCAGCATGTTGAAGGAGCCGATCAAGTTGACCTTGATCACCCGGTCGAAATCGGCAAGCGCCATCGGGCCTTCCTTGCCGATCACGCGCTTGGCGACGCCGATGCCGGCGCAGTTGACGAGAATCCGCGCCGGGCCATGCGCCTTGGCGGCTGCGGCGATCGCCGATTCCGCCGCGGCCGAATCTGAGACGTCGCAGACCACGGCGATACCGCCGATCTCGGCCGCGACGGTTTCGACGAGCTTGGCATTGAGGTCGCATACGGCGACTTTCGCGCCTAACGCCGCCAGCCGGCGCGCGGTTGCCGCGCCCAATCCGGATGCGCCCCCGGTGACGATGGCGGCCTGATCCTTCACCTGCATGATCTTCTCCCTGGCGAACGAGTTGGTTAAAGCGTTATCACGTGTGCCGGCGGCGTTGACGAATAAAGCAGGTCGATCAGCCCGCTGCGATGCTCGAGCACCGCCCGCTGGTTGATCGAGCCCTTGTCGGTGACTTCGCCGCGATCGATCGACAGCGCCGTATCGAGCAGAACCGCGCGCGTGATCCGGGTCGATGACCCCGTGGCGCCCGCCAGCAGCTTTTGAAAGCGTTCGCGGAAAGCGTCACGGATCAGCGGATCGGACGCCGCAGCCGCTAGATCGTCGAGCGGAAGCGTGGGATTGATCAGGCGGCAGCCGTCGAGATCGAGCACCACCAGCGCCGATATCTCGTCGCGGTTGATGCCGGCGATGATGACGTCGCGCACCAGTGGCGCGCTGGCTGCGACGAAGCGCGCCCGCAACGGGCCGACGCTGACCCAGGTGCCGCTCGCCAGTTTGAAATCCTCGGCGATGCGGCCATCGAAATCGAAGCCGGCGTCGAAATCATCGGGATCGGCCGGCTTGAGCGCGTCGCCAAATTTGTAGAAGCCTTCCTCGTCGAACGCATTCGCGGTCAGTTCCGGCTGGCGCCAGTAACCCGGCGTGACGTTCGGTCCCCTGGCGCGAACTTCGAGCTTGCCGTTGTTCGGCAGCAGTTTCGCATCGTTGCCGAGCACGGGAAGCCCGACATGGCCGGAGCGGCTGGTGTCGGGGCGCACCGACATGAAGAACGGCGAGGTTTCGGTGGCGCCAAGGCCAGTGAGCATCGGCACGCGGAAGCCGGTTTCCTGCACCGCAAGTTCGTCGAGGCTGTTCCAGACGAACGGCGAAAGTGCCGCTCCCGAGAAGAACATCGCATGCAGCCGCCCGAAGAACTTGGCGCGCAGCGCCTTGTCCTCGCGCAGATACGGCAGCAGCGATTCATAGCCCTTGGGCACGTTGAAATAGACCGTCGGCGAAATCTCGCGGAGATTTCGCACGGTCTCCTCGATACCGCCCGGCATCGGCTTGCCCTCGTCGAGATACATCGAGCCGCCGTTGAACAGCGTCAGCCCGATATTGTGGTTGCCGCCAAAGGTGTGATTCCACGGCAGCCAGTCGACAATGACCGGCGGCTCGTCCATCAGGAACGCCAGCGTTTCGCGCAGCATCACCTGGTTGGCGCAGATCATGCGCTGGGTGTTGATGACGGCCTTGGGGTTGCCGGTCGAGCCCGAGGTCAGCAGGAATTTCGCGATGGTGTCGGGGCCGATGGCCTCATGGGCCGCGTCGAGGCGCGGATGCGCCGGCGTCGCCAGCAGATCCGACAGCAGCGTCACATCGCGGCCCGGAATTGCGCCGCGCGAGGCCGCGATTTCGGTACCCGGACTCACATTGGCAATCAGCGCGTCGGCGAATTTAGTGGCGTCGTCGGCGAACACAAAACCCGGCGTCAACAGCTTCATCAGGAAGCCGAGCTTGCCGTAATCCCGCGATACCAGCGAATAGGCCGGAGACACCGGACAGAAGGGAATGCCGGCATAGAGCGCGCCGAACGCAATCAGCGCGTGGTCGACCGAGTTGCCGGACAGAATGACGATCGGTTTTTCGGCCGAGAGGCCGCGCGCCAGCAGCGCCGAGGCAATCGCCCGCGTCGAGGTCAACAACTGCGCGTAGGTGATCTGCCGCCAGCCGCCGGTCTTGTCGCGCTCGGCCATGAAGACGCGGTCGGGCGCGGCCTTGACCCAATGATGCAGGCGGTCGGTGAGCCGCACCGGATAGTCGCCGAGTTTTGCCTTCGGCCGCAGATAGATGGTGCCGTCGTCGCGGCGCTCGATGGTGACGGCGGGATTGCCGAACGAGATCGCGCGCAACGGATGCGCGCTGGCAGCGCGATCACTCGCAGGCGACATGTCGGGCTTGGCGCTCATGTCAGGTCGGCTTCACCTTGGCGGTCTTGCGATCGAGAAACGCGCGAATCCGGCGTTTTGCTTCCTTGTCGCTCTGGGCAACGGTGGCCATCAGCGATTCCATCAACAGGCCGGTCTGCGGATTGGCTTCCGCGATCATCGGCAGTGCCTGCAGCACCGCAAAATTCGTCAGCGGCGCATTGGCGGCCACGCGTTCGGCGAGTTCGAGCGCCTTGGGCAGCGCGCCGGCGGCCTCGGTGAGATATTGCGAGAAGCCGTAAGCGGCGCCCTCGGTCGCCGAATAGACCCGACCCGTCAGCATCATGTCGGTCATCCGCGCCACCCCGATCAGCCGCGGCAGCCGCACCGATCCGCCGCCGCCGACAAAAATGCCGCGCTGGCCTTCGGGCAACGCGAAATAGGCAGAAGGCTCCGCGACGCGGATATGCGCCGCGCAGGCAAGTTCCAGCCCGCCGCCGATCACCGCGCCCTTGAGTGCGGCGATCACGGGCACCCGGCTATACTGAATGCGATCGAACACCCGGTGCCACATCTGCGAATGCCGCAGCCCCTCGGTCGCGTCCTGCTCGGTCAGTTCGGAGAGATCGAGGCCGGAGGAAAAATGGTCGCCGATGCCATGGATCACCACCGCGCCGGTGCCGTCGGGAAGGCTGGCGAAGCATTCCTGGATCGCAAGCATAATGCCGTCGTTCAGCGCATTGCGCTTGGCCGGGCGGTTGAGGCCGACCGTCAGCACCGCCCCCGATTTTTCGATTTTGAGCAACCCGGATGGGGCTGCGGTAGCGGCGGAGGCGGCGTTTCCCATCGGTTTTATTGGTTCCTGTCCAGAATAGTTATGTTTTATAACTATTGGCACGGGAGTCAAGAAGGTGAATTGCGTGGGCTCGCCCTCCGCCCGCATTGCGAACAAACGGGTCGCGCTTATACCGATCATCACCGTCATTGCGAGCGAAGCGAAGCAATCCATCTCGCGTCATAACGGATAGATGGATTGCTTCGTCGCAAGGGCTCCTCGCAATGACGGCTAGACGCAACATCGCGTTCTCGCGGCGCGTTGCGCCCGAGGTTTGCTGGAATTCTTACGCCCTCTCCAAACAGAGGGCGCAGGGAATGCCGGATGCGCGCTGCACCCGCGGTCTCATGTGCAATGGTGAGAGAAGTGCGCACATGAGCATACAGGGCAGCGGAGAACATCCGACATCCCCTGCGCAATGGCTTTACGGCTTATAACGTGATCTCCCCGGAGAACGGCTCTTTTGCCTCCGTGGCGC
>Ga0310811_10004569_pt1 | contig 17409 bp, 12 predicted proteins | sample YCmetagenome_FD_207642 | JGI IMG/M metagenome (GOLD analysis project Ga0310811, IMG submission 207642) | Soil microbial communities from experimental microcosm in Duke University, North Carolina, United States - YC | ecosystem: Engineered > Artificial ecosystem > Soil microcosm > Unclassified ...
AGACGTCATGAAAGCGATGCGGCTCGTCCGGCGAAAACATGCCGTTGCGGATTTGGTCGAGCGCGGTCTTCAGTTCGATATTCTGCTCGTAGACGAGGCGCGGCTTGTAGCCCGCCATCCGCAATTGCTGCACCTCTTGCGCGGTATGCCCGAAGATGAAGATATGGTCGTTGCCGACCGCATCGCGGATCTCCATGTTTGCGCCGTCGAGCGTGCCGATTGTCAGTGCGCCGTTCAGCGCCAACTTCATGTTGCCGGTGCCGGACGCCTCCGTGCCGGCCATGGAGATCTGTTCGGACAGGTCGGCGGCCGGCATCAGCATCTCGGCGACGCTGACGCCATAGTTCGGCACGAACACAACCTTGAGTCGCTCGCCGACGACCGAATCCCTGTTGATGACGGCCGCAACGTCGTTGATCAACTTGATCAGATGCTTCGCCATTTTGTAGGCGGACGCCGCCTTGCCCGCGAACAGCACGACACGCGGCTGCCAGTCGCGCAGCGGATCGGCACAGATGCGGTTGTAGCGGGCGATCACCTGCAACAGGTTCAGCAACTGCCGTTTGTATTCGTGGATGCGCTTGGCTTGCACGTCGAACAGTGCGCTCGGGTCGATCTGTACGCCGGTTTCCTTGTGCAACCAGCGCGCGAAGCGTTCCTTGTTGGCCTGCTTCGCGGTGCGAAAATCGGCGAGGAAGCTCGCATCGTGCGCGTAGTCGCGCAACTGGTGCAGCTCATCGAGGTCGCGGCGCCAGTGAGTGCCGATAGTCCGGTCGATCAGCGCGGACAACGGGGGATTGGCCTCCGCGAGCCAGCGGCGCGGCGTAATCCCGTTGGTCTTGTTGGTGAAGCGCTCCGGCCACAGCCGCGCGAAGTCCGCGAAGATCGATTGCGTCATGAGTTGCGAATGCAACTTCGACACGCCATTCACCGTGTGGCTGCCCACCACCGCGAGGTGCGCCATGCGCACGCGCCGCTCGTCGAATTCGTCGATCAACGACAAGCGCCGCATCGCTTCGACGTCATTCGGGAACTTGGCCGAGACCTGCGCGAGGAACCACGCATTGATGTCGAAGATGATCTCGAGGTGGCGTGGCAGCACGCGGCCCATCATCTCGACCTCCCAGGTCTCCAGCGCCTCGGACATCAACGTATGGTTGGTGTACGAAAAGATTTGCTGGCACAAGCCCCACGCCTGGTCCCACGGCATCTGGTTCTCGTCGACCAGCAGCCGCATGAGTTCCGGGATCGCCAGCACCGGATGCGTGTCGTTCAGGTGAATCGCGGTCTTTTCGGCGAGGTGCTCCAAACTCGCGTGGGTGTGCCGGTAGCGCCGAATCAGATCCTGCAGCGTCGCCGAGACGAAGAAGTACTCCTGGCGCAATCGCAGTTCCCGGCCCGAGGGCGTCGAATCGTCGGGATACAGCAGGCGCGAGACGTTCTCGGAGGCATTCTTGGCCTCGACCGAGCGTGTGTAGTCGCCCTGGTTGAAGGCCGTCAGGTCGAGTTCCTCGGCTGCCTTGGCCGCCCACAGCCGCAGGGTATTGGTCGCATCGGTATCGTAGCCGGGCACGATCACGTCGTACGCCATCGCATTGACGCCGTGCGCGTCGACCCATTCGACTTGCTCGCCGTGCCGCTCGGTGCGGCCGCCGAAGCGCACTGAATATTGCACCTCGGGACGCGCGAATTCCCACGGGTTGCCCGACGACAGCCAGTAGTCGGGCGTCTCGACCTGCTGGCCGTCGACGATGCGCTGGCGGAACATCCCATACTCGTAGCGAATGCCGTAGCCGTAGCCGGGAATGCCCAACGTCGCCATGGAGTCGAGAAAGCATGCGGCGAGACGTCCGAGCCCACCGTTGCCGAGCGCCGCGTCGGGCTCGAGGTCGCACAGGGCGTCTAGGTCGACGCCCAGTCCGGCGAGCGCCTGGCGCACTTCGTCACGAATGCCCAGTGCCAGTAGCGCATTGCTGAACGTGCGCCCTATCAGGAATTCCATCGAGAGGTAATAGACGCGTTTGACGTGCGCCTGATACTGGTGTGTGGTGGTCTTCATCCAGCGCGCCACGAGGCGGTCGCGCACCGCGAGCGACGCGGCCTGCAGCCAGTCGTAAGGTTGCGCGGCGATCGGATTCTTGCCGACACCATAGATCAGCCGATTGGAAATGGAACGCTGCAGCGCCTCGGCGGTATTTGCAACGGGGTCGAAGTCGAATTGAGATGCCGTCATGTGAGTTCGGATCTTGGGGAGAACTGTTCGATTAAACGCACAGTGAGTGCTAAATGCAATTGAATGTCCCTATGGATTTGCCAGCAGTTGCTGCATTGCACGAGGCGTGGCGTGTGCGACCGCAAAGTAGGTCGGACGCTTGCGTCGGCATTTACGGCGGCGCGGGACGACGCTCGAGCGGCGTGACGACGATCTGCGACAGCACGTCCCGTTCGATTTGTTCGAGTGTCGCGCGTGTCGCGGCAAAGACCTCCGGCTGGCAAAGCTGCGTGTCGAACCGCGCGCTGAGGTGGCGAGTGATTTGTATCGTACGCGTGCGCGGGTCGTACAGGTAGTGTGCGCGATAGTCGAACCAGCGATCGCCGAGCGCGAGGTCGTCGGGCAGGCTGGTCACGCGAACCGAATCCGGCAACGTGATCTGTCCGGTTTCGTCGAACTCGCCACTCAGGCACAGGTAGGGTTGCGTGCGCATGGGTTCGGCCAGCCAGCTTTGCACATGCGTTGCAATGCCGCCGGCGAGGCTGCTCAGCGCCGTCAGCGCCGTCGTGCCGGTCGGCCAGACCACATGCTCGAGCGTGCCGGATGCCGTAGTCGAGAACGGGCCGGAGGTCGCCGCGACATCGCCGGCGCCGATCTCGCCATCGCCGCGCAAGCCGGCCTGGCGCAGGCGTTCCGCGAGTAACTGGGTGCGCCGTTCACGGGTCGCGCGGCGCATCACGTTACGCTCGATCTCCGCGCTCCAGCCGCCGTCATCGACGTGATAGGCGTACTGCGCCGCGCCGCGCGCTCCGACATCGATCTGCAGCCGCGCCGTGCGAGTCAGAGGCTGGCTCGGCGGGGTGCGCGCCAGCACGCCCTGCTGGACCAGCAGCGCCGGTCGATCCATGGTCGCAAGCGGCAGGTAGCCGAATTCGGTGCCGCCGCCGCTAGTCGGGTCCGCGTAGAGTCCGAGCTCGGGCATCCAGACGATCACGTGATTGATCGCGCCGGCGCCATAGCCGGCCACCGACGGCAACGTATAGACCGCGCCAAGATTCAGCAGTGCGGGTTCGTTGCGGATGTCGGCCGCGGACAACAGCGCGCCGAACAGCGCGACCTGATCCTTGCAGTCGCCGTAGCGGTTGGCCAACACGTCAACCACCCGGTGCGGCACCGCCGCGCTTTCGCCGATGAAAAGCGCGACATAGCGGATGTTGAAGCGCACCCAGTCATACAACGCCCGGGCCTTGTCGCGCGGATCGTCGAGGTGCGCGGTCAAGGCCTGCGCGAGCGCGCGCACCGCGGGGTCTTGCGCGCTGGGGTCGCGCGCCGATTGCGCATAAGCGGCGGCGAACGAGGCGTAGTCGGGAAACGTCGACACCATGAGCCGGTCGCCATAGGTTGCGTATCCGACCGAGCCGCTTTCGATGCGCGGGTAGCGCGTGCGGCCGTAGCTGAACTCGTAGCGCGTGCGGCCGTCTTCGGTGGCCGGCGGCAGTGCCAGGTAGCCGCGCGCGTCGGCATACAGCGGCTGATCCGCCGGCAGGTCGTAGATCAGCCGCTGGCTATCGACGGGCGTGCGGCTCGGCTCGACGAAATACATGAACCGGCCCGGAACGAGGGCTCGGGGACGCACCTTGCGGAAGCTGAGTGTCACGCGCGATCCGACCTTGACCGCCGGAAAGATCACCGCTTTCAGTTGCGCGTTGCGGAACATGGGCGCGCCGACCGCGCGCGGTTCCTGGATGTCGCGGATCTGTTCGGGCCGCACGGGGTGGCGTGTCCCGTCCACGTCGAGCGCATAGGCGTCGAGGACGTCAACATGTTCGCTGTCCTTGTCGAACCAGATGAAGCGTTGCGCGATGTCATCGATTCCGGCCGCAGTGTTTGCCCGCATCGTAACGGTGTTGATCTCCATCACGGAGCCGTCGTTCTCGATCCGAAAGCTGTGAACATCCGATTCGACCGTCGACGGCGCACCGTCATCCAGCCGCTGAGCCAGCGCGACAACCGGAGTAACGGTCACGAGGATCGCAACGACGGCGGTGCGAGCGGACATGGTTCGGCGACGCTGAGCGGGAGAGGGCGCCATTATTTTAGGCGGATTGCGCCCGCGACCGCCGAGTAATTAACCGCGACCGCCGGGTAATTCATACTGCGCGCGGTATCCCTAAAGTGTTTAAAAAAATTCGCTTGCCAAAAGTAAAACGTACTTCGGATGTCCAATATTGCAGCATTGCTACTATTTGGACAGTTTTCCTGATTTAGGTAACGAACCGTATGCCATCGATGTCAGCGGTCGCCAGGGATATTGCCGAACTCAACGCGTCCATCCGTATCGTCGGAGGCCTTCCCGAACCGTTGCGCAAGCTCAGGACCATCCGCCCGCTGGCCGATTTGGCAATCGATCTGATGTGGGTCGTGCTGTCGATATGGTCGGTGCTGCATTTCGGCGGGTGGGCCGTGCCTACCGCCCTGTTGTTGATCGGGATTCGGCAGCGTGCGCTCGGCGATTTGCTGCATGACGCCAGCCACCGTTCGTTGTTGCGCAACAGCATGTTGAATGACGCGCTGGGGTCTTGCCTGCTCGCGCCGCTGTGCTTCGAGTCGTTGACTGACTATCGCGTCGAGCACGCCCGGCACCACGCATTTCTCGGCGACCCGCAGCACGATCCCGACTACCTCGGGCCGCAGGCGGGGCCGCACTCGAGCTGGCAGCGAGTTTATATGGCTTATGCGCTGGATCGTTCGATCTGGCGGACCTCGACCTTCGCACGTTGGGTGGTTGCCGGTGTGCCGCTCAGCCGACGCGCGCTGTTGGCCGGCTGGTGGCTCGCAACGTTGGCGGCAACCTCGCTGCTCGCGGGGTTCCATATTGCGTGCGTAGGTGTGGTGCTGTGGCTGGGCGCACGCGCGAGTGTGTTTCACTTCGTGACGACGTTTCGCGAATTGTGCGATCACTTTGGACTCGAGCGCGGCGGTGTATTTTCGTTCACGCGCGACGCAAAAACGTCCTGTTTGCTGCGGTTCATCGTACACCCGCATAACAACGGCTTTCATCTTACGCACCATTTGCTGCCCTACGTGCCATACCATCAGTTGCCTGCCGCGCAGGCCTGGCTCGCGCCACTGCCACTGTATCGGACGCGCGCGGAGGTGTCGGATAGCTATACATCGGGCGATCGTCCGCTGGTTAGCGCCTGGACGTGCGCGGCGACACAGTGGCCCGACGCCGCGCATGCCCCGGGGCACTGGCGGCGCCGCACTTTGGCGCATAGGCGTCGCGGCGACCGGCCGGCGGTGTGGGCGCGCGGCGCAGTCTGGGAAGGTTTCGTCGTAACGCATGTTATTGCGATGCGGTACGCGCCGCGCGGCCGGTTGCTCGTCGCCGAAAACGGTAGCGTTCTTGCAGATGCAGGGTACCGCGGGCCGACGGCGTCGAAACGGTGTCGCAATCGCGCGGCGACGGGGCATTGAGGGTGGGGCGCAATCGCCTGAAGGATGGTGTCACGGAGGGTGTTGCTGCGCTGGGCAAGCGTGCGGCGTAGCGCAATTGAGAGGCGGTCGCTTTCTGCGCATAAGTACCGAGCGCCTGCCCCAGCGCGGCGGCTCGCCCGGAAAGCAGCGCCGGACCGACCGCGGCGTCGAACAGTTTTGCGCTTTCCAATGCGAAGTCATTGCGGCGGCCGGGGCTCGAATGGACCGCAAGCGCCGCGCTGCCGACAAAGGCGATGTCCGCGTGCACCGGCCACCGGCAAGGTAGGGCGGTAGCGGGGTGGGCGGCGTGGGTCGTCCCGCCGTCGATGGCGTCCCGCAACGCGTCAATCGAGCCGAGCGGATTGTCGATCCACTGCGCCACTTGGGAACGGCGTCCGTCCGCCGCGATCACGGTGCGGCCACGGATGATCTGGATGCCGTGCGGCCAGTTTACGTCGACGCGCCATAGATCGTCCGCGCCATGCCATACATTCACGGCGGTGGTTTGCGCGAACCAATCGACGTGTGGCCGTGCTTGCGGAACGCGCAACGCCGGATCGAGTTGGTCGATTCGACGGCACATCGACGCGCAATGCGAGGACCCTCGGGTTTCGAGCAGCGCGACCGCTAGTCCGCGTTGTGCGAGCAGGATTGCCAGCGTACAGCCCGCGAGGGACCCGCCGATCACGACCGCATCGTACCGAGAAGACCAACGAGTTGCCATAGCGGATGCCGCGAGCATGAGACCTCCAATGCGCTCTGACGCGTCAAGTAACGCCTGTCGGGCTGTCAGCGCGCATCGGGGGCGAGGCACGCGATCCCTCCGCCGAAACCACTCAGGCCTGACTGCCGAGGTGTTCAGATCTTCAGTGGATTCGGTTCATTGATCGTACGATAGTGGTAGCGCGTGCGCTGCTCGGTTAGTTTTTTTCGCCTTGAGTGAGTTATTCTTTACGCGACCCACCCGGCACATCGGGCCGCGGCGCTTGCTGACAAACACGAAACACGAACCGAGCAAACACGAACCGAGGAGCGCGTTTAATCGCGAATGGCCGGCATGCTTGATCGACAACAACTGGAAGCGTTTGCGGCAGTGATCGAGCACAAAAGTTTCGAACGTGCCTCGGTCGAACTCAATATCACCCGGGGCGCTGTATCTCAGCGCATCAAGGCGCTGGAACAGAGCCTCGCGACGATCCTGGTAGTGCGCGAGCGACCGATCGCGCCGACGGCGGCCGGCACCGCGATTCTCCACCACGTCCGGGCGCTGCGGCTACTCGAGCGCGAAGTGCTGGCGGCCTTGCCGGCACGGCGCCAGGGTCTGCCGCATATCGCGCTGGGCGTCAACGCCGACTCGCTGGCGACGTGGTTCGAGCCATTGATGTGGAAGCTGATGCGGGATCAGTCGATCTGTATAGAAGTGGTCGTCGATGATCAGGACCATACGCTGGAATTGCTCGCGCGTGGCGACGTGATCGGCTGCATTTCGACCGTATCCCAGGCACTCGAAGGGTTCCACGCCGAAGCGCTCGGCGCGATGGCATACCGTTGCGTCGCCTCGCAGGGGTTCGCGCAGCAGCATTTTGCGGAGGGCTTCACGCTGGGTGCACTGCTGTCGGCGCCGGCGGTGCTCTTCAACCGTAAGGACGCGTTGCACGGCGAATGTCTGGAGGCGCTGTTCGGCGTCGCGGTGGACCGATATCCGCGTCATTACATCCCGTCGTCCTATTCGCTGGCGGAGGCGGTACGCAAGGGTGTCGGCTATGCGGTCGTGCCGGCATCGCAGGTGGACGCGGATATCGCCGCGGGCGAATTGGTCGATCTGGCGCCCAAGCACGCGCGCGACGTCGATCTGTACTGGCACCATTGGGCGCTGCAACCCGCCATCGGCGCCGCCATCACCACGACGATCGTCGACGAGGCGCGCAAGGAATTGCGCTCGGGCAGGCGCTCGAGTCGGTGAGCACCGAGCACCATGGCAATTACATGCATTTCTTTGATCGGGAATCGTGGCTATATTGCTATTCACGGACCCGTGCATCATGCATCGGCCAGCCATTACGACAAGGACGTCGACATGCAACGACTGACAGGGAAGGTCGCCATTGTGACGGGCGCCAGCGGGGGCATCGGGCGTGCCACGGCAAAACTGTTCGCTCTGGAGGGCGCGAAGGTGGTGGTCGCGGCGCGCCGGGAAGCGGAACTCGAAACGCTTGTCGCCGAGATCGTTGGCGCGGGCGGGGAAGCGGTGTATTTGGCTGGCGACGTGCAATCCGAGGACTTTGCGAAGGAACTGGTGGCACTAGCGCTCAGCCGCTACGGGCGTCTCGACATCGCCTTCAACAACGCCGGTACGTTGGGCGAAATGGGGCCCACGACGAGCGTATCGGAGCAAGGCTGGTCGGCCACGTTGGCCACCAATTTGACCAGTGCCTTTCTGGGCGCGAAACATCAAATTCCCGAAATGGTCAAGCAAGGCGCGGGATCAATTATTTTTACCTCGACCTTCGTCGGCTACTCGTTCGCCTTTCCAGGTACCGCCGCGTATGCAGCAAGCAAAGCCGGGCTGATCGGACTGACCCAGGCGCTCGCGGCCGAGTACGGGGCACAAGGTATCCGTGTCAACGCAGTCTTGCCGGGCGCTGTGGATACCCAGATGTATCGCAGCATGAATAATACCGCCGAGTCGCAAGCGTTCATAACCGATCTGCATGCGCTCAAGCGCGTCGCGCAGCCTGAAGAGCTTGCCCGTTCCATACTCTACCTCGCGTCCGACGATGCCTCGTTTGTGACCGGGACCGCGTCGCTGGTCGACGGTGGCGCGTCGATTACCCGTACTTGACGGAGGTGGTGCCCCGTTGCGAGCTCGCCGTAGTCGCAACTGGGCCGCTTTGCTACAGCTCAACTACCCTTGTCGAGCCATGCCTGGAGGGAGACAAGCGCCATGACAGTGGTCTCGGCACGCGACCCTTACACGCAGACGATTCTCATCGTCGACGACGCGCCGGCAAATTTGGGCGTGGTCGTGGACAGTCTCGAAGATCATGGCTTTCGGGTCATCGTGGCGCAAGACGGCGTCGAAGGACTGTATCGAGCGGAGCTTGCGCTGCCCGACCTCATCCTGCTCGATGTCATCATGCCGGGGCCGGGCGGCTTTGAAACCTGTGGGCGTCTCAAAGCGCTTGGAAGCACGCGTGATATCCCAGTGATTTTCATGACTTCTCTGACGGACACGGAGGACAAGGTCACCGGTTTCAAGGTGGGGGGAGTCGACTATGTCACTAAACCGTTGGAGATCGAAGAAGTCATAGCGCGCGTCAACACGCACCTGAGCCTGCACGCCATGCGCAAGCAGTTGGAGGCGCAAAACGCACTGCTGCAGCAGGAGATCATGGAGCGCAGAAAGGCCGAGGACGCGCTGGAAGCAAGCCGAGAGTTGATTCGTCAGCAGAGAGACGAGCTAAGGAGCCTCTACGACGAGATCGTGGCCGAACAAAGCGTATCCGAGCGCTTGCTGCTCAACCTGTTGCCCGCTCCCATTGCCGCGCGGTTAAAGACGCGCCCCGATCTCATCGTCAGCGGCCCCCCGGAAGTCATTGCCGATAGCTTCCAGGCGGCGACGGTGTTGTTCGCGGACATCGTGCAATTTGCGCGATTTTCCGCGGGCATGCAGCCGGAACAACTCGTGTCGGTGCTCAATGAAATTTTTGACGATTTCGATAGCATTGCAGATCATCGTGGCCTGGAGAAGATCAAGACCATCGGTGACGCTTATCTGGCCGCGGCTGGCCTCCCCGTGCCGGCGGCCGATCACGCGGTGCGGGCCGCACACATGGCGCTGGACATGATCGAATCACTCGCGCGCTTCAATGAGCGCCGCGGGCATAACTTGGCGTTGCGCATTGGCATCAACAGCGGTCCGTTAGTGGCGGGGGTCATAGGCAGGCGCAAGTTCACCTACGACTTGTGGGGTGACGCCGTCAATCTCGCCAGTCGAATGGAATCCCAGGGCGTGGCAGGACACGTGCAAATCACGGAAGCCACCAAGAGGCTGCTGGGCGAGGCGTTCTTGTTCGAAGATCGCGGGACCATCCCCGCCAAGGGCACGGGTAGCGTGCATACCTGGTTCCTGGTCGGCAGGACCGGCGCGTCGTCCGCATGAAGCCGGCATGCGGCCCGATCGCGCAAAGGAGGCGGAATGAACCCGACGCAGGCGCGCTTCCTGGCGCTGTGGTCGCGCTTCGGCGGTAGCCAGGCAGCAGCCGTCTATGCCGACTTGGTGCACCATTATACGGAGCCGACGCGCCACTACCATACCTTGCACCACATCCTGCGCTGCATGCGCGATCTGGATTTGGCGCGCGCTGCGATTCCCGATCCCGATGCCGTGGAGCTGGCGCTGTGGTGCCACGATGTGATCTATATCCCCGGCGCGGGCGACAACGAGCGACGCAGCGCCGAGTGGCTCCAGCGCTGGGCCGGGGACCGTATCGTCACGGCCGGACATATCGCCGCCGTCATCCTGGCCACGACGCACACCGTTGCGCCAACCGACCTCGATGCCTGTTTTACCGTCGACATCGACCTGGCCGATCTAGGCAACAGCGCTGCGCGCTTTCGCCAAGACGAAATGTGCTTGCGCGCCGAGCGTCCCGACCTCGACGATGTGGCCTATGACGCCTGCGAGCGGGCTTTCCTGAGCGCCCTGTTGACGCGCCCCCGCATCTACCATACCGGTTTCTTTCATGCGCGTTGCGAAGCGCGCGCCCGCGCCAATCTGGCGCGGCGGCTCGCCCGGCCAGCGCCCCGCTAACCATCGCCATCGGCTATCGGTCAAGGAACCGCCATGAAACCGACACGCTCGCCCGCTGCAACGCGCCGCATCGACATCGCGCTGCAGGGCGGCGGCAGCCACGGCGCTTTCAGTTGGGGCGTGCTCGACCGTCTGCTCGAAGACGGCAGGATCGAGGTCGACGGCGTCAGCGGCACCAGCGCCGGCGCGGTCAATGCCACCGTGTTGGCGTACGGTCTCGCCAGCGGCGGGCGCGATGGGGCGCGCGCCGCACTCGAGGCGTTGTGGCGCAAGATCGCCGACTGGGCGCGGCTCAGTCCATTGCAAGCGACCTGGCTGGACCGGACGATGGGCTGCGGCAATATGAACTTGTCGCCGGGATGGTTGGCGTTCGACTATCTCACCCGTTTCTTCTCGCCCTATCAATTCAACCCCTGCAACGTGAACCCGCTGCGCGACGTGTTGCTAGAGATGGTGGATTTCGATCTCTTGCAGCATTCGTCGACAGTGAAGGTGTTCTTGTGCGCCACCAACGTCCTGAGCGGACGCATTCGTGTGTTCGCCAATCGCGAGATAAGCATTCAGGCAGTGCTGGCATCGAGTTGCCTGCCGCATCTCTTCCAGGCCGTCGAGATCGACGGGGAGCATTACTGGGACGGCGGCTATATGGGCAATCCACCGATTTATCCGCTGATCTATGAAACCGACAGCTGCGATATGCTGATCATTCGGGTCAATCCGATTCGCATTTCCTATGTGCCGACCATGGCGCGCGACATCCTCGATCGCGTCAATTCGCTCAGCTTCAACTCTTCGCTGATGCGTGAAATGCGGGCCATCGATTTTGTCACCCGCCTGATCGACGAAGGGGCGCTCGACCGCGAGCACTATAGGCGCATATTCGTCCACAGCATCGATGCCGAGCAGGAAATGGCCCGCTTGGGGGTATCGAGCAAGTTCAACGCCGACTGGGACTTCGTGCGGGCGCTCTTCGCACTGGGGCGCGAACGCGCCGATGCCTGGCTGAGAACGAACTTCGATGCGCTAGGCAACCGTTCGTCGATCGACATCGCCGATGCCTTCCTGTAAGCAGAAGGCCGAGGCCGTTAGGCAGCCTCTTAGACCTCAAGCGGACCCTTCACGACCCGCGAGCCGGGGCGGCCCACGTTACCGTGTGCGTCACGGAAATTCAGCCGATGGTATGACATAATCCCGCGCGCTATGCGCCATAGCTCAATCCAACTTAATTGATTTATTTAATTAATTAAAATTATGGATAGGTATTGGTTATCATGGGGCTCCGACACTGGAACGGCGCGCCGCGCCCCAAACGACCGCGGTCGAAGCCTCGTCAGCACATAAGGAAATTCATGAACACCGGCAACACGACATTGAGCATTCGGGCGCGGTTGATCCTAGGTTTCGGCGTCGTTCTCGTCGCGCTCGTCGCATTGACGGTAATCGCGATCGGCCGGGTCGAGATGGTCCGTGCGCGGCTCGATGACATCATCGACGTGAACGGCGTAAAGGAACGTTATGCGATCAATTTCCGTGGCAGCGTCCACGACCGCTCCATCGCAGTGCGTGACGTGACGCTGGTGTCCGCGGCGGAGCTGCCTTCGGTCATCGATCACATTCATGCGCTGGCGGACCAGTATGACAAAGCGGCCGCACCACTCGCGAAAATCTATGCCGAGCGTACGGACATCACCGCGCAGGAACGGGCGATTTATGCTCGGGTCAATGCCGCGCAGCAGCAAAGCATGCCGCTGGTCCAACAGGTCATCAGCTTGCAACAAGCGGGCGATGTCGCGGGCGCACGCAAGATTTTGCTGGACGAGGCGCGTCCCGCGCTGGTCGAATGGCTCGCGGGGATCAACGCGTTGATCGATTTTCAGGAACACCTCAACCAGGAGGAAGCCGCCGAGGCGCGCACGATCAGCACCGATTTTCGCTGGTTGATGATCGTGCTGACGTTGGTCGCGTGCGGGGTGGGCATCGCCATCGTTTATGCGATCGTGCGTAATATTACGCAGGCCCTGGGGGCCGAGCCGGGCGAGGTGGTGGAACTCGCGGAGTCGATCCGCGCGGGCAACCTGGCGCGCCAAATCGATTTGCGGCGCGGCGATACGTCGAGCGTGATGGCCGCGATGGCGCGCATGCAGCAACGGCTGGCCGAAATCGTCACGCAAGTGCGGGACGCCGCGCAGGGCATGGCGGCTGCGACCGAGCAAATCGCGATGGGCAACGCCGATTTGAGCACCCGCACCGAGCGGCAGGCCTTGGAACTCGAACAGGCGAGCGGCGCGCTCGAGCAGTTCGACTCCAGCGTCGCGGCCAATACGCAAAGCGCGGGCAGCGCCGACGAACTCGCCAAGCACGCATCGGCCACCTCGGCGCAGGGCGGCACCGCGGTCGGCCAGGTGGTCAACACAATGCGCGCGATCAGCGAATCGTCGAATCGCATCGAGGACATCATTTCCGTCATCGATTCAATCGCATTCCAAACTAATTTGCTGTCGTTGAATGCCGCGGTGGAAGCGGCGCGGGCCGGCGCCCAGGGCCGCGGCTTCGCGGTCGTCGCGAGCGAAGTGCGCATGCTCGCACAGCGCTGTGCCACGGCCGCGAAGGAAATCAAGGAACTTATCGCCACCAGCAGCGCCCGGATCGGCGAAGGGGAGCATCAGGTCGATGCGGCCGGCACGACCATCTCCAACGTCGTGGAAGCGTCGCGTCGCGTCACGCACATCATGGAAACCATTCACCAGGCATGCCTTGCGCAGGCGCATCAGATCGGCGAAGTGCGCGACGTGATCGGCAGTCTGGAACAGAACACGCAGCAGAATGTGACGCTCGTGCAGCAGTCCGCTGCCGCGGCGCAGACGCTGAAGCAACAGGCGCAGGGTTTGCTGGACGCGGCCCAGGTCTTCACGCTTCCGCTGCAGACGCGCTGAGCCGGTCATCAACATTCGCTGCGAGTACAGCGGAGTGCAACACATCTGAGCCGAGGGAACTAAACTTTAGTCATCTCGAAACGGAAATAGACCGTGCTGGCGTCCGCCCAGACCACGGAAAGGCTAGATCGTGAATGATTTGATCGCGCACTATGGCGCAGCGCTGGTGTTTATCAACGTATTGGCGGCCGCGCTCGGCATGCCGGTGCCGGCGATGCCGACGCTGATCCTGGTCGGCGCGTCGATCGAAATGTCCTCCACGCCGGTGGCGCCGCACTTGATGGGCGTGCTGGCGGTATCGGTGTGCGGCAGCTTGCTGGGCGACAGCGCGTGGTTCTTCGCCGGCAGGCGCTACGGCGGTAGGACACTGAGAATGCTGTGCCGGCTGTCGCTGTCGCGTGATACCTGCGTGAAGCAGACCGAACGCTTTTTCGGCCGCTGGGGCGTGCAAGCGTTATCGGTCGCGAAGTTCATTCCAGGCCTGTCATTGGTGGCCGTCCCCTTGGCGGGCGCGATGGGCGTGCGACTGGCCCCGTTTTTGCGCTACGACAGCCTGGGCGCGGCGCTGTGGGCGACGACGGGGCTGGTTGCCGGCGCGATCTTCGCGCCACAGCTCGACATGCTATTCACGACGCTCAGCCAGCTCGGCAGGCATGCCGTCGTTGTGCTCATGGTCGCGCTTGGCGCCTATGTTGCGTATCGCTGGTGGCGACGCTACTCGTTGATGAAGGTGCTGATGGCCGCGCGAATCTCGGTCCACGAGCTCTACGACCTGATGCAAGCGGAGATGGGTCCAGTGATCTTCGATATCCGGTCGCGCGAGAAACGCTTGCTGGATCCCTTTGTGATACCCGGCGCGCAGTTCGCCGACGAACGGCAACTCGACGATATCGCGGCTGCCTACGAGCCGCACCGGAAGATCGTGATCTATTGCTCATGTCCGAATGAAGTGTCCGCCGCATGGATGGCGAAACGCCTGAGCGAACTAGGTTTCCATGATGTCAAGCCGCTAAGCGGCGGTCTCGACGCGTGGCGGCAGGCCGGCTGGGCGCTGATGCCGATCGTCGAGAACGCCGCAGGCGACGCGCGGATCGGCATCGCGGCGCGCGCTCCGGCTTCGGACGCTGCGGTTTCGGCTTCCGCTGCGGTGGCTTCAGCTCCGGCCTCGGCTCCGCCGTCCGGCGCCGACATCTAGAGGCCGTCGACCTCAGCCGAACGTGAAGGCAAAAGCCGCCACGCCCGAATCGAGAAACTCGATCTCGAACTGGCGATCGGCGATGGGCTTGGGTTGCCGGATCAACTGGTACAGGCGCTGTTGGGTCACCGTGCCGTTGCCCTGGTCGTCAACGTCGATTCCGTGAGCGGCGCCCGGCGGCTGCCCGTCGATGAGCACGCGGAATCGCACGGCAGTGCCTCGCGCCGCGGGTCCCATGACGAGATGAAGATCGCGGGCATGAAAGCGGTAGACGATCCGTCCGTTGGCCTTGTTCAATACAGTGGCCTGTTCCTGCATCGTCCAATCGCCCGACAGGGCCCACTCGTTGAGTTTCAATCGTGTCGGGGCAGCGTAGACGTGAGGCTTATCCAATACCGCGCCGCCGCGAGACGCGAAGTGATCGGTGCGCCCGTAGCCGACATAGTTTTCCGGCGACCTCAAGCTGCCCCAATCGGCGGCAGCTTCCAAACCATGGGCGTTGACCGACACCAGTTCATGACTGAAACCGCTTTTCCCGGCTTCGGACAGCAGCTGTTGAATGATCCTTTCCGCCTGCTCGTATTCACCTTCACCGAATTGATGATGGCGAACGCGCCCTTGCGCATCGATTATATAAAGCGCCGGCCAATAGTGGTTGTTGAACGCGCGCCATATCGCAAAGTCGTTATCGATCGCGATTGGATAGTCGACTTTCATGTCCTGCGCGGCTCGGCGAACGTTATCGACGTTCTTCTCGAATGCGAATTCTGGAGCGTGCACGCCGATCACCACCAAACCCTGATTCTTGTATTTCTCAGCCCATGCGCGGACATAGGGGAGGGTGCGTAGCCAATTGATGCAAGTATAGGTCCAGACATCGATTAGAACGACCTGTCCCCGCAGCGCGGACGTCGTTAGCGGCGGCGAATTGAGCCACCCGGTGGCACCGCCGAGCGAAGGAAACTCGCGTTCGACGGGTAATCGTGTAAAGCTCATTTGTTGCACCATGTTTTTTTGCTCGGCTTCACTCTCGATCGGAGCCCCGATTGCGCTGAGTAGCGCTGCCACCAAGAACCAGTTAGCTTTCACGATGAATGCCTTCGACGTAGTTCACGACACCTTGGCGGCAACACTGCACGGTGCGGCGGTGCGCAGCAGCCTCCGACGTGTGTTGTCGTTGAACATGAGTGCGTCCATAGGGCGCTCGCCAGGCTGACGTCAGTCAGTAAGCGTCGACGTCGACCACCGCTTGGGCAAAAGCTTGCGGGGCTTCCTGAGGCAGATCGTGCCCGATGCCGCCCTGGATAAGCCGGTGCGAATATCGGCCCGAGAATTTCTTGGCATAGGCACTGCTATCCGGATGTGGCGCGCCATTGGCATCACCTTCAAGAGTAATGGTGGGCACACTGATGACCGGACCTTGGGCAAGCCGCTTGTCCAGATCGTCATATTTAGGGTCGCCTGCAGCCAGGGCGAGCCGCCACCGATAATTGTGGATCACGATGCTGACGTGATCCGGATTGTCAAACGACGCTGCACTGCGATCGAACGTCGCGTCATCAAAGTTCCATTTTGGGGAAGCGATGTGCCAAATGAGCTTCGCAAAGTCGTGCCGGTATTTGTCATAGCCTGCTCGGCCGCGTTCGGTGGAGAAATAAAATTGATACCACCATTCGAGCTCATTCTTTGGGGGCAACGGCGTCTTACCGGATTCCTGACTGCCGATCAGATAACCGCTCACTGAGACCATGGCCTTGCAGCGCTGCGGCCACAGCGCCGCGACGATATTAGCTGTGCGCGCTCCCCAGTCAAAACCGGCGAGGGTGGCCTTCTCGATTTTGAGGGCGTCCATCAGAGCGATGAGATCGACAGCCAGCGCCGACGGCTGGCCCGTCCGGAACACACCGTCTGATAGAAAACGCGTCGTACCATAGCCGCGCAGATGCGGGACGATCACCCTGTAGCCCGCCGACGCTAACACCGGGGCAACATCGACATAGCTGTGAATGTCATAGGGCCAGCCGTGCAGGAGAATTACCACCGGACCATTGGTGGGGCCGGCTTCAGCGTATCCAACATTGAGGACTCCGGCATCGATCTGCTTCAGCGAACTGAACGACGTATGGGTCCCGCGCTTGATCGAATTTATTTTGGGAGATTGTGCGTCCGCGGAGCGGATCATGGCGAGTTCGGCAGCAACGGTCAGAACCGCGGTCCCCAAGAGGCGACGGCGATCATGGTCGATTTCTTCTGACATTTAACGCTCCTGCTTAGCGTCGAATCGCCTCTTGGACGGGGCCTTTCCTGTTCCCAATATATTTCATCGATGTTTGCGCGGCATGTTTTTATTGTTTGTCGCCGAGTCGATGAAGACAGTGCCCGATGAAGACAAGTGAGCGCAAACGAGATACATTGAGGTCACGCTGGGCGCTGACGGCCAACTGAGGCAGCCTGGGATGAGCGTGGCGAAGCGGTGCAATCTTCGTGCCGCGCGCTCCCGCACTGGGAAGAGTCGATCCGATGGTGAAGACTGTCGCCGTTGTCCCGGAGGAACAGCATTTCATCCTCTCGACCTTGTCGCCCGGCCAGGCGCAGAAACGGCTTGCCCTGGCCGTCGTGCTCGCTTTGCTGGTCGCCTTGGTCATTACGGCTGGGCCGCTCGCGTCCCTGCGTCTGGGGCGGATCGACGCCTTCATCCCGGCTTACGCCACCGCCATGTTCGTGAACGATTCGATCACCGCGGTCCTGCTGTTTGCCCAGTTCTCTATCCTGCGTTCGC
>Ga0310811_10004570_pt1 | contig 17406 bp, 15 predicted proteins | sample YCmetagenome_FD_207642 | JGI IMG/M metagenome (GOLD analysis project Ga0310811, IMG submission 207642) | Soil microbial communities from experimental microcosm in Duke University, North Carolina, United States - YC | ecosystem: Engineered > Artificial ecosystem > Soil microcosm > Unclassified ...
TCGGGTTTTCCCAAACCTTGCCGATCGACGCGCTGAACACGCTGTTCGCCATGGTCGACCCGTACGGCGTGGGCGACAAATATCGTGATTTCGCTGCTCAGGACAAAACATCGCCGCGGGCGCGGCGCTTCGTCGCCATCGAGGACTGGCTGGCCGACGGCGTGCCACTGGCCGCGCCGGTGGCGCGCGAGGCCCTGTCTGGCTGGTATGGCGCCAACAGCACGGCCCGGCTGCAATGGCGTGTCGCCGGTCTGCCGGTTGACCCGGGCCGCCTCACGGTTCCTGCCTTTTGTGCCCTGCCCGCGCGTGACCGCCTGGTGCCCGCGGCTTCCGCGCAAAAACTGGCTGAATCGCTCCCGCAGGCCCGCATCATCGAGCCCAAGGCCGGACATATTGGCATGGTCGCCGGCACCCATGCCAAATCCGCATTGTGGGAGCCATTTACGGATTGGCTGCGTGGGCTATGATGAAGGCAAAGACATAACAGATCGAGAGGGAAACCCGCCATGGACGATATCGTCATCGCCTCCGCTGCGCGTACTGCCGTCGGCAGTTTCAATGGTGTCTTTGGGGCAACGCCGGCCCATGTGCTCGGTGCCGCGGCGGTTAAAGCCGCGATCGAGCGCGCCAAACTCTCGCCCGAGGACATTGACGAGACCATCCTCGGCCAGGTGCTCACCGCCGCCCAGGGGCAAAATCCGGCCCGCCAGGCCGCCCGGGCCGCCGGCATCCCGGATTCCAAAACCGCGTTCGGCATCAACCAGGTCTGTGGTTCCGGCCTGCGCGCCGTCGCCCTGGCGGCGCAGCAGATCATGAGCGGTGAATCCGAGATCGTGGTTGCCGGCGGACAGGAGAGCATGAGCCAATCCACCCACGCCGCGTTCCTGCGTGCCGGCACGAAGATGGGCAATGTCGATTTCGTCGACACCATGATCAAGGATGGCCTGTGGGACGCGTTCCACGGCTACCATATGGGCATGACCGCCGAGAACGTGGCGAAGGCCTGGCAGATCACCCGCGCGGACCAGGACGCCCTGGCCCTGGCCTCGCAGCAGAAGGCGTCGGCCGCGCAGAAAGCCGGGAAATTCAAGGATGAGATCACGCCGGTGACGCTCGCCACCCGCAAGGGGGACGTGGTGGTAAGCGACGATGAATATATCCGCCACGATGCCTCGCCCGAAAACATGGCGAAACTGCGCCCGGCCTTCACCAAGGAAGGCACCGTCACGGCCGGCAATGCCTCGGGCATCAATGATGGCGCGGCGGCCCTGGTGGTGATGAGCGCCAAAGAAGCCGCCAAACGCGGCCTGACGCCGTTGGCGCGCATCGTCAGTTTTGCCACCGTCGGCGTCGACCCGGCGGTGATGGGGTCGGGGCCGATCCCCGCGTCGCGGAAAGCGCTGCAGCGCGCCGGCTGGTCCACGTCCGATCTCGACCTGATCGAGGCCAATGAGGCCTTCGCCGCCCAGGCCTGCGCGGTGAACAAGGAACTCGGCCTGGACCCGACCAAGGTGAACGTGAATGGCGGGGCGATCGCCATCGGCCATCCGATCGGCGCGTCTGGCGCGCGCGTGCTGACCACCTTGCTTTATGAGATGGGCCGCCGCGACGCCAAAAAAGGGCTGGCGACGCTGTGCATTGGCGGCGGCATGGGCGTGGCCATGTGCGTCGAGCGCTAGATGAAAGAAGGGAAGCGCTACTTTTTGTGAACAAAAAGTAGCAAAAAACTTTGTTAGTTTGGGCCGGTGGCGCTGAAACACGCACGGCCCCGTTCATAAAAAGTTTTTGCGCCGCTTTTTTCAAAAAGCGGCCACTTGCCTCCAAGGAAACGTCCAGAAAAGAGAAGAAGCGATGGTCAATAAGGTATATCCAGACGCCAAGGCGGCGCTGGCCGGCTTGCTGAAGGATGGCATGCTGATTCATGCCGGCGGGTTCGGCCTGTGCGGCGTGCCCACGGCGTTGATCGAGGCGATCCGGGAGTCCGGGGTGCGCAACCTCACCGTCATCTCCAACAATGCGGGAATCGATGGGGTCGGGCTCGGCATTCTGCTCGACAGCCGGCAGATCAAAAAAATGATCTCGTCTTATGTGGGTGAGAACAAGACGTTCATGAACCAGTTTCTCGCCGGGGAGCTGGAGATCGAATTCAATCCGCAAGGCACGCTGGCCGAGCGCATCCGCGCCGGCGGCGCCGGGATCCCGGCCTTCTTCACCGCCACCGGCTACGGCACCAAGATCGCCGAGGGCAAGGAAACGCGGGAGTTCGACGGCCGCTATTACGTGATGGAACGCAGCCTGTTCGCCGATCTCGCCATCGTCCACGCTTACAAGGGCGATACGGAGGGCAACCTCGTCTACCGCAAAACCGCGCGCAATTTTAACCCGATGATGGCCACGGCGGCGAAAGTCACTGTCGCCGAAGTCGAACATCTGGTCCCGGCGGGCGACATCGACGGCGACCACATCATCACGCCGGGCGTGTTCGTCAAGCGCATCGTCAAGCTCGACCATGTCGACAAGCGCATCGAGCAACGCACCGTTCGCCGGAGGACCGCATAATGCCGTGGAGCAGAGATGAGATGGCGGCGCGCGCCGCCCGCGAGTTGCAGGACGGATTCTACGTGAATCTGGGCATCGGCATCCCCACTTTGGTCGGCAACCACATCCCCGAGGGCATTTCCGTGCAGCTGCATTCCGAGAACGGCATGCTCGGCATGGGGCCGTTCCCGTATGAGGGAGAGGAGGATGCCGACCTCATCAACGCCGGCAAGCAGACGGTGACCGAGATCCCCACCACCTCCTTCTTCGATTCCGCGGCCAGCTTCGCCATGGTGCGTGGTGGGCATATCGATATCTCCATCCTCGGCGCCTTGCAGGTCTCCGAAACCGGAGACCTCGCCAACTGGATGATCCCCGGCAAGATGGTCAAAGGCATGGGCGGCGCCATGGATCTCGTCGCCGGCGTGCCGCGCGTCGTGGTGGTGATGGAGCACAGCGCCAAGGGCGCGCCAAAAATCCTGAAACAGTGCACGCTGCCGCTCACCGGCAAGGGCGTGGTCAGCATGATCATCACCGACTTGGCGGTGTTCGAGGTGGACAAGACCAAAACCCCGTCGCTGACGCTGATCGAACACGCGCCAGATGTGACCGTGGACGAAATCCGCGCGCAGACGGAGGCGGATTTTACGGTTAGGTAAAAGGCAGAAGAGAAGGCTACTTTTTGTGAACAAAAAGTAGCAAAAAAACTTTGTTAATTTGGGCCGTGCTGGTTTCGCTGGCACGAGCCCAGTTTCAAAAAAGTTTTTGCGCCGCTTTTTTCAAAAAGCGGCTCTTTCTTATTCTAACCCTCCGTCGCGCGTTTTATCTCTTCCGCTACCAGCTCCTTCTTCGACAGCTTGCCGACCAGGGTTCTGGGCAGTGACTCACGGATTTCCACGCTTTTCGGGCATTCGATTTTGTTCAGATGCTGTTGCAGGTAGGCGAGGATCTCCTGGGCCGTGGCGCTGGCGCCGGGGCGCAGCGTGACGAACAGTTTGGGCGACTGGCCGCGATAATCATCCGGCACGCCGATCGCCACCGCATCCTGCACCGCGGGATGCTGGTAGGCCGCTTCCTCGATAACGCGTGGATAGACATTGTAGCCGCCGCAGAAGATGAGATCTTTGATGCGGTCGACGATGAACAGGTAACCTTCGGCGTCGAGATAGCCGATGTCGCCGGTGCGCAGCGCGCCCTCCACGAACACCTGTGCGGTCTCGGCCGGGCGCTTGTAATAGCCGCGCATCACTTGAGGGCCACGCACGCAGATCTCGCCATGCGCCCCCTGGGGCAGGATTTCCTCCGGACGGTCCGGATTGCGGATTTCGATGACCGTGCCGGCCACGGCCTGGCCGACGGAACCGCGCCGGCTCGCCCCGGCGCGGTTGAAGGAAACCACGGGCGAGGCCTCCGACAGGCCATAGCCTTCCAGGATCGGCCGACGGGTGAGGCGCTCGAAACGGTCGACGGTCTCGCCGGCAATGGGCGCGCCGCCCGAAATGCCGAATTTGACGCTGGCAAAATCGCCTCGTGGCGCCGTTTCGCCGGCGTTGCACAGGGCGGTGAAGAGGGTGGGCACGCCCGGCAGCAAGGTCGGGCGGCGGCGCCGCAGCGTTTGCATCAGCAGCTTTAGGTCCAGCTTGGGCAGGAGCAGCAACTCGGCGCCGATGGAGAGGCCGAAATTCATCACCGCGGTCATGGCAAAGACATGGAAGAACGGCAGCACGGCAAGGACCCGCTCCTGCCCTTGGCGAAGCCCGTCCATCGCCGCCTGTGCCTGCCGGACATTGGCCACGATGTTGGTGTGGGTCAGCATGGCCGCTTTCGGGATGCCCGTGGTCCCGCCGGTGCTTTGCAGCACCGCGATGTCGTGCCCCGGGTCGATATGCACCGCCACCAGCGGGTCGGTGCCGGCGCTCAGTGTCTCGAACGTCATGTAAGGGGCGTTGTGCGGCACGTTCGCCAGCTCCTGCTGCTTCAGAAGCCGGAACAGCTGCCCTTTCACCCGCGGCATGGCGGCGGTCATGGAGCAGACGATGACCCGGCTGAACAGGCCCCGCGCCACGAGCCGGGCGATTTTCCCCTGGATGGCGGCGACATCGAGCGACACGATGAGGGAGGTTTCCGTCTCGCGCGCCTGGGCGGCGATTTCATCTTCCGTATAAAGCGGGTTGAAATTCACCACCGTGCCGCCGGTCTTCAGGATGGCGTAATACATAATGACGAAATACGGGCAGTTCGGCAGGCACAGCCCGACCTTCACGCCCTTGGCGACGCCAAGCTTTTGCAGCCCGGCGGCCGCGCGGTTGGTAAGGCGGCCGAGCTCGGCATAGCTGTAGCGGCGGCCGAGAAAATCCAGCGCGATATGGGTGCCGAAATGGCGTACCGCGGTATCAAGCAGGGTAAACGCGGGTTCGTGCGGAGGCACGAAAACCGACGCGGGATGATCGGGGGCCATTTGGCCATCCATCGTTTCCTCTCCTCATCGTTGCGGGAGACGATGACGTTCGGGATAAGGCTGAACTCCAGGCCAGAGCCGTCGCGCTCCCCGTTAGACTTTTTTATGTTGACGGGGAGGCTAGCGCTGAATTTTTAGCCTGGCAACAGTCAGGCTCGATTTTTTATCGTAACGAAAAAAGCGCGCCGCGCGGGATGACCATGGCTAGAGAAACCAACGATCAGGAAGTTTTACTGACACGGCATATTGCCGTCCTGTCACGTCCCAGCCACCGCCAGCGGGTCGTGACAGCGACACAACTTGAGGTTGACACTTGCCGATACAACCTCAAGAGATTTGATGCAGACGGAGAACGAACGCGGCTTGCGACGACGTTAGAATCGCGCGCCACGTTGCCACGCCTGCATGCGGTTGTTCAGATCGCCTTCAGGTTAATCGCGGCTGCTTTGCCACGTTCCATGGCGATGTCGAAGGTCACTTTCTGACCTTCGTTGAGGCCGCGCAGACCTGCGGATTGCACGGCGGTGATGTGCACGAACACGTCCTTCCCACCATCTTGCGGAACGATGAAGCCATATCCTTTGGTGGTGTTGAACCACTTAACGGTGCCAGTAGCCATATTCTTGTCGTCGCTCCTAAAGTTTAGACCCGCCGCGCGCCTGTCGCACGGATGAAAGGGCACAACCCGCGTATGGTTGCCTTGTTGCGTCTCATTCTTCAGGGCGCAAAGCCAAGCCAAGCCAAACATGATTGCAACCAAATTTCACGCAGAAACATAAGGGATTGTCAACGACTTCGTTTTGGTAAGCCTAAGGCTTCTTCAGAAATTTCGATCTATCCCAGCGCTCTTCATGAATAGTCCGCAATCATCCGTTTTGATGCGGCGGACAGGCCCGGCGGCCTGCGATTTCCGCAGGCTTTCGGCGGCGGTAAATTTTTGGCATAATGGTCTACCGGAGCAGCAAAATCAGGAGGAGCGGGATGTCGGACGCGGATATTGTACCCATCAAAGCGGAAATCGCGGCGGCGGCGCTCATAACGCACTCGCAATATGAAGATATGTATGCGCGCGCGGCCCATACGCCGGAGACGTTCTGGGCCGAGGAGTGCAAGCGCATTAGCTGGATGAAGGCGCCGACCCGGATCAAGAACACGTCCTTTGAAGGCGATGTCTCGATCAAATGGTTCGAAGACGGTACGTTGAACGCCGCGGTGAACTGCCTGGACCGGCATCTGGCGACGCGTGGCGACCAGGTGGCCATCATCTGGGAAGGTGACAACCCCGACACGTCAAAGACCGTCACCTATCGTGAGCTGCACGAGCAGGTTTGCCGCCTGGCCAACGCGCTCGAGCAGAAGGGCATCAAGAAGGGCGATGTCGTCACCATCTATCTGCCGATGGTCGTCGAGGCGACCGTCGCGATCCTCGCCTGCGCGCGCATCGGCGCCATCCATTCCGTGGTGTTCGGCGGCTTCTCCCCTGATTCTCTGGCGAACCGGATCCAGGATTGCGGATCGGTGGCGCTGATCACCGCCGATGAAGGCCGCCGTGGCGGGCGCAAGGTGGCGCTGAAGCTGAATGCCGATGAAGCGCTGAAAGCCTGCCCGAGCGTGACAACCGTGATCGTCGCGAAAGTGACCGGCGGGGACGTGCCGATGCAGGCGGGCCGCGACGTGTGGTACGACGAGATCTGCGCGGCCGCCGCACCGCAGCACCAGGCGGTGGAGATGAACGCCGAGGACCCGCTGTTCATCCTTTACACCTCCGGCTCCACCGGCAAGCCGAAAGGCGTGCTGCACACGACCGGCGGCTACATGGTCTGGGCCAGTTTCACCCATGAATATGTTTTCGACTACCATCCGGGCGAAATTTACTGGTGCACCGCGGATGTCGGCTGGGTCACCGGGCACACCTATATCGTCTACGGGCCGCTCGCCAACGGCGCCACCACGCTGATGTTCGAGGGCGTGCCGAACTATCCCGACAGTTCGCGCTTCTGGCAGGTGATCGACAAACATAAAGTCAATATTTTTTACACAGCGCCGACCGCGATCCGCGCCCTGATGCGCGACGGCGAGGGGCCTGTGAAGAAAACCTCCCGTAAATCCCTAAGGATTTTGGGAACGGTCGGCGAGCCGATCAACCCGGAGGCTTGGGCTTGGTATTACCGCGTGGTCGGAGAGCATCGCTGCCCGATCGTCGATACCTGGTGGCAGACGGAAACCGGCGGCATCCTCATCAGCCCGCTGGTCGGCGCGATTGCGCAGAAACCCGGCTCGGCGACCTTGCCCCTGCCGGGCGTCAAGCCGGTGTTGGTCGATGGCGAGGGCCATGAGCTACCTGGAGAGGCCGAGGGCAATCTCTGCATCGCCGATAGTTGGCCGGGGCAGATGCGCACCGTCTATGGCGACCATGCCCGCTTCGTGCAGACTTATTTCTCGACCTTCAAGGGCCTGTACTTCACCGGTGACGGCGCCCGCCGCGATGCCGATGGTTATTACTGGATCACCGGCCGCGTCGATGACGTGATCAACGTGGCTGGCCACCGCATGGGCACCGCCGAGGTGGAATCCGCCCTGGTGGCGCATGCGCTGGTCGCCGAGGCCGCGGTGGTCGGGTTCCCGCACGACATCAAGGGCCAGGGCATCTACGCCTACGTGACCCTGGTCGCCGATGCGACGCCGTCCGAAGAGCTGCGCCGCGAGCTGGTGGCCTGGGTGCGCCGGGAGATCGGGCCGATCGCCGCACCCGATGTCATCCAATGGGCGCCCAGCCTGCCGAAAACCCGCTCCGGCAAGATCATGCGCCGAATCCTGCGCAAGATCGCCGCCAACGAGACTGACAGCCTGGGCGATACCTCCACGCTGGCCGATCCGGGCGTGGTCAATGATCTGGTCAGTAACCGCGCGGCGTAAGGGAAGGGTGGAAAGGAAGTGCTACTTTTTGTGAACAAAAAGTAGCAAAAAAAACTTTGTTAACTTGGGCCGTGCTGGTTTCGCTGGCACGGGCCCAGCTTCAAAAAGTTTTTGCGCCGCTTTTTTCAAAAAGCGGCCTCTTTCTTGTTCTTTCCGCGCTCAGCCGCGGGCCAAAAAGCCGACCAGCCGTTCCGCTTCGGTTACAATCGGTTCGGCGATCGCGGCGGCGCGGTGCGCGCCGGCTTGCAGGATCCGGTCCAGGGCTGTGGGGTCGGTCAGATAGTCGCGGGTTTGCGCGCCGATCGGCTCGAGATGCGCGATCAGCGCGTCGGCCAGCTGTTCCTTGAAGGGGCCGAAGCCGGAGCCGGCGAAGCGCTGCAGGACCTCGTCCGGCTTTTGCCCGGTGATGGCGGCATAAATGCCGACCAGGTTGCGCGCTTCGGGGCGTTCCGCGAGGCCCTCGACCTGTTCGGGCAGGGGCTCCGAATCAGTTTTCGCGCGGCGGATTTTCGCGGCGATCATATCCGCGTCGTCGGTGAGGTTGATGCGCGACTGATCCGACGGGTCGGATTTCGACATTTTTTTTGTCCCGTCGCGCAGGCTCATCACGCGGGCGGATTCCTTCAGCACCAGCGGCTCGATGCGCGGGAAGAAGGCGACGGAAAAATCATGGTTGAATTTTTCCGCGATGTCGTTGGCCAATTCCAGATGCTGCAGCTGGTCGTCGCCCACCGGCACCTTGGTGGCGTGGTAGGCATGGATGTCCGCGGCCATGAGGTTGGGGTAGACATACAGGCCGGTGGAGACGGCCTCACGGTCCTTGCCCGCCTTATCCTTGAACTGGGTCATGCGGTTGAGCCAGCCGATGCGGGCCACGCAGTTGAAAATCCAGGCCAGGCGCGCATGGGCGGAGACCGCGGACTGATGAAAGAGGATGCTGCGCTCGGGATTGATCCCGCAGGCCAGCAGCACCGCAGCCATCTGGCGCGTCTGCTCGCGCAAGGCGGCGGGTTCCTGGAACACCGTGATCGCGTGCAGATCGACAAGGCAGAAGACGCATTCGTCAGCGCCGTCCTGCAAGGCGACCCAGTTGCGGATCGCGCCGAGATAATTGCCGAGAGTGGCGATGCCCGTAGGCTGGATGCCGGAAAAAATGCGTGCCATGTTCGTGGTTTCGCCGCCTTTTCCGCGCCGGTCAACCGGCTATGGCCCGGCGGCGCCGGCGGCGCAGCAGGGCGGAAAGTTCCGCCATGTCGAAGGCGCGGATCAGCAGCCCGCAGCCGAAATAGGCGACCCCGCCGGCCAGGGTGAGGAGCAAGAATTCGAAAATGGTTGTCTTGCCGGGCGGCAGCAGCCACTCGGTGCCGTAGAGCGCGGCGGCCATCGCCGCCCCCGCCAGCAGCAGGCGTGGGATCCGCCGTTTCGAGAGGGAATCGAAAACGAAATGGCCGCGGCGGCGCAAAATCACGGCCAGCAGCACGGCATTGCAGGCCGAGGAGAGGCTGGTCGCCAAAGCCGGGCCGACCGCCTTGAGCGGATGCATGAACACGAGGTTCATGGCCAGATTCAGCACCACGGTCAGCACGCCGATTTTCAGCGGCGTCATGGTGTCGCCGCGGCCGAAGAACCCCGGCGTAAGAATTTTCACCAAAGCGAACACCGGCAGGCCGATGGCGAAGGCGGCAAGCGAATGCGCTGCCAGCACGGCGTTATGCGCGGTGAAATGGCCGCGCACGAACAGCACATCCATCACCGGCCGCGCCGCCACCGCCAGCCCGATGGCCGCCGGCAGGGTCAGCATCAGCACGGATTCGAAGGCGCGATTGAGCGAGCCCATGGCGCTTTCCTCGTCGCCCAGCGCGATGTGCCGGGTGACCGCCGGCAGCAACGCGGTGCCGGCGGCGGTGCCGATCACCCCCAGCGGCAGTTGGTTCACGCGGTCGGCATAATACAAAATCGATACCGACCCGGCCGGCAGCAACGTGCCGATGATGATGTCGATGGAGACGTTGAGCTGTGTCACCCCGGCGCCGACCAGCCCCGGCGCCATCCGGCGGAACAGCAGTTTCATGCGCGGGGTGAGCTTGGGCCGCGGTACGGTCAGGCGCATTCCCGCGCGGCGCATGGCGATGATCAGCAGCAGCATCTGCGCCACGCCGGACACGGTCACGCCCCAGGCCAGGGCGAAGCCCGGATTGGCCATATAGGGTGTGAGCGCCAGCATGAAGACGATGGAAAAGACGTTGAACAGCACCGGGGCGGCGGCGGCGGCGGCAAAGCGGCCCATCGCGTTCAGCACGCCCGAGAACAAGGCGGTCAGACAGACGAAGAACAGGTAAGGGAACATGATTCGCGTCAGCACCACCGCCAGCGCGAACTTGCCGTGATTGGCGGAAAAACCCGGCGCCAGCACATAGAGCAGCCAGGGCATGAACATCTCGCCCAGGACGGTCAGGCTGCCGAGCCAGAAGATCATCACCGCCGTCGCTTCTTCCGCGAAGCCGGTCGCGGCCTCCATCCCTTCCTGATGCAGGATGGTGGAGATCGAAGGGACAAACGCGGCGTTGAACGCGCCCTCGCCGAACAGGCGGCGGAACAGATTGGGCAGGCGCAGCGCGACGAAGAACGCATCCGCCACCGGGCCGGTGCCCATCATGGCGGCAATCAGGATATCGCGGACAAAGCCCAGAACGCGGCTTGCCATTGTCCAGATTCCCACCGTCATCGCGCCGCGCATCATGTTTTGGTCCTCGATCCGTGCAGTGAAACCACTGAGACGGCTGGTTATAATATTCACGGGAAGCCGTCATCGTGCGGAGGGAAGGAAGCAGCCGCTTTTTGAAAAAAGCGGCGCAAAAACTTTTATGAAACTGGGCCTGTAACGCTGAAACCAGCACGGCCCAGAGTACCAAAGTTTTTTTGCTACTTTTTGTTCACAAAAAGTAGCCTTTCTGTTCAACAAGCGGCCGCTTTCAAGCGGCGGGAACCAAGCTTGCGTCTCGCCATTCCTGAAGCGAAACGAAACTGCGCGTGTTCTGGCCGCTTTGGTCGAAAGCCGCGCCCCAGCCATTCACCAGCCCGCCTTGGGGAATATTGGTGCTGCGCAGCGCATCCAGCAGTTTCGCCGGATTGCCGCGCACGGCGTTGAGCGTGTCGAAGACGAGCTTGGCGCCGACATAGGCCGCGAGGCTCTGCGGCCCGCGCGGCGCCATGCCGTAGCGGTGCTGATAAGCGTCGGCGACCGCGGCGGCGCCGGGCGGATAAAACGGTGTGGCCACCACCAGCGTGCCGTCGAAGAGCGGGCCGAGGGCGGCGCCGGTTTCGCGTAGCGCATAGCCATCACCGCAACCGACGACCGCTTCCGGTTTCCAGTCCTGGCCGTGCATCGCCAGGAAGAAGGCCAGCACATCCCTGGGGCCGGCGGCATGCAGCACGATTTCGGCGCCAGCCCGTTTCAGCCGGCCGGCCGGCGCGTTGAGGTCGGCTACGTCCGGGGCGTAACCGATGGCCAGCTGGACCGGCAGGTTGGCGCGTTTCAGCGCGGCGATGGTGGCGGTGGCGATCGCCGAAGCCGTGGCGCCGGTATTGTAGAGCAGCCCGATTTTCTTTCCCACGAAGCGGTCGCGTATCGTGCCGACCGCAAGATTGGCGATGGTCACGGTGGTCGGGCAGGTGCGGAGCAGAAAATGGAAACCGCGTGTGGTGATGCCGGCGGCCGGAGCGTTGAGTTCGATGAAGGGCGCCTGTGCCAGCTCCGCTGCGGCCGAGCCGGGGAAGGAGAGATCGGAGGCGCCGGCGCTTAAGACCAGCCCGGCATGGTGGCTGGCGATCAGACCGTTGACCGCCGTGGTGGTTTGGGCGGGGCTGAAGGTATCGGCGGTGAGCAGCGTCACCGGCTTGCCGGCGACGCCGCCCGCTTGGTCCACCGCATCGGCGGCCAGTTCGATGCCGCGCAAACATTCATCGCCGATCAGCGCGAGATCGCCGGAAAGCGGCAGCGCCACGCCGATGGCCGGGGGCGGGGGTGGGGCAGGTTCCGGCCGCGACTTGGCGGCCCGCGCCGCGCTGGCCGCCAAAAGCCCGGCACCGGCGAGCAGCATGCGGCGGGTTAGGTCTGACATGCACGCAACCTCGCACCTGCCCGGACAGGCGGCAAGTTGTCAGGCCCTCTTGACGGAACGGTCCGAGCTGCCGAGCTTGGGAGCATGAGCCAGATTCCTGACACCATGCGCTTCATCGACGTTCCGCACCCGGGTGGTCCGGAAGAATTGCGGATCTCCCAAACAGCGACGCCGCGGCCGGGCGCGGGCGAAGTTTTGATTCGCGTGCAGGCGGCGGGCGTGAACCGGCCTGATGTCCAGCAACGCAAGGGCGCCTACCCGCCGCCGCCGGGTGCGAGCCCCATCCTTGGTTTGGAAGCGGCGGGCGAGATCGTGGCCTGCGGCGCGGGCGTGACCGATTTTGCCGTCGGTGACCGCGTCACCGCTTTGTGCAATGGCGGCGGCTACGCCGAGTATGTCGCGGTGCCGGCGACGCAGTGCCTGCCCTGGCCGCAGGGCTATGACGCCCTTCAGGCCGCTTGCCTGCCGGAGAATTATTTCACGGTGTGGGCCAACCTGTTCGATATCGGCCGGCTGACCCCTGAGGAAACTCTGCTGGTGCATGGCGGCACGTCCGGCATCGGCATCACCGCGATCCAGATCGCGGTGGCGCAGGGCTCGAAGGTTTTCGCCACCGCCGGCTCGGCGCAAAAATGCGCGGTGGTCGAACAGCTCGGCGCGACCGCAATCAACTACCGCGAGCAGGATTTTGCCGCCATCATTGCCTCCGCCACGCTGAAGCGCGGCGTCGATGTCGTTCTGGACATGGTCGGCGCGCCCTATACCGAGCGCAATTTGCGGTCTTTGGCGCCGCGCGGCCGGCTCGTGCAGGTGGCCTTCATGCAAGGCAGTGTGGTGCAAAATTTGGACCTGCTGCCGGTGATGACCAAGCGGCTGACGATCACGGGCTCGACCATGCGGCCGCGCAGCGCCGCGGACAAAGGCGCCATTGCCAAGGCGTTGCGCACCTGCATCTGGCCGCTTTTGGAAGCCGGGCGTTTCGCGCCGGTGATCGATCGCGTGTTTCCGCTGGAAGAGGCGGCGGCGGCGCATGCGCTGATGGAGAGCAGCGCGCATATCGGAAAGATCGTTTTGAACGTTGCAGGTTAGCACCGCCCGAGGGCCGGCGGGCGAGGTGCTGCATCTGATCTCCGCGCCGCCTTCTTGCCTGCCCACCGTGACCCGGCAGGATCTGGAACGGGCCTGGGAGTCCGCCGGTTCAAGCCGCGCGGCGCCGCCCCGCTTCTTCCGCTTCATCGGCACCGACGGGCCGCCCGTGGAACTGCTGCTGCAGGACCGCGACGCCGCCGCCTGGGCCGCGGCGGTGGAGCGCAGTGCGGGCCTGTCCAGCCCTTATGGCATTTCGATCTGCCTGCGGCTGCTGGGGCTGGTTGCCGTGATGGCCGAAGCCGGATGGGCGCGCCCCTGGTTCGTGCTGTCGCGTGACGGCGCGACAATCCGCGCGGAACTATGGCACGCCGCCGCTCTGGCCAGGCTCAATGACAGCGGGGGCTTTGACGAAACCGACCTGCGCACTTTATTGCCGGCTTAACGTGCGATGGCTTGCGCCCGGCCGGGCCGAGCGAAAGCTGTCGGCCGGATCAGCCTGGATAGGGACTCGATGAAACAGATTTTTTTGGTCGCCCTGGTTTGTGGAACGCTGGCGGGGTGCGCCGGGTCGCAGCCGGAAAGTACCGCCCAGCAGGCCGATGACGCCACCTGCACGGCCCAGGCGGATGCCGCTTACGAGGCGCAGAATGCCAATCTGCTTGCCCGCACCAGTGAGAACGGCCTGTATTTCGCCCCGATGCCGAACCGCGTGTTCGACGGTCAGCGCCTGGGCGCGCTGAGCGCGCGCGACAACCAGATCCAAAACTGCGAGCAGAACGGCAACACCGGTCCGAATGTGAACGGCGTGCCGGTGGTCGCCCCGCATATCGTTCAGCCTTAACCAGCTCACCTGTTTTCGAAGACACTCACCCCAGAAAGGGATCAGACCTATGAGCCGCATCATCCGCACCGAAGCCAACGCCGTTCTTTCCAAGGCCGTGGAATATCACGGCTTCGTCTACACCCAGGGCGTGGTCGCCAACGACCCGTCCCGGGACATCACGGCGCAGACCAAGGATGTGCTGGCGCAGATCGATGCCCTGCTCGAGACACATGGCACCGACAACACCCGGCTGTTGCAGGCACATATCTGGCTCAAGGATATTGCAGACCGCGAAGCGATGAACGCGGTGTGGACCGCGTGGCTTCCCGAGGGGCAGGCGCCGGTCCGCGCCTGCGTGCAATCCGTGCTGGCCGATCCGCGGTACCTCGTGGAGATCATGGTGACCGCCTGCCGGTAGACGCTCCCGCGGGCGTCCTTATTTTTGGGGCGTCTTGATCTTTTTATTCTGTACGAGGGCGTCAGCCCTGGTTTTTCACGCGGCGTGTGGCTCCGGCGACACGCCGCGATGCATTTCACGAAACTGCAACAGGGCATTTCAAGGGTCTAGGAAAGTTGTCTTATTCGCCGCTTTCCGTTTTTGGTCGAATTGGCGATTTTTGTGGTCTGTTGTAATTTTGTCGCGCAATCGTATTGCGTGTACCGCATTCCACCCTTAGCCACCGCACATAGTAATTTGGCAAATGCGGTACTGGATATGAGGCAGTCTTCAGCCGGCGTCAAAAAGGCATGTGGGGTTGGTATGAGAGCCCTGCTCATTGCGGGATTCTCGATGGTCGCCGCCACCTTCGCCAGCCACGCCGCCTCCGCCGCCATCAAGCACGACAGCCACCATGTTTCGCACCATGTCACCCGGCGTACCCATGAGCGTAGCCAGCGCGCCGTCGCCGGCTCGCACCGTGACCGCGTGACCAGCCATCACACGGTCGCCCGCCATGAGCCTGTCGCCTTTGATCACGGCTACCGGCGCCATATCGCTTCCGGTTATCGGGTCGAGCGCATTGCCGATCGCTCACATCGTCACCACCATTATTACGCCCAGGCGGCCTCCTACCGTTATTCCCCCCTGCAATGCGTGCCTTATGCCCGTGAGGTCTCGCATATCGATCTGACCGGCAACGCCTATCTGTGGTGGGCCGAGGCCGCCGGCCGCTATACGCGTGGCGACCAGCCGGAAGTGGGCGCGGTGCTGAATTTCCGTGGTGTCGGACGCATGCCGCTCGGCCATGTCGCGGTCGTCACTGACGTGGTCGACAGCCGCACCATTCTCGTCACCCAGGCGAACTGGGTGGCGGACAGAATCACAAACGACGTGCGGATCGACGACGTCTCCCCTGACAATAACTGGACGGAAGTCCGGGTCGAACTGGGTGACAGCAGCACCCTCGGGTCGGTCTACCCGACCTATGGTTTTATTTATAACAAGCCGGCCAATGGCACGGTGATCGCCGCCAACGGCCAGAGCAACGAAGTCGCGGAAGCGCCGGCCGCGCAGACCCTCAGCGCCCAAGCACCGGATCGTAATCTGCAGTGAGGAAGTGGCCGCTTTTTGAAAAAAGCGGCGCAAAAACTTTCTTGAAGCTGGGCCGGTGGCGTGGCCACCAGCACGAGGTCAAATAGGCCAAGGCAAGGGAAGGCTTCTTTTTGTGAACAAAAAGAAGCAAAAAAACTTTATTGACTCTAGGCCGTGGGCGTTGTCGGCGACACAGAATCAGGCCCAGCATATCAAGAGTTTTTGCGCCGCTTTTTTCAAAAAGCGGCCACTTTCTTTGTCTAGAAGCCGATTGGAGCACGAGTGGATAATCATGCTCTAGGGGGCGATGATGCCCAACAGCCCCAAAAAAGAAGCCTCCTTCCTTCTACCTCGCGCCTTCGCGGCGGCGCCAAATCTCCGTCAGACGCACGAATTCCTGAACGCTCAGCGTCTCGGCCCGGCGTTCCGGATTAATGTCCGCCTCGCGCAGCAGCGCCTCGCCGCCTAAGGATTTCAGCGCCCCGCGCAGCATCTTGCGCCGCTGCCCGAAGGCTGCTGCGGTGATTTTCTCCATCGCCTGGAACTGGCTGCGGTCCGGCTGGTGGGGCCGGGGGATGAGCCGCACCAGCGCGGAGTCCACTTTTGGCGGGGGCGCAAAAGCGGCCGCGGGGATGTGCATGACGATGGCCGTTTCGCAGAGCCATTGCGACAGCACGGCCAGCCGCCCATAGGCCTCGGTGTCCGGTGCGGCGCAGATGCGCTCGGCCACTTCCAGCTGGAACATCAGGGTGAAGGCGGAAAACGCGCCGGCTTGCGCCAGCCACGAGACCAGCAACGGCGTGCCGACATTGTAAGGCAGGTTGGCGACCACCGCGCGCGGAGCGGGAACCAGGCTTGTCAGATCCTGTCGCAGCGCATCCGCCTCGATAACGGTCAGGCGCCCTCCGGCTTCCGCGGCCAGGGCGGCGATGGCCCGGACGGCGCGCGGGTCGAATTCCACCGCAGTGACATGGGCGGCGTCGCTGTCGAGCAGGGCGCGGGTCAAGCCGCCGGGGCCGGGGCCGATCTCGACCACGTTCAGCCCGGTGAGAGGGGCGGCGCGCGCGGCGATCGCCGCCAACAGGTTCGGGTCCAGGAGAAAATGTTGGCCGAGCGACTTGTCTGCCGTGAGGCCGAATTCCCGGACGATGTCGCTGAGTCGCATGCGGCGCAAAAATTGATCCATCTTGCGCTTGTTACATGAGTGCCTGGCGTGGCAACAGGGTCATGTGAGCCAACGATTGTTCCGTGCCGCTTCCGCCTATCGGCCGCTCGGCGAGTGGGTGATGCATGCGCCGCACACCTTGCGCGCTCTGGTACGCGCGGATGAGGTCTGGTTGGTCCTGCTTTCAGCCGTGGTCGGGCTGCTCGGCGGTATCGGCGTGGTCGTGATCAACGATATCAGCATCATCATGCATGAGCGCCTGTTCGCGCTGCCGCCCGGCCAGGGGCTGTCGGAATCGCTACACGTGGCGCCGTTGCGCGCCTTGTGCGTGCCTGTGCTGGGTGGCCTGGTGCTGGGGGTGAGCATGTGGGCGCTGGCGCGGCTGCGGCCGCACAATCTGGTGGACCCGGTTGAGGCCAACGCGATGTATGGCGGCCGGGTCTCATTGGTGGACAGCGTGATTGTCGCCGGCCAGACCGCCTGGTCGAATGGCGTCGGTGCGTCGGTCGGCATGGAGGCGGGTTATGCGCAGTTGGGCGCCGGCGTCGCCTCGTGGCTGGGCCGCAGCTTTCGGGTGCGGCGCAATGACCTACGCGTGCTGGTTGGCTGCGGCACGGCGGCGGCGATCGGCGGCGCCTTCAACGCCCCGCTGTGCGGCGCGTTCTACGGCATCGAGCTGATCATCGGCGTCTATTCGATCGTGACCTTGCCGTTCGTCGTCGTCGCCGCCTTGGCTGGGACGCTGACGGTAGAGATCCTCACCGG
>Ga0310811_10004572_pt1 | contig 17404 bp, 39 predicted proteins | sample YCmetagenome_FD_207642 | JGI IMG/M metagenome (GOLD analysis project Ga0310811, IMG submission 207642) | Soil microbial communities from experimental microcosm in Duke University, North Carolina, United States - YC | ecosystem: Engineered > Artificial ecosystem > Soil microcosm > Unclassified ...
GTCCGGGCGAGGACCGCCGCGAGGTCGGCGGGGGCGCTGTCGATGTAGGCGACAGCCTGGTCGATGACGGCCTTGCGCTGGTCGGCGGTGCTGGCGGCTGGCATTTCAGTTCCCCTGTTCGCAGTCTCGGGCTGGTCTCTTGCGGCGTCAGGCGGTCTCGGCGTACCAGACCTCGGCGGCGGAGCGCTCGGCGATCCGGAGGTCGTCGGTGCGGACGCGGACGGCGATCCGGTCCCATGTCTGGAGGGTGCCGGCGATTACGGTGCCGTCGTTGAGGCGGACCGTGATGCGCTGGCCCTTGCGGGCGTGATGGCGGGTGATCTTGCCTGCAGGGCGGGTGGTCCGGCCGGTCAGCATCTCGCTCATTGTCGCTCCCCTTCGCTCTGTGGTAGTACCACACTATCAGGTGGTAGCACCACAAGCAAGGGCCTACCGCCAGGACCTAACGTTCCCCCGCGTAGGCAGGTCCCGCCCGTCCGCCGGCGCGAAGCCGTCAAGGCCGTCGAGACCCCACGGCGCGTCGCCGGTCCCCTCAGCCGCCCGGCCCTGGATCTCCCGCATGCGCTTGTGCGCCTTCGTTTCCTCGCTCGCGCCCATGTCGGCAAGTTCCTGAGCCCCGGCCCACTTGCGGATCCCGGAGGCACCGGGAGGGCCGAGCGAGACGTTGAGGAACGGGGTTGCCGCCCAGACGAGGGAGTCGAGGCGGTCCGGGGAGCGTTCCCCGTCGGCGCCGGTGAAGGTGCAGTTGTGGACGAGCAGGCCGCCCGCGAAGAACTCCGGCTGGTCCTCGACGGACAGGTCATAGACCAGCCGCACGCCGCTCGCGTGCACGCTCTGTACGACGGCGGCCCATGGCGCGGTCGCAGCACTGGTTGGAGCAGTAGCTTGTCGGCTTGTTCGACCGGGACCTGTACTCGTTCCCGCACTCGGCGCAGGTGTACGTGCGGTACGGCCTGCGCTGCCACTCCTCCTTGCGCCTAGCGCTGCGGACAGCGGACGGCTCGGTGAAGGCACCGCGCGGGCCGTGGGCGCGGTGATGGTCTCCGGCTGGAAGAGCCGCGAGGTTGGACGGGTCGTTGTTTCCCCGGTCATGGTCCCGGTGGTGGATGTGCCAGCCCGGCGGGATGACCTGCCCGTGGGTGTCTTCCCAGATATCACGGTGAAGGAGGCGGCGTCCGCGGCTGCGGCTGGTCTTGTAGTAGCCGTCTCGCTTGTCCCGGTAGTACCGCTCGCCGTTGTACTCGACGAATGGGTTGACAGGGGTTCGCGGCATGAGACCAGACTATCACCGCTCTGTACTTCATCTGCCCTGATAAACCCATATCCGGATACATATACCGGATGGTCCTGTGTACATATAACGGAGCCGTTGTCCGTCAGGATCTCCACAGTCGGCTTCACCCCGGTCAGCCCCGCCCGGTACACCCTCCGCCAGCCGTAGCGGGTCAGCGCACGGTCCCCGGCGCGCACCTCCTCGACCGGAATGTCACCGCGCGACGTGGTAACAATCTGGCCTGCCGCGATGCACATCTGGTCCTCCAGCTCAACCATCGAGTGGACGTCAAGGTTGCCGTGGAAGTCCCTGCCTGCCTGCTTGCAGTGCCGGACGATGTCCCGCTCGTACATCGCGGACACCGGCTCGGCGCGGGACCGCTTGCCCTTCGACGCGGCCACCAGGCGGACCCGCGGTCTCCTGCCCTCGGGGATCTTCCCTTCCGCCGCCAGGTCCTTAATCGCCTGCTCGAACGTGGGGCGGAGCCACTCGCCGCCGTGGTTCTTCTCCACGACCAGCTCGGCGTCGTACTTCACCGCGGCGAGGACGCAGCGTTTCGCGAACGGCGCCGGCGCCTCCTGCCCGCCCCACGACTCGGCCACGTACAGGTGCGGGTCATCCGGTGCGCCCTTCCCGATCACGGTGTACGCCTGCTCGTCGGAGTCCTCGGTGCCATCTGACGGGTCAACGCCGACCTTCGCCTGCCACAGGTACTGGGGGCCGCCGGGCTGACCGAACGCGGGCACCTGGATCCGCTCGAGCAGCGCCAGGGTCCACAGGGCGTTCTCGACGTCGTCGAGGAGCTCGCCCTCAAGTTCCTGCCGCTCGAGGCGGGTGCCCTTCGCCGCGCCGATGACGGACTGGTAGAACGCCTCGGACAGGTTCGCAGCGTTGTCGACGGTGCGGAGCCGGCGGACGATGACCCCGGGTTCCTCGCCGCGCAGCAGCCGGCGCATCAGCGCACGGGCGGGGCGCGACACCTTCGGCGTTCCCGTGGCGATGATCTTCGCCGCGCCCTTGCGGACCGCGTACCGGATCGACTCGTCCCATGCCACCTGCCAGCGGGTCCACAGGCCTATCTCGTCCGCCCAGATGGAGCGCAGGTTCTTGCCCTGGATCCGGAGCGCCCCGTCGTCGGCGGAGTCAACGTAGATGATGTGCCCGCTGCGGAGCCCGATCTCCCCGTAGCTGCGGTGCGCGTACTCCACCAGCCGGGACCGGCCGTGCTTGACCTCGCCCGGGGTGGTGCCGAAGGCGCGCAGGAGGCCACTTTCGCCCTCGACGTCAACCGTCCACGCGTCCCGGTACGTCGGCGCGCAGATCCCGTACTGGCCTTCCGGTTCGGTGTCGGACAGGATGATCTCGGCGAGGCCCTGCGCCCCCGACCGGGATTTTCCGCTTCCGCGGCCGCCGGTAAGCAGAAGCACGCGCCAGGGGTCGCTGATCGGCGGGAGGAGCTGGTCTGGGCGGGCCGTCCTGCGCCATTCCGTCCGCGGGTCAACGGGCGCTTCCTCGAGCCTCCGCCCGAACATGCCCAGGACGGCCAGGTCCGCCGCGTCAGGCAGCAGGACCGTCACGGCTAGGCGACCACCTTCAGGTTCCGCCGGAACGCCTCCTGTGCCCGCTGCTGGCCGTCGAGGTCGCACCCAGAGGCGGCGAGGGCGGACTGGAGGGCCTGCTCGAGCATCTGCGCGGTCGCCTCGCGGACGGTCGCGAGCCTGCCTTCGATGTTCAGCTTCGCGATGTCGACTAGGAGGCGGCCGAGGTGGAGCATGGTGCGCTCCAGCATGGCCACCTCGGCGCGCAGCTGCTCACCCGACCCGTAGCCCTCGTACCGCCATGAGCTCAGCGCGTTGACTTTCTCCCCGATGACCTCCTCGGCGTGCGCGACACGGCCGGCGAGTCGCTGAAGGGCTACGAGCGGGTCGGTGACCGGCGGGGCGTCGTACTGGTAGAGGAGCTTCTCGGCCTGGGCGTTGATGCCCGCGGTCACAGAGGAGGGTGCGCAGCCGCCGTGGAGCTTGCACCGGCCCGTGCCGGGGTGCGGGGTGCCCCAACCGGCGGGCTGGGTGCAGGTGCCCTCGCCCTGCTTCTTCTTGCCGCCGCACTTGCCGTCATGGATGGGAGCGGAGCCGGCGCCCGTCATGGATGACTCGTCAGACGCCGGCGCCCGGTCGAGGCCGAGCGCCCTCGACGCGCGGGCCATCGCCTCCGCGCTCCTGCGCTGCACCGCCAGCGCCGGGTTCTCCACCGCACGCCCGTCACGGGTCAGCAGCACGTTCGTCTGCGCCAGCAGCCGGGACGCCTGACGGTGCGAACGCACAGCCTCCACGTAGGTGCCGAGGACCTCAGGGTCGGCGCGGAAGACACGGCCGGAGGAGGTGAGGCGGGAGACGGTCTCAGCCCAGATCTCACGGCGCTCCTCGTCGAAATGGGAGGGAGGGTCTAGGCGGGCGGTCACGGGCTGTCCTGGGTGAAGGAGAAGGGCTCGGTAGTTCCGTCAGGGAGAACGCGCTGCGGGACGTCGTGGACGGCTTCCTCATAGCGGCGGGCAATGACGTCCACATACGCGGGCTCGCACTCGACGATCGCGGCGGTGCGGCCGGTGCGGTGCGCGGCGATGAGCGTTGACCCGGAGCCGCCGAACACGTCGAGGACGGTCATGCGCTCGCCCTTCGGGTCAACGAGGTTCAGTGCCCATTCCGCCAAGATCACGGGCTTCTGGGTCGGGTGCACGCGCTTGCCTCGCTCGGAGGCGCGGAGCATCCCGTTCCACATGTGCTGAAGGATGCGCACCGCGCCCGAATGATTCGTCCAGGCAAGTTCGGCGTCGGCGAAGTCGCCTGACCTCTCCTTGTCCCACACGAGCCAGCACGAGGCATCGGGAAGGCCGGCCGTGGCGGCGTAGTGGTTGGCACCCCACCAGACATGACGGGCAGCCGGGTACTCGGCGCAGAGCAGGGCGAAGGCGTCACGCGCCACCTCGGCGCTGTCGTCTCCGGCTACAGGGGCGTACTGCGGCGCGGCGATGACCGGGGCGGCCGGGCCTGCCGCCTTGACGTTGCCGAAGGGCGAACTCCGGCTCACGCCTCCGTCTTTCGGTACCGCCTTGATCCCGTAAGGCGGGTCGGTGTAGACGATCCCGATCTCGCCGAGCCCGTCCGTGACCCGCTTGAGGTCATCGGGATTCGTGGCGTCGCCGCAGAGGAGACGGTGGGGACCTAGCAAAATTAGGTCTCCGGGTACCGACCGTGGCTCAGCGGGAGGTTCCGGTGCGTCGTCCGGGTCGCCGTCGGTCGGCCGGCCGCCGCCCTGCTCCCCGTTGAGCGAGGCCATCAGCGCGTCGAGGTCGTCGCCGTCGAACGCGCTCCCTGTCAGCCCTCTCGGCGTCTGCGCGAGCCCGGTCAGCAGCGCGACAAGTTTCGCCTCGTCATTTCGGCCCCGCCGGGTGGACTCGTTCAGCGACGCAAGCAGCCGGTCGCGCTGGTCGTCGTCTACATCCAGCCACAGCACGGGAAGGCCGGTCATGCCCTTCTCCAGGGCGGTGCGCCACCTGTGTTCTCCGTCGATCAGCAGCCCGGTTGACTCCTGGGCGAGGACGGCCCCCGCAAACCCGTTGGCGTCAATCAGGTCGCACAGCAGGCCGAGGTCCGACTCATTGGGATTAGCCGGATGAGGGGTAAGCCGGTCGAGCGGTACGTGCGATTCATACCGCTGCGGGATGACATCGGGCGGCACGGGGCTTACTCGCTAGCTGCCGGGGTCTCGGGCTGCTGCGCGTCCCGCTCTGCCCGGCGGCGGGCGTTCTCCTCCGTGACCTTGCGCAGGGCGGTCGTGTAGTTCTCGCCTGTCTCCGCCATGCGCTTGCGGACCGCGGCTTTCAGGTTGGCGTTCGTCACCTACATCCCTTTCGGCTTCAGGGTCTTGGGGGGGCGGCGGACGGCGGCAACGGGCTCCCCTTCCGTGCCGCCGTCCGCCGCTGGCGCCACCGTAGAGGGCGGTCCCGGTGGCGCCGGGGGGATGGCCTGGGTGGCAGGGAGCATGCCCGTGAGGGCCTGGACGCCGGCGTGGGCGGCGTCAGCGGACGCCCTCGCGGAGCGGAGCTCGGCGCGGAGAGCGGTGTCCTGCTCGCGGAAGCGGGTCGCGTGCTCGCCGAGCGAGGCTTCGAGGCGGGTGAGGGCTTCCTCGATGCGGGCGAGCTGTTCGGTTCTGCGGCTCATCGGCCGCCTCCTGCGGTTGTCGTTACGTGGTCGGCCATCTGCTCGTGGCGCTTGTCAATGTGGTCAGCCGTGATGCCGCTGGTCAGGAGCGAGAACGAGCCAGTCCACAGCGGGACGATGAGAACCATGATCGCCAGGGCCACGAGGTGAGCGGCCCAGCCGTGCGGGACGATGTCGCCGTAGCCCACGGTTGTCACGGTGACGACGGCGAAGTAAAGGCCGTTCCACGTCCCGCAGTGGGCCGCGTACCCGTAGAGGACGCCGAGTGCGGCGTCGAGCAGCACAACGCCCGCGAGCAGCCTCGCCATCCACGTGTGGTGCATGTTCAGCCTCACCGGAGCGCCCGCAGTTCTTCGAGGATCTGCGCGAGCAGTTCCTCAACTGACAACTCGGGCCTAGCCTCGGCATGATGCCGCCCGCACCATGAGCTGCCGCCGACCTTGTGCCTGCCGATGCGGAGGCAGCCTTCCTTCCGGCAGTTCACGTGATGCCACAGGCCGGTGATGAGAGTGCTCATGCCCACGAGGGTGAATATCGCGGGGACGCTTCCGGACCATGCGGCGTAGTTGTCGGACGTCTGTCCGTCCCAGCCGAGGAAGTGGAGCACCGTCCGGTCGTAGACGCAGATGAGGGCAATCGCGAGGGCGGCGAGGGCGAGGACGGTAAGCCAGCGGAGTCTCATAGCCACAGCCCCACGAGGCCGCACGCGACGCCGGTCACGATCAGCAGCCCGAACGTCTCCACGACGGCCAGGACGCCTTTCTCCGGGCGCGCCCAGGAGATGACCCCGGCGACGGCGGCGCAGATCGCCAGGGCGAGGATGAGGGCCGCCGTGCCGCTGCTGAAGCTGTACGGGACCGCCGGGAGCGCGCACCCAGCCAATGACGCGGCACCGATGGCGAGGGGCGGCAGCCAGCCTGAGCGGGAGTCGCTGATCCTCTGGCCGTTCGCCATGCTGAACAGCTCAGCGATCCCGCTGCTCAGGGCCGCGGCCCAGACGGCGTGCGCGGGCTGGCGGGAGACGATCATGCCCGCGATGAGGCCCAGGACGATGCCCAGCCCGTCACATGCGCCGAACGTGGCGACGCGCTTGAGGTCGGCAGCGCGGTCAGCGACGGGGGCAGGGGCCATAATCCACAGGGTAGCGGCGTGCACGTGCGGATGCACGCCACGGATGCACGTGCACTACACGGCTAGCAGGGGTCTTGCCGTATCCCCCTCGCGGCGCACACCGGGCAGGGCGGGGGCGGCCAGTTGTCCCAGTCAGGGACAAAGGTCGTCAGCCCCAGGAACGCGCCGCACTGGCAGACGACGGAGCCGCCGTGGGAGTCGTGCATGTGGGTACGGTGCCCCTCGTGGCCGGCGTAGTTGCCGAGGTCTTCGTCCTCGCCGGGCAGCGGCAGTCCCGCTTCCGCTGCCAGCCGTGCGTATTCTTCGGCCTGGCGGGTGCCCTTCGCCGCCTCGGCTGCGATCTGCCGCTCTTTCGCGCGGGCGGCCATGCGCTCTTCCCAGGTGCTCATGACGGCCGCCAGACCGGGTCGTAGTCAGGGTGGTCAGCCCAGCGGTACAGAAGGTCGATCATGTCCGCGCACGGGTAGACGCCGACGACACGCTCCCCGCCTTCGAAGGTCACCCACTCGTCGTCCTGCGGCCCGGTGGAGCACCAGTGCTTCCCGCCGTGACGGGCGAGGATGCGGCGGCCTGCCTCGATCTCGCGACGCACGCGCCAGGGCAGGACCGCGTAGCCGAGGCCCTGCGGCGGGTCGGCCTCCAGTTCGCGCTCGTCCTCGGCAAGCCGGGCCTCGGCGAAGGCCACGGGATCGGTCACGGTGCCGCCTCCGCTTCCCGCCAGCCCCGCAGGCCGGTGATCATCGGCGCGGTCGTCCCGAGGACGTGCTGGAGGACCACGGGGAACGTGCTGCCGCCGGAGGTGCGGTAGTCCTCGATGAGGCGCGGCGCGGCGGCGAGGCCCGGCGTGGTCCTGATCGCCTCGTCCCCCTCCGGCGTCGCGTCGATCAGGGCGTCCAGGCCGTCCTCGACGACCTCAAGCCCGGTGACCTCGCCGCGGTACCGGGCCGGGTCGCTGGTGTGGGCGTTGCCGGCCTCCGCGAGCTGGAACGGCACGAGGTCGAACGCGCCGGCCCTGAACGCCTCCGCGATCGCCTCCCGGTACCCGCGGGTGAAGTCCAGCGTGCGCCGGCCCTTGTAGCTGACTGTCCCCGCTGGCAGTACCTGGACGCGCCAGAGGGTCATAGGGCCTGCTCCCGTTCGCAGACGAGCCTCAGCTCCAGCGTGTCGGCGTACGGCATTTCCGCGCGCATCCTGTCCAGTTCGATTATGACGGCCTCTTTCCAGCCAAGTACGAAGCTGTCGGCCATCGTGGTCAGGTCGATGCGGCGGCTCAGGGTGGCGCGGGCGGTCTCGTCGTCGGTCACTGATGCTCTTTCCTTATCGCTGCGATGATCCGCCAGAGTTCCCCGGTGTCCATGGCGTGCTCGGCGTGGTCCTCGCAAACAGCGAGGCCGTTGATGACGGTGACCGCCGGCGCCGCGGCTCCTTCGCTGACGTAGAGGCACACGGCGCAGAGCAGGGGGTGCGCAGCGGGGCCTTTCCTCGTCTGCTTGCGCTGACGCCCGGCGAGCGCAGTACGCACTTCTTCGATATCGAAGCGGCGGTGGCCGCCGGGCGTAGTGTCGAACGGGATGCGCCCGTTGCGGGCGTACATCTGCACAGTCGCCGGACGAAGCCCGAGCGCTGCGGCTACCTCCGCCGTAGCGTGAACCCGGCTGACATCCATGAGAGACATCGTATCGCGGTTATCACGCCTCCCGGTCGATCTCCTCAGCCAGCACGGCAGCCTGGTACGCCCTTCCGTCGATTCCCTCGGCGGGTTCCCCGCGTACCTGCCGCAGCCGCTCGGAGACGATAGCCCGGATGCCGGCAAGGGCGTTCGCCCCGTAGAGCTCAAGGAGGTCGGCGGAGAGGATGCGGAGTTCCTCGGTCCTGGGATCTGGCCGCAGCACCTCGTCGTTACGGGCCATCATCTCGGCTACCTGCCGGCTGGATAGCCGCCGGTCCGACTCGGTCACGAACCAGCGGTCGTGCCCGGTTTCCCTCGTGTGCGCGCCAGCCCACTTCCCGCGCTCGGCAGGAGAGCCGAAAGGCATGACGAGGTCGCCGCTGCCGCACTCCCGGCAGACCAGGAGGTAGAACGTCTCCGTCGTTTCAGGCATCAAGCACCTCGTCCATGATCGCGCCGAGGGCGAACGCCAGCCCGGAGTAGTAATCCGGGCTGTGGCTGCCGGAAAGGTTCGCAGCCTCGTCGTCCTCAGCGAGAATGCAGGCGGCGACACGGCCGAGCGGGGTGTCCCTGTTCCGTGCCGTCCAGTCGCGGAAAGCGCGCTCGCGGGCCTCCTGCTCGGCGATCATGCGCCTGGTTTCCTCAAGAGTCATCGCGTACGGTTCCCTCCGTCAGGTTGCGGGCGAGCATCTCCGCGAAGCGGTTCGCCTCCGGGGCCGGCAGCCGCCTCTTCCGCTGCGGCAGCATGTACGGCAGGTACGGGCCGAGGAGCAGCACCAGGGGAACGAGGACGCCGACCGCGGCCGCTAGCAGGATCACTTCAAGCATCGCGCACGGTTTCCTCTGCAATGGGAGGCGGCATAGCCGGGCCGCCGTTGTCGCCCGGCTTGGCCGGGTTCCCGTGGCACGCTCGCGGGCATGCCTCGTCTGGCCGGTGCCCGTGGCGATCGAGGTACGTCGGGCCGCCGTCGGCACGGTACATCCACCACGGAAGGTCCGGGTTGTCAGTCATCGCGCACCGTTCCCTCCGCTATCTGGCCTTCATCGGCGGTGATGCGCCGCCCGTACTCGCATCCGTCGTCCCAGATGCCGGCCAGGATCTCGGTGAGGCGCTTCCGCTGCTGGTAGTCCAGGCCGCCGCGGACGAGGTCTTCGATCTGCGCGTGGGCGGGCGCGATGCAGTCGCCGCGGATAGCCGTCCGCCTGATCTCGGGTGTGGCGGTCGCAGGCCAAACGCGGTTCGGGCAGCGGTAACGGTGCTCGCTGTAGCCGCCGCAGCACGAGTAGCCCGTCTCGTCGTCGAAGGTCACTTTGCCGGCCATAGTCATCGGCGCTGCCCCTTCCCCTGCTCCCCGCGAACAGCCTGCTTCAGTACCGACTCAAGTTCCCCGGCCAGGATGTGCGCCAGCTCAACCGTCGTCAGCTCAGGGTGCTTGTGCCGCCAGAACTCCGCGATCAGCACGCCGAGTTCTGCGCCGGCTTCCCGGACGGCCTGCGTACGGGCGTTGATCTCAGGCATCGCCGTCGCCCTCCGCATTGCCCCACGCGGTCGTTAGCTCGGCCAGCAGCTTCTCGTCGACCGGGCCGGGAAGCAGTTCGCCCCCGTGCGCCTTGCTAGTGGCGTTCGCTTCGGCGAAGGTCATCGTGAACTGGTAGTACGCCTTGCGCGGGTTCTCGTCCACCGCGTCAAGCACGCGCAGAGCATCGCGTTTCGCGTCCTTGACGGCTACCTCCACGTAGTAGTCGACGATCTCCTGCCGGGTGGCGTCGTAGACGATCCACGTGTCAGTGATGCTGGAGAAGATCGCGTACAGGCCGTCAGGCTGCTTAATGACCTGGCGGCCCATCAGGTCAGCTCTCCCGGGTCGTCGGGCACTACGGCAGGGTCGCTGAACTGCGCGGCCGAGATGATGTCGTTCGCGGCGGCGTCGCCGATCTGGTGCACCATGGCCGCGAGTGCCCGGTCGTGCCCGGCGTGGGCTGCCGACTCGGTGGCGTAGCGTTCCTGGTACTGGTCCAGGTCTGCCATGATGCCCGCAACGTCTCGGGCGTTCTCCCGGTCTTCCCGTCCGATGGTGACGTCCTTGGGTGCGAAGATCATCGTCTCGAAGATGATCGGCGGTCCCTGCCGGGTGAAGTTGTGGTTGATGCCGAGCCACACGGTTGACACCTTCCAGCCGCGCACCCAGTGCTGAGCCACGACCTTGTAGTCCATGTCCTCGTGCTTGCGCGCCCAGTCCAGCATCGCCATCGGACGGCCCTGCCGGTCGTAGTAGAGATCTCGGTCAAGGTCCATCAGGTCACCTCCGCGATGAACTGCGCAGCCGCGCACGGGGCGCACAGGGGAACGTCGACAGGGCCGAGGAGTTTCGTCTCATAGTGCCGGGTCGTCACGGGCCGGAATGTCTCGCAGATGCCCTTCTCGGCCGGGTGGGTCTTCGCGCACAGGCAGTGGCAGGACCGGTACACGTCGGCCTGGGCGAGGACGAGGCCGCGCCCGCGCTCCTCCGCGTAGGCGAGAACTTGCGGGTCTTGCGCCAGCCTGCCGAGCGCCTCGAAGAACGGCCGCTGCTGCTCAAGCCACGTCTCCGCCGCGCGGGCGAAGGCTTCGATCGCCGCGTTCGCGAACTCGAACAGCGGGCGGAACCCCTCGGCGAGAGCTTCCGCCTGCGCCCGCAGTTCGGCGGCCGGGTCGCGCTGCTCATCCGTCATGCCCGTTCCCCCTGTCCGCCCAGTTCTCATCTGCGCCGAGGGCGAGCATCACCTGGTGCAGCGCCGGGCGGGCCTCCGCGTGCTTGTCGTCGTCGTTCTTGACCCAAAGCTCGCGGACGCGCTCCTCCAGGCGGCCAACCGCCCCCGCGAACAGCCCGAGCAGGTACACCCGCTCGTCGTCGCCCAGGTCCTCGATATGGCCGGTGAACTGCTTCACCCGCTCCGCGAGCCCTAGCAGCGTCAGGTCGTAGTCGATGCCCTCGATCTCACTCACCGCCGTGCTCCCTTCAGTCCTACCGCGTACAGGTGCCACCGCGTCCGGGTGAGGGTGATGTCCGCCGCCCGTCCCTCGTGCCCGAGCACCGCCGCGATCGCCGCAGCCCCGGTGACGGTGAACAGGACAAGCTCGGCGCACACCCAGAAGCTCGCCAGCAGCGCCCACCAGTACAGGAGGAACGGAAGCGCGAACAGGGCGAACAGGAGTCCCCGTCCGAAGCAGTAGGCGATGCTTCCGAGGACATAGGTTCCCAGGCCCATGGAGACGGTGCGGCGGTGGCCGCTGCGGGCGGTCCACGACTCGCTGACCCTGATAGTCATTACCGAGGCACCTCCCCGCTAGAATTCGCTGCTCTGGAAGTGGATGCGCAGCCCGGTCCGCCAAGTGGTGACTACCTGGCCGTGCTTGCTGCCGCTGGCTAGCGAGTGAGTCCCCGCGCTCGCGGCGCCCTCGAACACGATGACCTCCGGGGTGCGGCGGACAACGCGCAAGTTGGAGTAAACCTTGCGCCCGTTACCGAGGCACCCGGCATAGCGGAGCCCGGTGGTCAGCCCGGTCAGGGCGGTCGGCCGAATCCAGCGGGTGATACTCATCTCTGCTCACTCCCTCCGGGGATGGTGACGCTTATCAACTTGATCCCGCCATTGAAGCCTGCGCGGACCTTGGGCCTGAGGGCTTCTGCGGCCGGGTCCGGGGATACTGCCTTGTCGAACTCGGCGAGGAAGTCGCGCAGGTCGGTGACAGTAAGCCCGCTGCCGTCAGCGGCCTTCTTGGTGATCTGGTGCTCTGTGCTCACGACTGGTCACTCCCGCCCGGTCTTGTTCTGCCGGTACCAGGGACCGTCCGGCACCGGCTTGATCCAGCACAGGCCGTCGGCGTCGCGGCACCACTCACGGCCTGCGCTGTCGAGGTGAAAGTCGTATGCGCCGGCCGGGCACTCGCGGGACTTCGCGGACAGCATCGCTTGCGAGGGCAGGGCCTCAGCCGCGCGGGCGTTGCGGTCGAAGTCCTGGCAGATCGGGCAGTAGGAGACGCAGTGCTCACGGCCCACCCTGGCCAGCTGCGCGAAGTGCTGGGAGGCTTCGGACGCATACGCCACGTCATCCCAGGCGGCTTTGGCAGGCAGGCGGCCGGGGTCCTCGCCCTGGTGACGGAACTCGTCGAACTCCGGGTCCGAGTAGGCGGCGACGATGCGCGGCTCGCTGGTGCGGTAGCCGTGCATCCAGTAGCACCGGGTGTGAGCCCAGCCGCCGAACGCGGCAGTGGGCCGGGTGCGCTCGGTGCGGACGTTGCGGGCGACGATGATGCGCCGTCCCCGTGCCCCGTACTCGTAGTCCGAGTCCACCGTTACCGTGCTGGCGGCGTAGCGGAAGCCTGCCCGGGCGAACGGGTAGTCGTACCAGTGGGTGATCTTCCCGCCGTTCTTCACGTAGCCCTGCAGCCACCGGACGTACTGGCCGGCTGTCGCGGCGGTGGTCGTATCGGGATTGAGAACATGGGCTACGTCGTCGTCAGTCCGCCTCCCGCAGCAGGTGCAGTAGGAGGCAACCGGATCCGCGCTCTCAGGGACGTGCACCTCTGCGATTCTGCTGGTGCTGCCGCAGTCGCACGCGTGCGCCGACAGGAAGCCGGAGCCGGACAGCGACGAGAATGAGACGGACCCTGCGCCGGACAGGGCCAGGCGCCTGGCGTGCTCGGCTGTCATCACCGGGGACGCGGGCGCTTTCACCGGCATCAGCGGCTCGCTCGGCTCCCAGCCGAGTTCGGCCTCAAGCTCCCGCAGGCGCTCGTAGTCCCCGGGGGTCATGACCCGGCGGGGACGGCGGGCGGCCTTGCGGAGGACCGCCTCGCGGGCGCCGGGGACGGCAAGCAGGACGCAGAGCACCGCGCCGAGGGCCATCGCCACGGCGAAAAGCGGCACCGGGGGAACGCCCAGGACGAGCGCGATGCCGTAGGCGGTGAAGCAGGAGCCGCCGAGGACGAAGACGTTCCGGCGGATGCTCAGCAGGATCTCGCGCAGCACGCTCACCGCCGCCTCCAGGTAAACAGGCTCAGAACCCCTACGACAATGCCGATGACCGGCCCGGCGAAGCCGACCGCGAGAGCCCCGAGAAAGTTGCCGTAGGACAGGAAGTGCCGGACGTTGAGCACCCAGACCTCCCCCAGGCTGCCGCAGGTGCCGATGGCGGCGCAGGCGAAGACGGAGGTGACCGCGCGTTCTAGGTCCCGGCTGGCCGGCTCCCGCTCGGTGCTCACTGCCCGCCCGTCCGCTGTTCTGCCGTCTCAAGGTGCGCCAGTGCCTCACGGAGACGCCATTCGACGTCCTTGGCCAGCGCGCCGTCCGGGATCTCAAGTACGTCCCGTACGCGCCGGGCGACAAGGCGAGCGCCGGGCGGGATCTCCGCAGACGGGTGCAGTGACCCGGCGAGCACGATCGACAGGTCGCGGATCAGGGTGTCACGGGGTACCTGGCTGATCATCGCTGCTGCCCTTCCTCGCTGCTTTCGATCCACCGCTGCATCTCCGCCCCGGTGATCGCCTTCCCGCTCGGCAGGGTAACCACGGCGTCCGGGCCGAAGTGCGCGCTGGACATCATGCGGATCAAGGCCGCGTCGGCGGGCGTTACCTCGTGGGCGTGAAGCGGCCCGGGGGCGCGCGGGGGGCGGCGCTCGGCCGCGATCCTTTCCAGTTCCGCCAGCCGCTCCGCGGCTCCTGCCGCAAGCCGTTCCCGGCGCTGTCGGCCGCGCTCGACCTCATCGAGGAGCGCTTGGGCTCCCGGTGACGTGACGTGCGCTCGGGCATAGGCGATCAGGTCTTCTTCGCGAGGCGCTTCGGGCGGCGGCTGTTCGCGGGCGGCCTTGCGTCGCAGGAACCTCATGACGGCTCCCTGACAGTGACGGTCGCCTGGTACCCCTTGCCGGCCGCCTTCGCCTCTAGAGCACCTCCGGGCCGCACGTCGAGCACCCGGTAGTCACGGACGACCTCTAGGTGGATGTCCCGCCCGAAGAACTTCCGGGCCTCGTCGAGGGCGGCCAGTTCGATCTCGTCGGCATTGTCGCCGAAGGCGAGCACCTCGATTGAGCGCCCTAGGCGGCGCTCTCCCTGCTGCGTGTCGTCGTTCACTGCCCTGCCTCCGTGCTCTCGTCTTTGCAATGGTGGCTACGCGCCCACTCGACCAGAACGGCGAGACTCTCGGTGTAATCGGCCCCGCCGTCGTCCCGGTAGGTGAACGTCCGCGATTCGCCGCAGCGACCGCAGCGGACCTCGACCGGCTGCGTGAAGGCCATGGCCTCATCGTCGTAGCCGGCTACCCGGAAATTGGACAGGTCGGCACTGGCCGCCTCGTGCCACTCAACCGGGACTATGACCGCAGCGGGAGTGATGTAGCGGAGGATCTCAACGTGCTCGCCCTTGTACTCGACGTCGTTGAGGATCTCGCGGAAGGTGCGGCGCGCCTTGTCGCTCGGGACTTGCCTCATATGGCCAATGTTACATGACTCTTGCGGGAATCCGGTAGAATCGAAGCAAAGAAAGCGCAGTGCCGACCCTCAAAAAAACAGCGGGACCGGGCCAACTTCTCACGGCCGCCCGGCCCCGCAGACTCCCTCTGAAGGAGTGCGTCCAATGCTAAACGCTGGGATCCAGCTTAGCCGCAGACCCCCGAAATCCGGCGTCCGGAGCCGCGAGGGCTGAGGGGTGGCGTGCGGCCTGCTCGCCGAAGACTGCATCATCTGCCACTGGATGCCCGTGCTCGACGGCCGGCGCGAGCCTGCCGGATGGCGCGCGCCGTGCCCGGTGTGCAAGGCACCGCGCCTGCTGTCGGTCGCGGTCGGCGGACGCTACCCGAAATGGAACCTCTTCTGCCCGTGCGACAGGGACGAAGTGCGCGCGAGGCTTGCGGAACTGCTGCCCGACTGCATTAACAGCCGCCCGCGCAAGATTGCCGTTGACTCGGCTGACCTCGCCGCCTACGCCCTCGACCGCTCGATACCGGAACTGGCGCTGCGGGTGCTCTTGCTGGAAATGAGCGGCATGGGCACCGCCGAGGCGTGCGACCGGCTCGGGATCAGCCGCGCCCAGAAGTACCGGACCGTCTCACAGGTGAGACAACACCGCAGGTCGTGAGATGTCTCTTCGGTGAGACTCGCCGGAATCTCACCGAAGAGACATCGCCGCAGGTGAATGAGGGGTTGACCTGCTATTGACTGTTGGTGCTACTCTCGTCCCGCCGGTAGGCGGCATACGGGGTGAGGGTGCGCGGCGTACGATCGGCACATGGGCTTTCCGGTCGGGCCGTACGTCCCAGTGCTGATGGTGAGCTTGCAGCCGCTCACCCAGTCCTCGTGGGCCGGGCAGCTGCCGAACATCGGCGCTAACGAGGCGTTCTGGGCAAGTTCCCGCGATGCCCCCGGCCTCGTCGCCGCCGGGCAGGCCGTGTACGCTCCTCCCGGTACCGTTGCGCCGTCACCCGAGCCGAGGTACACGGCTCACGGGTCGCCCGGCTTTGGTGCCGGTACTAGCAACTCCTCGCACTGAGCCCCTAAAGCGGCTCGAACCGCTCCAGCCGCAGCGGCGTCCCGCACTGGTCGCACAGCGTCGGCGGGAGGGCGTGCCACGTCCGCCAGAACGGGTGACTTGACGCAGCGATCGCCTTCCGGTGCGCGTCGCACACCGGCCACGGGGACGCCTCGCAGCTGACCGTGTTCTCCTCGTGCGCGAACCAGGCGAGCCACCTGGCCACAGCGGTGCACGGCGGCTCGGTGAGCTGGAAGACGCACGGCACCTGGCCCTCGAACATCGACAAGGCGGCGGTGCGGGACTCCGGCGTGCTGACTGGCGTGGTCATGACGGAAACCTACCGCCCTCGTCTAGGCCGTCAGCGAGACGCGCGCCTCGCCTGTGAGGTAGCTCGACTCAGGGAAAGGCCCGAGGCAGAGCGCGGCGGCCATGAACAGCGCCGTCCCGGGCTTCTGCGCCTTCACCAGCTCGGGATGCGGCACCAGGTCCCCGTCTTCGCCGAGCGGCACCAGGGCGAGGTAGGCGCTCACTACGGCAGGCTGCCTGACATAGTAGGCGGTTCTCCGCCGATGATGCGGAACCCGCCGCCCCCGCCGCTGCCGGCGGCGAGCACTATCTCCCGCTCCATCGCGTACAGGGGCTCGCCCATCTGCGGCTGCCCGAGGACGTTCCTCATCTCCGCGATCGGCGGGACGGCGACCAGCCGCCATCCCTGCGGGCCTAGCTCGCAGACCTCGTCCCACGTGGCGCGTCGGTACTCGAATCCTGGCACGGCAAGCAGTTTAGGGACTCCCGCCGCGCCGTCAACTCCGTGCACGTGCATCCGCGCGTGCATCTGCAATCGCGCGGCATTACGCTGTGCTCAGACGACGTGCCGTTTCCCCGCCCTCGCAAGGAGGCCAGCCATGGCCGATGTCACCGCGACGCCCGACGGCGGCGCGCAGATCACCATCTCGCAGACGGAGACAGCGGGCCTGAAGGCGCTCGCCACGGCTCACCTGCCGTTCCTCGCCCGCGTCCGGGCATGGTTCAGCGCCGACGTCGCCCCCGAGCTCGCCGAGGCCGAGGCGTTCCTGAAGTCCCTCGCCGCCAACCCGCCGGAAGGCTCCACGCTCACCGTCACCGCGGGCGAGGCGCAGGCGCTCCGGGGCCTCCTCGCCTCTCACATCCCCGACTTCCAGCAGGTGCTCGCCGTCGTCGAGTCCCCGGCCGTCCGGGAACTGCTCAACTTCGCGAAGGTTCTCCTCTAGATGTTCGGGTTCCTGCGCGGGGGCGCGCAGCCTGACGAGGCACGGCAGGCGGTCGACCGGACCGTCGCCGCGCTGCACTGGCACCTGCGGCAAGGGGAGATCGCGGTCAAGGTCACGGACATGCTGGAACTGCTCGGCGCCGGGGCGGAAGCGGAGCCGGAGGCGAAGGCGCCCGCCCGCGACCCGCTGGCCGACCCGCTGACAGGCTGCGCGCCAGTCCTGCCGCGACGTCCGTAATGGGAGGAACGGGAGTTGGAGAGCTTGCTGCCGTGGATCACCGGGCCTATCGGCGCCCTGGCGGTCCTGGTGATAGGGATCTCCCTGTTCCTGGCGGGAAAGATTCACCCCGACCGC
>Ga0310811_10004573_pt1 | contig 17402 bp, 13 predicted proteins | sample YCmetagenome_FD_207642 | JGI IMG/M metagenome (GOLD analysis project Ga0310811, IMG submission 207642) | Soil microbial communities from experimental microcosm in Duke University, North Carolina, United States - YC | ecosystem: Engineered > Artificial ecosystem > Soil microcosm > Unclassified ...
GTGCTGCAGCTGCGCAAACGCCAGCCGCGGAAGGAATAATAAACAAAAGATAATCTTCTTCATATATATAACTGCCTCCTGCCGGGCAGCGGGTAAATATATAGCATTTCCACCGAGATTTTCCCCCCTTCTACCGTCCTTTTACCCCCGCTTCGGAGATAAAGGTTTAGCGCCGATCCTTAATTTCCTACTTTTACGTCGGCTCTGTACTAAATATCGATTTTATGAACCAAAAGAACCAACAAAACAAACCGCCCGGCAGACCGAAAGGACCCAGCCTCTTTGCACTGCTAAAGCCTTATAAGGGGATGATCGTCCTCCTGATCATCATGTCCTTTGCCAGCAACGCCTTTACCCTCTGGCTCCCCCAAATTATCAAGGAAGGGATCGACCTCTTTATCGCAAAGAACCCCGACACGCATATCATCGTATATAAGTTCGTGGCCGCCGCCATCGGCGTCTTCCTGTTCGCCTGGGGCACGACCTTTTTACAGACCTATGCATCGGAAAGAGTGGCGCGCGACCTGCGCACCCGTCTGGCCGAACGCATCTCGCGGCAGAACTATAGCTTTCTGCAAAAGACCAACCCCGCACAGCTACTGACCAATCTTACCGCGGACGTGGACTCCATAAAGATATTCGTCTCTCAGGCCGTAGTCTCGCTGTTCTCTTCCGTATTCGTCATCCTGGGCGCCAGCGTCCTCATGCTGACCATCAACTGGCAGCTGGCCCTCTGCGTTATCGCCATCATCCCCATCATCGGGTTCACCTTCTTTATCATTTTGAAGAAGGTACGCGTTCTTTTCAAAGCCAGCCGCGAGGTCATCGACTGGCTGAACAAGGTCATCAACGAAAGCATCCTCGGATCGGCACTCGTCCGGGTCATCCACTCGCAGCAGCTGGAATACGCGAAATTTCTGGAAGCGAACGCAAAAGCGCTCGGACTCGGGCTGCGCATCCTGAAGACCTTCGCCTCGCTGATCCCCGTGATCATCTTTACCGCCAACCTGGCCACCCTGACCATCCTGGCGCTCGGCGGGCACTACTTCATCACCGGCCGGATGAGCCTTGGCGATTTCTCGGCCTTTAACAACTACCTCCAGCAACTGATCTTCCCCATTCTGGTCATCGGCTTTATGAGCAATCTCATCGCCCAGGCCTCGGCCTCCTATATGCGCATCTCGGGTGTGCTCAACGCCCCCGACCCCGTGGACGAGGGCACACTGACCGGCGAGCTCCAGGGGAATATCGCCCTGAAGGACGTGAGCCTTTCCTACGGAGACAAAAAAGTACTCAGCGATATCTCATTCCAGGTTCGGGCCGGCTCGAAGACCGCGGTTATCGGCCCCACGGCCGCCGGCAAGACCCAGCTGCTGTATCTGCTCACCGGCCTCAACCAGCAGGGGTCCGGCGCCGTCGAATTTGACGGCCAGTCGCTGGCCGCCTATAAAAAAGAAGCCTTCCACGGACAGGTCGGCTTCGTCTTCCAGGACAGCATCATCTTCAATATGAGCATCCGGGAAAATATTGCCTTCAGCGACACTGTCACAGACGAATCGCTGGCCCTGGCGATCGAGACCGCCGAACTGAAGGACTTTATCGATTCCCTGCCCGATAGGCTCGACACCGTCGTCTCCGAAAGAGGCACCAGCCTCTCAGGCGGACAAAAACAGCGGATCATGCTCGCCCGCGCACTGGCCATCCAGCCCCGGATCCTGCTGCTCGACGACTTTACCGCGCGCGTGGACACCCAGACCGAACAGAAGATACTGGCCAATGTCCGGCAGAACTACCCCGGCATCACCCTGCTGTCCGTCACCCAAAAGATCGCCGCCATCGAAGACTACGAGCAGATAATTCTGCTGATGGAAGGCGAAATGATCGCTTCAGGCACACACGACCACCTCATGGCGACATGCCCGGAATACGTACAGATCTATCAATCACAAAGAAGCACAAGCCACTATGAGCAACACGAACTACAATCTTAATATCGTCACAGGCCAGGAAAAAAAGACCGCGATCTGGCCCGCACTGCGCAAACTCATCGGACTGCTGCCCCGGCAGCGGGGCCAGCTGCTGCTCGCACTCATCTTCATGATCGTCTACGCGATACTGACCATGATTGCACCATTTATCGTCGGTACGACCATCAACCGCTATATCCTCGACAAGACCCACCAGGACTTTTCCATGGTGCTGCGCAGCTGCGGCTGGCTGCTGCTGATCTACGCGCTCAACCTGCTGGCCGTCTATCTCCGTACCATCCTGATGGGAGGCTTTGGCCAGCATCTGCTGTATGAGCTGCGCAACGCTATCTTCAACAAGCTGCAGGAACTGCCCGTCGCCTTTTTCTCACAAAACAAGGCCGGCGACCTGATCTCCCGCGTCAACAACGATACCGACAAGATCAACCAGTTCTTTTCCCAGTCGCTGATGCAGTTCGTCTCCAGCCTCTTTATCATCGCCGGAGCCGGCGTATTCCTCGTCATCCTCAACTGGCGCCTGGGCCTCGCAGCCCTTGTACCCGCCGCGCTCATGTGGATATTCGCGAAATTCGTCTCGCCCTGGGTCAAGAAAAAGAACGCCGCCAGCCTCAAAAGCACAGGAATGATGAGCGCCGAGATACAGGAGAGCCTGGGCAATTTCAAGGTCGTCCTCGCCTTCAACCGCCGCGACTATTTCCGCAAACGCTTTGCGGTGGCCAATACCAACAACTACTCGGCTTCCGTCGGCGCCGGCATCGCCAACAACGTCTATACCCCCGTTTTCGGCCTCCTCGCCAGCATGGGCTCACTGGTCGTCCTCGTCTACGGCATCTACCTGATCACCATCGGCCGGTTCTCCCCCGGATTCCTGATCACCTATTTCATGCTCGTCAACTATTTCTACGATCCGCTCAAGCAAATGGCCGCCCTCTGGGCCAACTTCCAGCTCGCCATCGCCAGCTGGGACAGGATATCCCGGATACTGTCCCTCGAGTCGGACCTGGTGACGCTGCCGGTAGAAACAGCCGCAGCAACCCCCTCGTCAGCCTCCCTCCTCGAGTTCAGAAATGTTTCCTTTCGTTATCCCGGCGGCAAAGACGTGCTGCGCCACAATAACTTTAACATGCAGCGCGGCAAGACCTACGCCCTCGTCGGCCCCACCGGCGGCGGCAAGACCACGACCGCCTCGCTGATCGCCCGTCTCTACGATCCTACGGAAGGCAGCGTCCTTCTCGACGGCCGCGATATCCGTACCTATACTCCGGCAGAAAGGACAAAAAAGATCGGATTCATATTGCAGGAACCCTTCCTGTTTACCGGCACGGTAAAAGACAATATCCTCTACGGCAACGAGCAGTATAAGGACTGCTCCGACGACCAACTCACCGCCGTACTCCACGAGTCAGGCCTGGAAACCCTGCTCACCCGTTTTGACGAAGGACTCGCGACCAGCCTGACCTCCGCCGGCGACGGCATCAGTCTCGGCCAGCGACAGCTGATCGCCTTTATCCGCGCCGTCCTCCGCAACCCCGACCTGCTGATCCTCGACGAGGCCACCGCGAATATCGACACCGTCACCGAACAGCTGCTGGAAGACATCCTTCAGCGCCTGCCGGAGACCACCACCCGCGTGATCATCGCCCACCGGCTCAACACCATCGAGAACGCCGACGAGATATTCTTTGTCAACTCGGGAGAGATCACCCGCGCCGGCAGCCTCGACCAGGCCGTGGACATGCTCCTGCAGGGAAGAAGGGTCAGTTAGCCGCAACACACCGCCGCCCCCGGGCAGACTACCCGCAATCGTCCCGGGGGAACCAGGTGAACCTGCCTATCCAGAATATCCTCAGAATCCCTTGCTACCTTGATCCAAAAAATCAAAGTATGCAACGCCGCATCATCCCCTTTTTATTCATCCTCGTCCTGGCCTTCCATAACACCACCTCCGCCCAGAACTTTCACGTCTCAAAAACCTTCAAAATAGGCAGCCCCGGCGGATGGGACTATATCGCCGTCGGCCCCGACCAAAAACTCTACGTCTCCCACAGCACCCAGGTCAACATCCTCGACCAACGGACGGGCGACTCCGTAGGCGTGATCCCCAACACCACCGGCGTTCACGGCATCGCCTTTGCACCCTCCACCGGAAAAGGATACACGAGCAACGGAAGGGCGAATACGGTCACCGTTTTCGATCTGAAGACGGCAGCCGTGCTGCAGCAGATACCCGTTGGCCAAAACCCCGACGCCATTATGTACGAGCCCTTCTCGAAAACGATCGTCACCTGCAACGGCCGCAGCCACGACCTGTCCGTCGTCGACCCTGCATCGAACACCGTCATAGCTACCATCCCCCTCGACGGTAAACCCGAGACCGCCGTCTCCGACGAAAAAGGCAGGATATACGTCAACATCGAAGACAGGAACAAAATATCGGTAGTGGATATGCGCACCAAAAAAGTCATATCCAACTGGCCCCTCGACGCCGAAGGCCCCACCGGTCTCGCCATCGACAACGCCACCCGCCGCCTTTTCGCCGGCTGCGACAAGCAGCTGGTCATACTCGACGCCGCCACCGGCTCCATCGTATCCAAACAACCCATCGGCGACGGCTGTGACGGCGTCGGCTTCGACGAGATCGATCGGCTTATATTCGCCTCCTGCGGCGAAGGCAAACTCTCCATCATAAAAGAAGAATCCCCCGCCTCCTTCAAACCCCTGCCCGACGTTCCTACTAAACGCAGCGCCCGCACCCTCGCCGTCGACTCCAGAACACACACGATCTACCTGCCCGCCGCCGAAACGGAAAAAGCCAATCCCGGCGAGCGACCAAAGACCATTCCCGGCACCTTCCAGGTGGTGGTAGTCACTAAGGGTTAATCCATACCCCAGAGGAAGGGCATATGCTTTTTTTCGGTATATTGTATGTCATAACCAAACGCATATGTCCTCCCTTATCTCCTCTCCGGCCAAATACGGACGCCTGAAGAATTTTATCGGCGGCGTCTTCACCGCCAGCAGCACAGGCCGCCACATCCCAGTCGTCTCTCCTTTGGACGGGACCCCGCTGGCCGACATGCCCTGCTCGACCGCCGCCGACCTCGACGCTGCCGTCGCCTCCGCCCGCGCCGCCTTTGCAGGCTGGAGCCGCACAACCGTCAAAGAAAGAGTGCAGGTCTTCTTCAAATACAAGACCCTCCTCGAACGCGACAAGCAGGAACTCACCGCCCTCGTCAGCGAGGAGAACGGCAAGACACGCGAAGAGGCGATGGCCGAAGTCGAGAAATGCATCGAGCTGACCGAATTCGCCACCTCCATGCCGCAGCTGATAGCCGGCGAGGTACTGGAAGTCAGCAAGGGCGTGGAATGCCGCACGGAAAGGATCCCGCTCGGGATCGTCGCGTCGATCGTCCCCTTCAACTTCCCCGCCATGGTGCCCAACTGGACTATACCAAACGCGCTCGCACTCGGCAATTGCATGATCATCAAACCTTCTGAGAAAGTTCCCCTCAGCGTCGCCCGCCTGGCCCTCCTGCTCAAAGAAGCCGGCCTGCCCGACGGGGTCTTCAATATCGTCAACGGCGAAAGCGATATCGTGAACGCCATCTGCGACCACCCAGGCATCGACGCCGTATCCTTTGTCGGTTCCACACGGGTCGCAAAGCTCGTCTACCAGCGCGCCACCCAGCACCTCAAACGCTGTCTCGCCCTCGGGGGCGCCAAGAACCACCTCCTCGTATTGCCCGACGCCCAGCCCGAAATGACCGCCCGGGACGTCGTCGTCTCGATGAGCGGCTGCGCCGGCCAGCGATGCATGGCGGCATCTGCCATGCTGGCCATAGGCCCCACCGACGCCATCATCGAACGCATCTGCGAGGAAGCCCGGAAAGTTGTCCCCGGCAGGAATCTGGGCGCCGTCATCAATAAAGAAGCCAAAGAACGCATCGAAAAATACATCACCCAGGCCGAACAACAAGGAGCGAAAGTCCTCGTCGACGGTCGGGGATATACCGTTCCCGGCAAAGAGAACGGCACCTACGTCGGTCCCACCGTAATCGATCATGTCACTCCCGATATGGCGGTCGCCAGGGAAGAGATCTTCGGACCCGTCATCAGTATCATGCGCGTATCCACGCTCGACGAGGCGCTGGCGATCGAGAATGCAAACCCCTATGGCAATGCGGCCTCCGTCTACACCCGCAACGGAGGCATGGCCCGCCAGGTCATCGAACGCGCCAGCGCGGGAATGATCGGCGTCAACGTCGGTGTACCGGTGCCGCGCGAGCCCTTCTCCTTCGGCGGATGGAACGAAAGCCGCTTCGGCGTCGGCGACATCACCGGAAAAAGTTCCATCGAGTTCTGGACCCGGCTGAAAAAGAGCACGGTCAAGTGGAACGCCGAAGCCGGTATAAATTGGATGAGCTAAGTCAAACACAAAAACCTTATTAATATGGCTGTATCTTCTCCCATCACCGAAACCCAGGAGATCATCCAGGACAACCTCGACTATACCCTCTTCTCCTGGAGCAAACAAAAAGGCATCAATCCCATCGCCGTCCAGCGCGCCGAAGGCGTCTATCTCTACGACTACGACGGCAAAAGATACCTCGACTTCTCTTCGGGACTGATGAACGTCAACATCGGCCATGGCAATCCCCGGGTCGCCGACGCCGTCTACCGCCAGATGCAGGAGGTCAGCTACGTCACCCCCAGCTGCGTGACAAAGGCCAGGGGCGAACTGGGAAAGAAACTCGCGGAGATCACGCCGGGTAACCTGCAGAAGACCCTGTTCACCACCGACGGCGCATCCGCCATCGAGAACGCCATCAAACTGGCCCGCATGTACACCGGCCGGCACAAGATCATCGCCCGCTACCGCGCCTTCCACGGCGCGTCCTACGGCTCGATGACGGCAGGCGGCGATCCGCGCAAACTGGCCGCCGACTCCCAGCAGGTACCCAATATCATACACGTCGAAGACCCCTACTGCTATCGCTGCCCCTGGGACAAAAAGATCGAATCATGCCACCGCGAGTGCGTCCAGCATATCGAACGCATCATCGATTTCGAAGGACCCCAAAACATCGCCGCGATTTTAATGGAAGGCGAGAGCGGCACCTCGGGCTGCATCAAATATCCGCCCGACTATCTGCAAAAGGTACGCGCGCTCTGCGACAAACACGGCATCCTGCTGATCGCCGACGAAGTAATGAGCGGTTTCGGCCGTACGGGCAAATGGTTCGCGTCCGAACTGCACGGTATCGTTCCCGACATGATCGCCACCGCCAAAGGCATCACCGCCGGTTATATTCCCCTCGGCGCACTGATCGTCACCGACAAGATAGCCGAACACTTCAACGACCGCATGCTCTATCTCGGACTCACCTATTCCGCGCACCCCGTTGCCTGCGCGGCGGGACTCGAAGTAATGAAGATATACGAAGACGAACACCTCATCGAAAACGCCGCTGAGATCGGTCGCTACGTCGACCAGCAAGTCGACCGATTAAAAACCAAACACGCCTGCATCGGCGACTTCCGTAACACGGGTCTGCTGGGATGTATCGAGCTGGTGAAGAACCGCGACACTAAAGAACCCATGGCGCCCTATAACGCCCCGGCCGACCAGATGACCGTCATGAACCAGGTCGCCGCCCGGATAAGACAGCTCGGGGTCTATGCCTTCGTTCGCTGGAACTATGTCTTCATCGCGCCGCCGCTGAGCATCACACGCGAACAGGTCGACGAAGGAATGTCAATCATCAGCGAAGCGCTGCTTATCGCCGACGCACACACCAATCCGTGAGGCCCGGAAAAAGCCTCGTCACGATAAATAATTCACCTATGCCTGATACCTCGCTCTACAGCGAAGACCTCGCACCCGTCCCACCCGGCAAACGCACCTGGTCCACCTGGAACTACGCAGCGCTCTGGATCAGCATGAGCCTTTGCATCCCCACCTATATGCTCGCCAGCTCACTCATCGGCGGCGGCATGAGCTGGTGGCAGGCTATCCTCACTATATTCCTCGGCAACACCATCGTCCTCGTACCGATGATCCTCAACGGCCGCGCGGGAGCGAAATACGGCATTCCATTCCCCGTTTATGCCCGGGCCAGCTTCGGCGTACGGGGCGCCAACGTCCCCGCCATGCTGCGCGCTATCGTAGCCTGCGGCTGGTTTGGTATCCAGACCTGGATAGGCGGCTTCGCACTCTACCAGATGCTGCGGCCCTGGTTCCCCGGACTCGACCAGCTTCCGCCGCTGCCAAAAGGCTTCGGCCTTAATACCGGTCCCGCCGTTTGCTTCCTGGTCTTCTGGCTGATCAATATGTGGGTGGTCTGGCTGGGCGTCGACAGCATCCGCCGCCTGCTCGTGATCAAAGCCTTTTTCCTGCCACTCGCTGCCCTCGCTCTTCTCGCCTGGGCCCTCTACAACACACCCGGCGGCATAAAAACAATTCTAAACCTCCCGTCCCGCTTCCATACCAACGCAGACTTCTGGGCGTTCTTTGTCCCAGGCCTTACCGGTATGGTCGGCTTCTGGGCCACACTATCCCTGAATATCCCCGACTTCACCCGCTACGCCACCAGCCAGCGGGCACAGATAAGGGGACAGGCCATCGGCCTGCCGCCGGCCATGACCCTTTTCGCCTTTATCGGCGTGGTCGTGACTTCCGCAACCACCGTCATCTACGGCACGACCATCTGGGATCCGGTTGCACTCGCGGGCAGGTTTGAAAGCAAAATACTGGTCAGCATCGCCATGCTCGCCGTCGCCATTTCCACCCTCGCCACCAACATCGCCGCCAATATCGTCAGCCCCGCCAACGATTTTGCCAATCTCTCCCCTGCCCGTATCAACTTTCGAAAGGGCGGACTGATCACCGGTATCATCGGCATCCTCATATTTCCATGGAAACTCGTGGCTGACCCCGGCGGCTATATCTTTACCTGGCTGGTCGGCTACTCCAGCCTGCTCGGCCCCGTAGGCGGCATCCTGATCGCCGACTACTATTTCGTCCGCAAACAACAACTCATACCCGAAGACCTGTACAGGAAAATCGGCGCATACACCTACACGAAAGGCTTTAACCGCAGCGCACTGATCAGCCTCGTCCTCGGCATAGCCCCCAGCATCCCCGGATTCCTCGTCACGGTAGGCCTCGTGAACGCAGCCGCCTTCCCGTCCTGGCTCACCGGACTGTACAGCTATGCCTGGTTTACCGGCTTTTTCGTGGCCGGCGGCTTCTATTGTCTGTTCATGCTATCGCGCACCGCTCACCAACTAAAAGAGGAGGTCAATTATGTCTCTGTTGATTAAAAATGGAAGGATCGTTACCGCAACGGATGATTATCACGGGGATGTCTTTATCCGGGGCGAGACCGTTGTCGCGGTCGGCCAGGGGCTGGACGACGAAAACGCCGATCGAATCATCGACGCACACGGTCTCCTCGTGATGCCCGGCGGCGTAGACCCGCACGTCCACCTCGACATGCCCTTCATGGGCACCTTCTCCAGCGATACGCACGAGACCGGTACCCGCGCCGCCCTGTTCGGCGGCACTACCACGGTGATCGACTTCGTCCTGCAAAAACAGGGTCACTCGCTGAAAGAAGCCCTCACCGAATGGCAGGGACGCGCCACCGGCACCGCCGTCGGCGACTATAGCTTTCACATGGCCGTCACCGACTACAATGATTCCACGCAGAAGGAGATTCGCCAGATGGTCGAAGAGGAAGGAATCACCTCCTTCAAGACCTTTATGGCCTATAAGGGAGCGCTCATGATCGACGACCGCCAAATGACCGCACTCATGCAGGAGGTCCGCCGCCAGGGCGGCCTCGTCACCGTACACGCTACCAACGGCGATATGATCGACTACCTCATCGCCAAACACCGCGGCGAAGGCAAACTCTCTCCCCTGTATCACTACCTCTCCCAGCCCGAAGTCACGGAAGCCGAAGCCTCGGGCCGCTTCGCAGATATATCCAACTATACCGGCTGCCCCGGCTATATCGTACACATGACTTGTGAAGGAGCCCTGAATGCCGTTCGCAACGCCACCCGCCGCAACCAAAAAGTATTCGTGGAGACCTGTATCCAGTACCTGCTCCTGGACGCGAATCTTTACGAGCGGGATTTCGAAGGGGCCAAATGGGTCATGAGCCCGCCCCTCCGGCAAAAGAAGGACCGGGAGACACTATGGGCAGGTATCAACCAGGGCCTCGTCAACGTCGTCGCCACCGACCACTGCCCCTTCATGTGGAAGCAAAAACTGATGGGCGAAAAGGACTTCTCCAGGATCCCCAACGGCCACCCCGCCATCGAGAACCGGATGGAGCTGCTCTACAGCGAGGGCGTCCACAAAGGACGGATCAGCCTCAACAAATACGTCGAGGTCGCCTGCACCAACCCCGCGAAGATATTTGGTATGTTCCCGAGAAAAGGAACGATCGCACCCGGCAGCGACGCCGACATCCTGATCCTCGATCCCAACGCGAAGCATTCCCTCTCCGCTTCCACGCACCATATGAACGTCGACTACTCCGCCTACGAGGGCTGGGAGTTGACTGGCAAGGTTCACACGGTACTGTTGCGGGGAAAGGTCGCCATCGAGAAGGACGAGTGCCTCGTGGACAAAGGATACGGTCAGTTCATCCGCCGCGGCAAAGTCGGCCTTTAAGCCCTGGAAGCACCGGTTCCATTGACGAACGAGATGGACCGAAGGTCCAGGGAAGTTCAAACCGAAGGACAATCATTGCACTATTCATATAATCAAAACCACTCTCAATGCCCAGAATCATCAGATCAGGACTCATCCAGATGAGCCTTCCCCGTTCGGAAGGCGAAGGCACTATCGACGAGATCAAGGAAGCCATGCTGCAAAAGCATATCCCCCTTATCGAAGAGGCCGGTAAAAAAGGCGTACAGATCCTTTGCCTGCAGGAGATATTCAACACGCCCTATTTCTGTCCGGGACAGAACAGCGCATGGTACGCTTCCGCGGAAACCATCCCCGGGCCGACGATCCAGCAGATGACCGGGTATGCCCGCAAGTACAGCATGGTCATGATCGTCCCGATCTACGAGAAAGAACAGCCGGGGGTGTTGTACAATACCGCCGCCGTCATCGACGCCGACGGCACGCTGCTGGGGAAATACCGGAAGAACCATATCCCGCATACCTCGGGATTCTGGGAGAAATTCTTCTTCAAACCCGGCAATCTCGGCTACCCCGTATTTCAGACCCGCTATGCCAAAGTCGGCGTTTACATCTGCTACGACCGGCATTTCCCCGACGGAGCACGCTGTCTCGGGCTCAACGGGGCCGAGATCGTCTACAACCCATCCGCAACGGTCGCCGGTCTGTCGCAATATCTCTGGCAGCTGGAGCAGCCCGCACACGCCGCCGCCAACGGCTATTATATGGGCTGTATCAACCGCGTCGGCGAAGAAAAACCCTGGAACCTGGGCCGCTTCTACGGAAGCAGCTATTTTGTCGATCCGCGCGGACAGATATTTGCACAGGCATCCGATAGTAAGGACGAACTCCTGATCGCAGATTTCGACCTCGACAAGATCGACGAGATAAGAAGCGTCTGGCAGTTCTTCCGCGACCGCCGTCCCGAGACCTATGGCAGACTGACCGAACTATAAACATCCTCCAACCACAATCAAGCGCCCATGGCAATACAGGACCACAGATTGACACCACAGGAATACAGCCGCAACTTCAACGACATCCATCCGCCGTTTGAATCGAAAGACGCAGCTCTGGTCGACGCCAACCGCTGTCTGTACTGCTACGACGCGCCCTGCACCAAGAGCTGTCCGACGGGCATCGATATCCCGAAATTCATAAAACAGATCACCACCGACAACCTGAAAGGCTCCGCCCACACGATCTTCCAGTCGAACATCATGGGCGGCGGATGCTCGCGCGTCTGCCCCGTCGAAAAGCTCTGCGAAGGAGCCTGCGTCTACAACCTGCTCGAAGAAGCCCCGATCCCTATCGCCCGCCTCCAGCGCTATGCCACCGAGCCCGCCATACAGCAACACTGGCCCCTCTTCCACCGCCAGGAACCCACCGGCAAAAAAGTGGCCGTCGTCGGGGCCGGTCCTTCAGGGCTCAGCTGCGCCCACGTTCTCGCGCGGACAGGCGTGGAGGTAACCATCTTCGAGAAAGAAGAGAAAGGCGGCGGACTCATGACCTACGGTATCGCGGCCTACAAGGTCACGCCCGAATTCTGCGAGGAAGAGCTCCAATATATTCTTTCTATCGGAGGCATCGAAATACGCTACGGACAGGAACTCGGCCAAAATATTTCGCTGGCCCGGCTACAACAGGAGTACGATGCCGTCTATCTCGCTTTCGGCGTGGGACTGGCCCGCCGACTGGACATCCCCGGCGAAGAGTTCCCTGGCGTCATCGACGCGATAAGATTCATCTACGATATCCGCAGCAAGAGCTTTCCGGAGGTACCCGTCGGCGACAAAGTAGCCGTCATCGGCATGGGCATGACCGCCATCGACGCGGCGACCCAGGCGCGCCGCCTCGGCGCACGCGAGGTCACGATCGTCTACCGCAGGACACACGAAGAGATGCCCTGCACACAGGCCGAACTGGATCTCGCCATGCTCGACGGATGCAGGGTCCTCTGGCTGGCAGCGCCAAAAGCCGTGCTGGGCAACGCCGGCGGCGTCAGCGCCCTCGTCTGTTCGGTCATGCGCCTCGGAGATCCCGACGCGAGCGGCCGCAGAAGCCCCATCGATACCGGAGAGACGATCACCCTCGACGTCGACATGGTCATCAGTGCCGCCGGCCAAACACCGTATACAGACATGGTCCGCAACTCAGGTCTCGGCAACGACAAAGGGAAGATCACCGTCGGGGAAGGCGGCAGCACCGGCCTCGCCTATGTCTTTGCCGGCGGCGACTGCGTCAATGGCGGGAAAGAGGTCGTCGACGCCGTACAGGCAGGCAAAGATGCCGCCTCCGCGATTTTGCAATTGATCAACAGTTAAAATTCTTCATATGGCTGACCTTCGAACCGATTTTCTCGGCATCCGCTCACCCAACCCCTTCTGGCTGGCGAGCGCACCCCCCACCGATAAAAAGATCAACGTACTCCGGGCCTTCGAGGCCGGCTGGGGCGGGGTCGTATGGAAAACCCTGGGTAGTCAGGTAAAGAACGTCTCTTCCCGCTACTCCGCCGTCGACTACCACGGCAGCCGCATGATGGGACTGAATAATATCGAGCTCATCAGCGACCGCCCGCTGGAAATAAATCTAAAGGAAATAAAAGAATGCCTCCGCCTGTTCCCCGACCGGGCGATGATCGTCTCGCTCATGGCGGACAACGACAGAGATAGCTGGCACGAACTGATCCGAAAGGTCGAAGACACCGGAGCCCACGGTCTGGAGCTCAATTTCGGCTGCCCCCACGGGATGACAGAGCGCGGTATGGGCGCCGCCGTAGGCCAGGACCCGGAGATCGCAAGGACCGTGGTGGAATGGGTGATGGAAGTCGCTACGATACCCGTCATTACCAAACTAACGCCAAACGTCCACTCCGTCGTACCCACCGGACGCGCCTCGGTAGAAGCAGGCAGTAACGCCCTTTCCCTCATCAATACCATCCAGTCGGTTACAGGCGTCGACCTCGATACCCTTATCCCCAATCCCAACGTCGCCGGGAAGTCCACATTCGGCGGCTACTGCGGCCCGGCCGTCAAACCCATCGCGCTCAAGATGCTGACAACTATCGCACAGGACCCCGTGACGGCCCGCGTTCCGGTATCCGGCATCGGCGGCATCAGCACCTGGAAGGACGCCGCGGAGTTCATGCTGCTGGGCGCTACCAGCGTTCAGGTATGCACCGCCGTTATGAACCACGGCTTTCGGATCGTCGCCGACCTCTGCGAAGGGCTGGGCAACTGGATGGACGAAAAAGGATTCGCCCGCACCACCGACTTCATCGGCAGGTCCGTCCCTACCCTCACCCACTGGGAAGACCTCGACATGAACTACCATATCGTTGCGCGTATCGACACGGACAAATGCATCCACTGCGGACTTTGCTACATCGCCTGCGAGGACGCCTCGCACCAGTCCATCCGCCTCGACCCGGGTCACCCCTATAACACCTATACGATAAAAGAAGAGGAATGCGTAGGATGCAATCTTTGCAAACTGGTCTGCCCCGTCGACGGCTGCATCACCATGGTCGAACAGCGCCACGGCGCCGAATACCTCGACTGGAAGGAATACCAGCGGCGGGGACTGCCGCTCAACGACCACTGATGCAACGATCTTCGCCCAAGACTTGTCAAAGTTGACAAACCCGTCAACAATGCGACTATTTGCTGCCTGCTGCGCCGCCCTTCTCGTGTCGGCCAGTTGTAACAAACACCAACAACAATCTCCTCCACCTCAGTCTCTCAAAGGAGCCTGGGAGCTCCGCGCCGCCCAGTCCTCGATGCTGCCGCTGATGAGCTATCTGCCTGGTAATGGCAACATTCTGAAGTTTACCGACAATACTTACTCGATCTCTTCCAAAGGTCAGGTGGTAAAAACCGGCAACTACACCGTAGTGGAAGACCACAGCTTCAACGCCCTGGTCGTACCCGAAGGTCATTTCATTCACCGGGTAGACTACCAGGATTCGACACAGCAGAAGGTATTCTTCCAGGTCAGCGGAGATACCCTGACCTTCCTCTCCGGCATCTTCGCTCTGGACAGCGGAATCAAAATGCAATACCGGTTAGTATCCCAATAAAAAAAGACCCCCGCCGAAGCGGGGGCTTTTTATTTCGTTCTGTTCCCCCGTCTCTCCGAGGGCTTCGTTCGCTCGCTTTATTTTGTCGCGGTTCCGAACTGGTAGACGGTGCTCGTCTGGTAGGTCTGTCCGGGTTTCAGCTCAGTCGAAGGGAAGCCCGGCTGGTTGGGTGAATCGGGATAGTGCTGGGTCTCGAGGCAGAAAGCGCTGCGGTGATCGTCCCTTTTACCGTTTTTCAACGGATTGGTCCCTTCCATAAAATTGCCGCCATAGAACTGCACGCCGGGCTCTTCGGTGTATACGTTCATCACGATACCGCTGAGGTCGCCCCGCACGGTCGCGGCAAGCGCAAGACCCTTGTCACCGGCGGTCCGGTTGATAACAAAATTGTGGTCATACCCCTTGCCGTATTTCAGCTGAATATTGTCGTTGTCGACGCGGGAGCCGATGACCGTAGGCGTGCGGAAGTCGAAGGGAGTGTTGGCAACCGCCTCGATCTTCCCCGTGGGGATCAGCGTCGAATCGACCGGCGTATACTGGCCGGCGTTGAGCCGCAGCTCGTGGTTGTTGATGGTCCCGCTGCCCTGTCCGTTGAGGTTGAAATAAGTGTGGTTGGTGAGGTTCAGTACGGTAGCCTTGTCGGTCGTAGCTTCATAGCTGATCTTCAGGGCATTGCTATCGGTCAGCGTATAGGTTACTTTAACTTTCAGGTTGCCGGGATAACCCTCTTCACCGTCCTTCGACAGATAAGACAGCTCCACCGTATGGTCGTCTACCTGCTTGCCGGTCCATACCACGGAGCCGAATCCCTTCTTGCCGCCGTGCAGGGAGTTGGGCCCGTTGTTCCTGGCGAGTGTGTAGGTCTTTCCTCCCAGCTTGAACTGACCTTTGCCGATACGGTTGCCATAACGGCCAACAATAGCTCCAAAATAGGTTTCCGGCTGGTGGATATATTTCCCGATGCTGTCATAGCCCAGGGCTACGTCCGTTGGATTGCCGTTCTTGTCCGGCACTATCAGGCTGACGACACGGGCGCCATAGTTGGTGATCGCCGCCGATACGTTCTTATTTTTGAGGATATACAAGGCCGTTGGCTGCCCGCCGACCGTGTCATGAAATGAATTTGCGTCCGGTAAAGTTGCACTTACAGCAACAACCGAATCCTTATTTACCTCGGCCGCGGGCTTCTCATTCCCGCCACAGGATACCAGCAGGCTTGCGAAGCAAGCCGTGAAAAACAAAAATCGTTTGTTCATATTAGCAAGTATTGATTTTCTAAAAGACCCCGGCAGCTTATTCTCCGAGCGAAGTACCGTTCTCGATCTGCCCGATATAGACCTTCATATCCCTCTTCATGGCTTTACGATATACCGGCGTCAGCCTTTCGACAAGGCTGTCGATGTCCTCTTCCTTCACCAGATTGATCGTACAACCGCCAAAACCGCCGCCCATCATCCTCGCCCCGATAACGGAAGGGTCGTCCTTCACCTGGTCCACAAGGAAATCCAGCTCGGGACAACTGACGGCGTATTTCCGGCTCAGTCCTTCGTGCGTTTCGAACATCTTCTCGCCGAAGGAGGCGATATCGCCCCTTTCCAGATCCTTCGTCGCCGCGAGAAGACGGGCGATCTCTTCCACTACGTATTCGCAGCGCTGGTTGACCAGCGCGTCGACGGGCGCCACGTAAGCCTTCAGCATATCCGGACTCACGTCCCGCAGACTCTTGACTTCGGGGTGATGCGCCTGTATCAGCTTTACGCCGGCCTCGCACTGCTGCCTGCGGGTATTGTATTCGGAACTGGCCAGGGAATGTTTGACGTTGGTATCCAGCAGCACGATCCGGATGCCCGCCGTATCGAAAGGCACATAGGCATACTCCAGCGACTGGCAGTCCAGCCGGATGACGTGATTCCTGCGCCCGAACATGCTGGCAAACTGGTCCATGATCCCGCACTGTACACCGACAAAAACGTTCTCGGCCCGCTGTGCCAGCTTTACCATCGTCATCGGGTCCAGCCCCAGTCCGAACAGCTGGTTAATGGCGAATGCCGTAGCACATTCCAGAGCTGCCGAGGAGGACATGCCCGCTCCTAATGGTATATCACCTCCAAAAACACAATTGAAACCGCGAATCTCATGTCCGAGCGCCTGTATCTGCTGGACGACGCCAAGGATATAGTCCGGCCAGTGCAGGGAAGAAGGCACGACCTTTTTGGCCGAACCGACATACTGACGGTCCAGATCGAGTGAAACGAGGTGCAGCTCATCGTCCGAACGACGGCTGACCGCCATATAGATAGCTTTATTGATAGCGGCGGGTAGAACAAATCCGTGGTTGTAGTCCGTATGCTCCCCGATAAGGTTGACACGGCCGGGTGAACGAACGATCAGCGGATTGGATTCGGCAAAGACCGATCTGAACTTTTCTTTTACCCGGTAAGACAGTGATGGAACGTTTTCAGTAGTTTTTATCATATGCGAGCTGGTCTATACTAATCTATATTCTATAAGCGTCAAATCTACAGCTATTTTGCCATTCCTGCGGCGGCTTCCCTGGAAAAAAGTCCCTTAAATTCTACCCCCAATCCCGGGCGGCGAGGTATCGCGACCCCGTCGGCACTGATCTCCAGTC
>Ga0310811_10004574_pt1 | contig 17402 bp, 13 predicted proteins | sample YCmetagenome_FD_207642 | JGI IMG/M metagenome (GOLD analysis project Ga0310811, IMG submission 207642) | Soil microbial communities from experimental microcosm in Duke University, North Carolina, United States - YC | ecosystem: Engineered > Artificial ecosystem > Soil microcosm > Unclassified ...
TCTTGTCAACAAATTCCGTCACTTGAAAACCTTCTTTTGAAAAGGTGAGATATCGATGAGATGCTTGAAAGTCAAATAAATAAGTAATGAAAGCTTGACAGCATTCAATAACTTGATGTTTTCTCATTCGTTGATGAGCCGTTTTTGTTAAAGGAAGACAAAAGAGGTGACCTGGAGGAAAATTTTGGTTGAGTTCAATTCCAAAAGGAAAACATTCATTCCAATATTTGTTGATCGCTTTCCAATCAGTGACTAATTCTTTTGTTTTTTCATCGGGTTGTGTCATGCGTTTGATAAGATATGCTTTGAAATCATTTAAATATTCTTGCCAACAAAGAATTCTCATTGATACAGGGAGATTGATCTCTTTTGATCCAACTCTTTGATCCCAAAGCTCATGAAGTGTTTTTAAAATAAAAGTTGTCATTTCTCTTCTTTTCTTTTCTTTTCTTTTTCTTCTTCAATTCAATTTTTCTATCGAATTTTGGGAGCTTGGCTTCATCATATTGAAATTTCAGGAAAGATGCTAAATTTAATTGAATAATAACCAGATTCCAGTTGACGTAAACGTTGAAAGATTTTATCTTCCAATTCTTTTGAAGGAAGAGTTTCTTTCATGCAGATCAACGCAATAAAATCAGTTTCTCCATTTGAATCATCATACCAAATGATATCAAAAACTTCAAGATCATCAAACCTTTGATCTCTTTGATGCATTGTTTGTTTGTTTGTTTGTTTAATTTTACTTTTAAATTTTTCTTGAGGATGATCGGAATGAAATATTTTAAACTTCCGCAGAAATGACTTTAGAATTAAAAATAAATCAGCATAAACTTTTTTTTTCAAGAAAAAAAAATGAAAAATTATCAACAAGTTCAAAGAGTTTTAAGTTCATCTTTTGTTCAACAATATGTTGATGTTGAACCTCCATTTGGATTTGGAGGTGTTGGAGCGATGGTTTATCATCGAACTTATTCTCGCCCACTTTCAGATGGAAAAGGACAAGAAACGTTTGTTGATACAGTTGAACGTGTCGTGAATGGAACCTTCAATCTTCAACAACGACATCTTTACAAAAAAGGGTTGTTGAACCGATGGGATCCAGTTTGGGCTCGGAACACAGCTCAGGAGATGTTTGAACGCATCTTTGATATGCGTTTCTTACCTCCTGGACGTGGTCTTTGGGCAATGGGAAGTCCTTTGACTGAAGAACGACACTTGTATGCAGCCTTGAACAATTGTGCTTTTGTCTCGACGGATGTTGCAGACCCTGTTCGTCCATTCACTTTCTTGATGGATGCGAGCATGTTGGGTGTTGGCGTTGGGTTTGATACCAAAGGTGCAAATCGATTTCAAATCCCGGAACATCTTCCTTCTCAAACGTTCGAGTTTGTTATCCCCGATTCTCGTGAAGGTTGGGTTGAAGCATGCACACATCTGCTGAAGCATTATTTCCATCGTAGTCCTCGTCCAATCTTCAAGTTTGATCTTGTTCGACCTGCAGGTTCTCCTATCAAGGGGTTTGGTGGAGTGAGTGCTGGACCTGAACCTTTGAAGGAATTGCTCGAGTCAGTTGAAGCAGTCCTTCTTCAGCATAAAGGGAAGAAGCTCAGTATCACTGGAATCGTTGACATCATGAATATGATTGGCAAGTGCATTGTCAGTGGCAATGTTAGACGATCAGCAGAGATTGCTTTTGGTCCTGAAACGGACGAGTTTCTTGATCTCAAGAATTACAAATTGAACCCCCATCGTTCCAAGTATGGATGGACTTCCAATAACTCTGTTATGGCTCAGATTGGGATGAATTATGAACCCATCGTAGATCGCATCTTTGACAATGGTGAACCTGGTTTGATTTGGTTGCAAAACATGAGAGCCTTTTCGCGTATGGGTCGTAAGCCTGATTTCAAAGATCGAAGGGTTACTGGAAGTAATCCTTGTGTGGTATTTTGCTTTCTTAAACTATTTATTTGTTTTTTTTTTAAAGTTATACTAACAGTTCTTTCTTCTTCCATTCAAGGAACAAACACTTGAAAGTTTTGAATTATGTTGTTTGGTTGAAACGTTTCCTGCAAGACATTCTTCATGGCATGATTTCATGCGAACGCTTGAGATGGCTCATCTTTATGCTAAAACAGTCACATTCGGCGAAACACCTTGGGAAGAAACCAATGAAGTGATGAGCCGAAACCGTCGTATTGGAACTTCTGTCAGTGGTGTTGCTCAGTTTCTTCAGAAACACAACATTGATACTCTTCGAGAATGGTTGGAAACCGGGTATCAAGAACTTCGTGCTTGTGATGCTCGAGTTTCAGATCAATTTGACGTACCGACATCGATCAAGTTAACGAGTGTTAAACCTTCTGGAACTGTAAGTTTACTTGCTGGAGCAACACCTGGGATGCATTATCCTATCTCTTCTTATTATCTTCGAAGAATTCGTCTTCCGACAGATTCTCCAATGACCCAAGCTCTTCGTCAAGCAGGGTATCACATTGAAGATGCAGTTGAAGGAAACAAAACATCTGTTGTTTCATTCCCAGTCTATGTTGGAGATCACTTGCCACGTTCATCTGAAGTCTCTATTTGGCAACAACTTTCCTTGGCTGCCTTTTTACAAAAATATTGGTCTGATAATGCTGTATCGTGTACCGCAACTTTTGATCCTGAAAAGGAATCAAAAGAAAGCTTGGTTGCTGCTTTGGAATACTTTCAATATCAATTGAAAGGGATTAGTTTCCTTCCCAATCTCCCCAATGTGTATGCTCAAATGCCTTATGAAGAGATTTCAAAGCAACAATATCTTGAGATGATCAAAGATATCAAATCTATTGATTGGTCTATTCTTTCATCAGGCCCTTCTATTCCTCGAGAACATGAATTTTGTGACACTGACAAGTGTGAAATTCAAAAGAAATAAATCAACATTTTTTTTTCTTTTGAGAAATTTTTTTAATTTTTTCGAACAAAAAAAAAAAGAAAACTATGAATCAAGAAGAAATAGAAGGACCAATTGTTTTTTTTACACCAGAAAATAATCATAGAATTTCAATAGATCATCATTCAAATTTGTTTGTAAATCAACAATTGTGTATTAATTTACTTCAATACAGTATTGTTGATATTGCAAACTATTCGCTTCAATTTCCTTCACTTGAAATTAGAAAAGGAATCGCACGAGTTTTATCAGATTATCATTTAAGATATTCCAAATATTTACTTGAACAATCTATTGAAGAAGAAGAAGAAAAATCAGAAACCATTATAGTTGAAGTTGATCTTTGAAAAAAAAAGAAAAAGAGAATGTTACAAGATGATGATGCTGAAGTCAATGATCTTTCTCAATCTTTTGAAGAGAAAACCAATGTGAGTGATGAAAAATCTCCTGAAGTGAGAGAGATGCTTGAAAAACTTGAACATCAAAAGAAACAAGCTATTGAACGTATGAAGATCAAAGATGGTTGGTTCTGGCCTTGTTTTATCTTCAATTACAAAGAGAATTCTTTAGATGAAGGTATCTATGCTGATTTCGATCATTGTCCTGTTCGTCTCGATGGTTACAACTTGCTTCCTTTCCCATATCATTTGGTTGTTGGGATGGATCCCATGACCGCCAATCGGATCTACATGAATTTTCTTGGGATCGTTGCTCCTCTTCCCTTGTTCGGAGACATTCCCTTACCAACACCCACTTTGATTCTCACATTAAGCGGAAAACGATCAACTGCACCTCATAGTTGGTATCAAGCTGCAGAGGTTGATTTGATTGAAACCTTTGGTGCTAAGCTTGAACAATCTGGCATGAGCTTGACAGAGTTTTCCAAGACCAAAGAGGGCAAGCAGATCATGCAACAATACCTTGCTATCATGCGTCCAGCTCGACTTCGAGAAGCTCAAGCGAACAGCATCTTTCAACACCGCCGTGAATTCCTTTGGGATAGCAGCTTGAATGTTTTCTTAGATTATTGCAAGGTGCGTGATCTTTTCCAGATTTGGGATGGTTGGATGAACCGTGAGGAAGTCGATCAAGTCAATGCCTTCCGTGAGCGAGTCAACCACGCCAACGCCCATTTTGTCAAAGATGGAGAACTCCTCGAGCAAAAGATTTGGACGGAGTTTCCTGACTTGAAAGAAGCAGTCTTTGATATTCATGAACAACATGTCGCTCATGGGTTAGTTGTGGATTGGAAGACTCCGGCGCTCAAAAAGGTATTGTCTGAAGGTATCTTGAACCAAGCTATCTTCTACTTTACTCGTCACTTCATTGCAGCTATGGAGAAATGCATCCTTTCAATTGCTGGAATGGATCCTGATATGATTCCTTTATTTCTTAACACTTTTCAACCACATCCGTCACCTGAGATGATGATGGAAGGTCTCCCTCAATTGAAAGTCAAGATGGAAAAGCAGAAGAAGGAACTGTCCGAAGCCCGATTGAACATGCTCAAATTCCCTTGGTCTCCCATCACAGGAACGATCCATACTATGATGATGACTTCTAATAAGTCACATGACAAGCAGTTTAGGCCTGAACAAAAGATGGTCCTTCATGCATTGGCGATGAGCAAATTTCCATCATCTGTTCGCGGTACGCAGATGAATCTCCAACGAGCAGCCACATCAAAGGAGATCACGGGAAAGCAACTCTTTTCCAATCCTCGTGTAGTACCCATTCGTGTCTTCAAAGATTATCGAGGTGAAGAACGACAAGTCTTCAAGGATCTTGCTGTGACCCCGACGGTTGGTGAGTGATCCATTGATGCTTATTCTTGATCAGAGGATGATTTTCCAATCCTTGTTGTGCGTATTGGGCATGTTGGTAATCAATATCTCCAGATAAATCAATAAATCTTTCATGCGTATGATTCAAAAAGGCTTTGATCCTGGCCAAGACCATTGATTCTTCATTGCTATGAGGTTTCAAGATTCTAAGCAATTGAATCAATTCCTCTAATGACATCTGATCGAACGGTGTGGTGATTTGAGGGAAAACCATCGTTTGATGATGGAGATGGTGATGATGCTGATGAATGTGATGAATCTTACCCATCACAAACTTCCCTTCAGCTTCATCCATGGTCACAGGGTGATTGATGATTCCTTTGAAATAAGAATCTAGAGCAGCGATATGAGGATCTGGTTTGATTTCTGTTGGTTGAAACGTGTCCAATGCTTCTAAAAATGAATCGTAAAATAGAGGAAGGAAAGCAAAAAGGATCTTGAAGGCAAGATAACCAAGGATGGACACGATCACAACATCCCATAGATGATAACAAAAGCACAACCATTGAGTGAAATTCGCAACATGAAATTTGGGTACGATGAAGATCCAATCCAAGAACCATCCCATCCAAGGGATTCTTGTGGTCAAAGCAGCAACAGCAAAGTTGATCGGAGGGATGGCAGAAAGGATGAATCTAAATGAAATCCAAACATTATAAAGCCTTTCCAAACAGATCAAGCAATACACTTCATCTTTCCAAGGTTTGCATGTTGCAACATCGGTTCGAAGCTTGGCCTTCTGTTCTTCTGTCAGATCAATCGTTGGAATGGTGATCTTAAAGTCAGGTGGGATGATAGGAAGACAAAGGGGATGCTTTGGACTTGAAAAACAATTCTTCTTACTGATAATCTCAAACCCACTCAGTGCAGTCTTTGAAGTTCCCGCACCAGGAGGTCTGTTATCTTGAAGATTGTCAGTTTGAAGGAGTTGTCTTCCAGTATTCAAACTTTCTCGTTCCTCCCTTTCTTGAGCCATTTTTTGTTGCTCTACTAACCAGTCATGGAAGTAAGGGCTCTCATCTTGGTTGGGATCTTGGGCCTTGAAATACTTGAAAACTGGAAGTTCGGTCATTGATCCAAACGACATGAGGAAGTTGGCGAAATCGCCATGCTTCTGAAGAAACTGATCTCGGATGTCCCAGATGTCGGTGTACCCCATCTGCTGGAGTGCAACAGACCATTGTTCCATCAAATTTTGAGGGTGTAAAGTGGTCTCTGCATGTTTTCTGATGGTCGTTGTCACGGCATTCTCCATGATGGTGGCGATCTGCATGCGACCCATGACATGTTCGTTGTACAAGTTGTACTGTTTAACAACTTCCCTTGCATGTTCTTGTTCCAGTTGAGAACGCGCAACGTCAATGTGTTGATCGTTCCATTGATGAGGGAGACCCAAGAGTTGTCTGCCAGAAGAAAAGATTTGATGCCTTTCTGCACGAAGCTTCCTTTCAAGATGCTGAGGGTGCATGGGTTCAACACCATAGTTGAGTGACCCGGCTCGTTGATCGTGTGAAGCTTTCAAATGACCATGTTCTTGATAATGTCTCTGAAGGATACGATCGATTGCTAAAGGGTCCACTCTTTGATGATGATCCAAGATCTCCTTCAAATATTCAGATCCTTGTTTCAAAACAACACCATCCATGCCTTTTGCAGATTGATACATGGTATGTGCCATAATGAAAGAGAGATCATCATCTTTCACATTCTTTGGTTGATCTGCTTCTTCATCGATCACCTCTTCTTCATCAAGGAATTCCAAACCAGGAGATCTTTTTCTCTTCGAAAATGACTGGATGTCTGGTGGTCTACTCAGTAACTTTCTTCCAAGACTTGTGATGTTGGTGCTGTAATGGAATGCAGCCGTTGAAGTGTACAAGCTTGGTTGTAAGTTTTCATCCAAAGGAAGTGTCTTCATAACAAATTCAAGCCATTCTGGCTTTTGAGATGTCACAGAAAAATCAAACGGATTGACGAACTTTTCCTCTTTTGATGTTTCTTCTCCTTCTTCCCAAAGAAGCTTTCTTCCTGTTTTCAAAGAACCAAATGCTGATGCTAAACCCCCAAAGAAGACTGCAATGATCTTTAAGATGGGTTCTAATACAACGAACAAGATTTTGACGATCCAAACGACAATTGGCAACAAAACCTTAATGACCGTAAAAATGACTTCAAGGAGTGTGCTCACGATTTTAGCTAGATCAATAAGGATTGGTATCCCCACCTTGACTAGAACCGTTAAGATCTGACAAAGAATATCAGACAAGATGAACAAGATGTTCATCAAAGAGGTCATGATGGGTTCAAAGTTGATTGAACCCAACGCATCGAACACTTGTTGCAATATCGTAAAGACGATATCGAAGATAAAATACAAGAGAAACCCAAGGAATGGTACGATGATGTTCCATATGAAGAAGAGAATCCTAAGAATAAATATTACAAAAAAACTAATAAAATTGAATGCAATAATTGCTAGATTCAATATGGGTATGAATACCAGTATAACCAAATCGATAAAGAAAGGCCAAAAGATGTGTGAAAGATAGAATAGAAACAAAAAAAATAAAAACCAAAGAAAGTAGATATTGAAAAAGGTCAAGATCCACAACCAAAGATCCCATAATACTAAGAAAAATTTGATAATAAAACTGATGATAAATTTGAATTCTAATACCCAGTATCTGAAAATACCGACCAGATTTATACCGTTTATTTGACAAAAAGTGAATTCATCGACATCTCTGGTTTCAAAACTATTTTCTTTTTGTTGAATTTGACTTTCTTCTCGAGAAGAAGAAGAAGAAGAAGAAGAAGAGGGAGGTGGGAGACTAAACCTCTTCATTGTAATTGTAATTGTAAATTTTTTTTTCGTTTCATCTTTTAAACATTTGATATGAAAAAGTATACTTTGAAAAGTGATACTTTACTTTCAGAGGTTCAAAGGAACGCGATATCAAGATTGATTCAAATTTATCGAGAAAAGAAATCTCAAGGTGCTTGTTTGGCTTTACAAGTTGGAGATGGGAAAACCCTTGTTAGTTTATTACTTGGAAATTATATTAGGAAAAAAACCCTTGTTGTAACACGTTCAGCACCTATCCATGATTGGGTTAAAGAAGCTACTCGTCGTTTTGAACCTTGTATGAAGGTTTGTGATAACATTCATGATCTATCTTGGTGGAATCTTCGTGAGTTTGATGTTGTCGTTGTAAGTTATGATCTAGTTTCCATCATATGGAAAGGTTTGATCAACAGTGGTATTGCCTCTTCTACTTTAGAAGATCTTACACCAGCTAAAATCGCTCTCTTCAATCACATATGGGGATTGATCGTATTTGATGAAGCTGACGATGTTCGAAATCAAGACACGTGCTACTTTGAATCAACGACGAAGGGTTTGAAAGGAGAATTTTACTTGACGATGACCGCAACTCCCTTTAACAATCAGATCTCTGATTTAGAGAGCTTGTTCATGCTTAGTCGTATTGGAGGTAATCCTGAATGGGGTAACCTCTTGCGTACAAACCCAGACATGTACTGTCAAGAATTGATGCGATGTCGTGATCAATTCATGATCTTAGATGATCGAAAACAACAATATCATCCAACAACAACACTCGTTCATGTCCCCTTTCATCATGCCAATGAATTGGTTCATTATGATATGGTTCAACAATCGAAAGACTCCAAGGCAAGTCTCCCTCTGATCATGCAGCTCCGTCAAGCTTGTGATTGTATCTATGACGTAACTGACTCAAACTCTCAGATTCAATATAGTGTTCTTGGAGAGAACAAGGTGACTTTAGCTCAAACAGTTCCTACCAAGATCGCTGCTCTAATCTCGATCTTACGGCTTGTTGAACAAAGGAATGAAAAGGCTCTCTTATTTGTTAAGTTCAAACATAGTATCAAGATGATCGTCGATCACATCAAGCGTATTTATCCTCGGATGACGATCTTCATCACAACCGGAGAAACATCGAAAGAAGAAAGAAAGAAGATCCGCAATAAGTTTGCTTCATGCTTCCGATCTGCCATTTTGATCTCTTTGGATGTATTTCGTTCAGGTGTAAACCTTCAAACAGCAAATCATGCTATTTTGTATGACGGTTGGTGGAATCCAGTTGAACAGATGCAACAAATAGGTCGCATTCAACGCCCCGGTCAGATGAGATCGATTTTTATTTATCGGATCATCATTCAAAACACCATTGAAGATATCATGTTCATGATCGCTGTTGCCAAAAGCAAGATGGCACAACAGATCTTAACCGAAGAAATCACACCGAAATTATTAGAAAAGATCACGATGAATAACGCTATCTTAAAGTTGGAAGGGTTTGAGGACAAGAGAAGTCTTCTTTTCACACCTTTATTTGAACTCATGACTGGTCCTACCATCAGCACGATGTTTGAACAAGAATGTGACATTTATGTTTCAAACATCAGTGAAGAATGGATCAGTCGCATCCCACCAACTCGAATGCTACAACAACCTGAAACACCGAAAAGAGATCTCTTAACATCATCTTCATCTTCATCCCCTTTACCTTCATCTTCATCATCATTATCACCGATAAGTAGCCCTTTAAGACCATTGGGAATCCCAAAGCCTCATCATCTTGCTGAAGAAAAAAGAAGATTTTCAATCTTAGTGAATACTCCTTCTCCTATCAGAACAAGTGGGAAACGAAGTTTAATCATCTTGAAGCCTGAAGATGAATTAACAAGTTTAAAAATGCAACGTAATTAAATTTTTTTTTTAAAAAAAAATTTTTAAAAAAAAAATTTAATGGATGTTCAAAGGCATATCTTTTATTGGATTGCTGCTTTTGTGATCATTGGGATTTTTTGTGCAATCTTTCTTCCTGGAAGTGATCAATTAGAAAACTGTCAAAAGGATGATCCTCACATCCCCTTTTATCAACCAGTAGGAGATGGTTATTATTCTGAATTGAGACAATTCATTCATCATGGAGTTGGACCTTCTAGAACGAGTCCTGTCATTGAAGAAGTTTTGTTATTGATGAATCAGTCTGTATTGAAGGAACCTGATTATGATGGACATCACCCTCCAAACAACTTGTTATGGGCTTGGTTTGAGTTCATTGGTCATGACATGTTCTTGAGTTTAAATTCAAGTCATAATGACTTCACGACACCAAGGATTGATGCATCTCAACTCTATGGCATCACCACTGAAAGAGCATTGGCCATTAGAAGATTAGATGGCTCGGGCAAACTTCGATCTTCTTTATCCCCTCATCTCGATGCTGGAGATGATGAGCTGTTTCCTTATGATACTTTATCTCAAACATTTGATATGGTTGATGATAGGGGTCTTCAGAAGGTACTCGTCAATGCGCTTTATAACCTCTGGTTGAGGGAACATAATTTTTGGTGTACCCGACTGAAGCTTGATAATCCCTTATATGGAGAGAATGATCTTTATGAAACAGCCAAACATATTGTCACAGGAGAGATTCAAGCAATCACTTATGAAGAAGCTTTGCCTATCTTGTTGGGAAGAGACTTATTCCCTTATTGTTACTCAGGGCCCAACAGAGATGCTCGAATCTATGAAGAATGGGCTGTCGGTTCACTCCCTGTTTTTGATTCATTTGTTCCTGATCTGATCATCACCCGAGATCAATACACAAACAGTATCATCGATGAAACAGCCTATTACACACCCACTCCCGTTGACATTTGGACACAGGGCATCTCTAGTGTGTTGTTGGGATCACTTCAACAAGCAAGCGAACCTCGAGATCTGTTCTTTATTGACCCTCTCATCAGTGATACAGCACTTGTACAAAGCCGTCTGTTCCAAATACCAAGCTATCAAGCGATGTATAAGCATTATTTTGACCGCATGTTAACACACTGTAAGACTCACATTCATAGCACTGTTGTCTGTGAAGCCTTAGATTCGGTTTATAGCCCAGTTGAAGGACCCAATGGGATTGACTTGTTCATTGGACTCCTCTCTGAGAACAGAATGGGAGCTTCATTGTTAGGTCTTGTGGGGACACATTTGTTTATTGATCAATTTGAAGACATCAAGAACTCTGATCCATACTTTTACACAAGTAACTTTGCTGTACAAAACTACCGAGCTGAGATTCATCATGTTCGATTAGCCAAAATTTTATTGCGAAACACCAACATTCATCATGCTTATCTGGGAGCCAACGCTTTCAGACTATGATACTGTCTTGATCTCGAAAGTAATCGGCATGTGATGTAAATTCTGCCGCATCATCATCATCATTCATGATTGGATCTTCAAAATCAACGTATCGAACATGGGAAGAATCAAGGCGAATATCAAAACTACCTTCATTAAACCGCTTGATCAATTCTTGCAAAGAGGTGAGAAATAGTTCATCATCCATGTTTTGAATGGCTTTGCGCATGAGGATGACTTCTGAACTGGCAAAGTTTTGAAGATAGATTAGGGTTTGTTTGCTTGAAGCAAGGAAAACGTTTTCATCTACCATAAAGCCAAAAAAGATTCTGAACTCTTCAAACCATTCCTTCAAACGAATTTCAAAGTCTTCGAGTCGTTGAGAGGGTGATTTGACAACCAAGTTTGCTCGTTCATGCAAGATTCTGGTTTCGAGAAGCAATTGTTGGTGGCTTTGAAGTTTGGTTGATAGCACATTCTTCTTGAACCAATCAAAGAAGACTCGAATGAAGTTTCGAAACAATTCTTCAAAGTGTTTTCTTGTATAAGTCGATCTTGAGAATGAAGAAGATGGTTTTGTGGAAGAAGTTGGAGAGATTGGGACTGAAGAAGAGGATCGAATAATAACGGGTGAATATTGAATGGCATCTCTGATTGCGTCATCCAACTCTGCTGCATTGGGGATAAGGCGATGCGAGATCTTCAATAGATGAGGCTTGATGAGTTGAAAGTCTTGTTTGGTCGGCGCCTTTCCAAAGTTTTTTTGAAAATAAGATACAATCATTGCTCTCGTTTCTTTTTGTGAGACAGGAGCGTTTTGTGCTTCAGCAAGGATCTTGCGGATGTTGCTCTTGAGGGATTCATTGAAGAAAGAAACAAACTCTGTCAGTGTGTCCAAGAGATCCTTTTGATCGAGAACAATTTCTTTCAGGGTTAGGAGATGAGTATCATCTCGTTCAATGATCAAAGCATACAAGAGACGACCTCGTTCAGCTCTGAATGCTTCCCCATATTCAAAACTGTCGAAAAACCTTTCAAAAAGAGTTTGGCCTTCATCAATATCACCATCAGAAAGATTGAAAAGTCTCATTAAAGCGATTTCGCAATGATAGGTAACATCATTAATCAGAGCTCTGATATCATCTCGACTTGATGATTTATCATCCAACCATTGCATAAAATTCAAAATGAATTCTTGAATCTTGAAAAAATAAGCAAGATGTTCATTCAACGTTGCTTGTTTTTGTGGAGGAGATGGTTGATTTTTCAACAAAAGATTACCTCTGGCATACCATTGATTATTCAATTCGAATAATCGTTGTTTCAATGAATTTTCAAGCTTGTTGAGATCTAGAGCCAATTTAGCGTCCATTTTCGAATGTTCTCTTTGTTTGATTTCTTTTTTTTTTTGAATTTTTCGAAATTAATGAAAGAGAAGAAATTGAAAATAATAGAAGCTTTTTTCTTTCAGTCTTTCCTTTTATTTATTAGTTTCCTTTGGGAGCTTGGTTTTTTTTTATTTTTTTTTTTGTAAATTTAATTTAATTAATTAATTTTTTTTTTTGAAAAAAAAATAGACTGAAAGAAGAAAGCAAACTCAATAAAGCGTGACACAATGTCAAGCAGGGCAATTCATTATAAAATTACTCCAAGGTCTACTCAATCAAGAAAGGTTCATCATGCTTCAAGTTTGATTCAGATTCATCCACATCGAGTTCGTCCTCTGATTATTCGGGATATAACTCAACTGACTTGGAAGAGGTTTCAAAATCGATTTGGAGCTCCATCTCCAGCAATCATCCATTCTCTTCTTCACAATGATGAGGACAAGTCAAAAGTGAAAGGATCATGGTCAAATTTTGGTCGTTTGATCGATCCTAATTTGAATCTGAAGGTATTCGGGATACATTTGTTCTCCAATGGTATGGGATATGCTGCTATTGCTTTGAAGCAAGCTGTTTCAGCAATTGAAGACAATGAACCAACTGGTCTTGAAGAAAAAGAAGAGCTTCCCCTCCATGTATTTTCAGAGACAGTTGTAAAGCATTGGCATGAGAAGACTCGGTTCACAGAAACAGAGATCGCCGAAATTTGTTACGAGTTCTTATCAGATAAGAACATTCCTTCAGCTGCAAGTCTCTATACATGTTTCCGATTTATCGAGATGTATCGAAGAGAAAATGTGACGGTGAGGGATTTCAATGCTTTCTTTCAAGAGCATCCAAAGTATTTTATACTTTGTAAGTTCATCAAGGAATATCTACTTTTACAGTCACATGTTCCCGAGATACCTCTCAAAGAGATGTTCAATTTCAAACAAAGAATTCATGATCCACCAATCCTGAAAGATGTGATCAAAACGTCGTGGCAGAGGTTTGAATTGTATCTTCCAATTCATCCTTCGGAAAATGGAAAGATTTTAAATTTATTGTTACCTTTCCAAATTGGCGATGGCTATACAACATGGCTAACTCTTTCGGGTTTGATTGATCGTTTGATACAATACAATCCGCAACTGAAGCTGATAACTTTTGCTCAAGCTTTGATTGACTCCAAAGAAAAGCATCTTGAGGCCATCGGAAACTGTCTGATGGACAAATGTTGTGAATCATCAATTGTTACATTTGTCCCAGAACCTGATTTGACTTCTTCTCATGTTGAAGATGAAGTCATCATTTACGATGAACTACCTCCATCTTCCGACCGTCTACCTTCGAGTTCTGGACCCATTCGAGCCTCTCCAGCTTTCTTGATTGAAGATCCAATCCCTGTTCCTGTGAAGGATGATGTTCAAATCTCCTCTCCCTTTCCCAATGCACGGCCACAACATCTTTGTGCAATTTGTTTTGAAGAATCAATTCAAACGGTCTTTGAGACTTGTTCCCATGCTAGTTGTTGTCTTGATTGTACTGGAAAACTCTTAAGTGCATCTGTGGAATCAAAAAAATGTCCTATTTGCAAAGGCGTAATTACTGATTTCCGTCGAATTTACCTTTCATAAAAGTTTTTTTTTTCAAACTTAATCGAAAAAAAAAATCATGACTTTATTCGAAGGGGAAGATTGGGTTGCAAAACATGTTGAAATAGAAGAACTCTCAAAGGATTTTCGGTCGACATGTGAGGATTGGAAAGTAATCCATCCTGGTGAGTATCCAAGGTTTCTATTTGATCCACCTCAAGAACAGTCACCAAAACATTTCTTTTTAGTGACTGATGGGAACCCTTCTGAACCAACAAGTTTGTTTTGGAATCAGATTCTTGAAAGATTCAATGATGAGACATCTTCTGATATTATCATTAATATCAATTATATTCCATTGAAAAGATGGATTTCATCGATTGATGAGAATGTTCTCCCTTTTGAGTTTCTTTTGACTCAAATCAAGTCTTCAGTGAAGAGAAATATGTTTGTTGCTGATGTCGCACGAAAATTCAGCTTGTATCAACACAAACTTCGAGAAAACATTGAATCATGGATCTTTCACATGATTCTTTCTGAAAAGATTGATGCCCAACTAGAAATCACGAGCAATGATCGGAAGAATTGGTTCAACCATCTTTGTTTAGCTTTTATTCCTCATCCTCAATACTACTCAAGCATAGGGAAGTTTGCTAAAATTCTCAAAGAAGTCTCTCAAATCAAGGAAGAGAAGGGAATGTTTCGACAATTGATTGGATTCTTTAGAGGTCCCACTCCAAGGTTGCCTGATAATTTCTTTCACTTTTCTTCAATGTTGCTCGAACAAGGTTGGTTGATTGGGAATCCTCTTGCAGACTCCCTCAGGAGATCAGTTCAACAACGTTATCGTGAGATCGCTGGTCCTGATGTAATCATTTCGACTGATTTTTCTCCTCAAACATCATCGTCGACCACAGCGACTTCATTTAATGATATCTTTGGTGATTCTGCTTCAACACTTCTAGAAGAAGGCTCTTATAGAGAAGATTGTCCAGCTTGGTTTCACACACATCCTGAAGTACGTTGGAACATAACTCTTTGTGATTGCATCGATCAAAAAGCATGTTTCAAGCAAAATCATAACATATGTAGCTTGTTATCTTGTCAATGCGATGAAGCAGATCCAATTTGTGTGAGAAAGCTCATTCAAAAGAAAGTTTTGAAGCAGAGACAAAGCGAGATGTTTGATGACATCATTGATCGGCTGAACACCTTCAGCGGAAATGAAATAGCCATTGTTGAATACGTTCTTGAACAAGATGATCCTTCTGTTTGGAGGTTATTGATCAAACATCATTTTGAGATTATGGAAAAATATGCCTCTTCATTTCAACCGTTCTTATTAGAACAAATTGGACGTTTATCTCCTTGGAATGAAATCTATCTTTCATTATTCCCTCCTTCAATTGATCCAACAATTGAATAATGAAAGAAGTGAAACAAAAATAAAAAAATAAAAATAAACAAAAAAAAGATGAGTTGGCACTCACTTAGTCTTATTCTAACGATTTTGTTTTATTGGTGGTTGATCAATTTAACTTCATTTGAAGAATATCCAACCAATATCATTCAATATTTCGATGAAAAACATCAAGATGGTTTCTCATTAAGAGAGTTTTCAAATAGAACACCTTCCTGTTGTCATCCGATCAGAAACCCTGATCCTGAATGTAAAGTACAATGTTCAAAAGAAGATTGGGAGACTCTTTGGATTCTTCTTCAATATGAAATGAGAAGAAAAAGATTAGAAACTGAAAATGTTTGGTTTATCACTCAGCTTTGGCCGATTTGCTCAAAAGTCTTGTTTATCTCAGGCTTATTCATGATTTTTAGTTATGGCTTAATGGTAATTCCATTTTTAATTTGAAATGAAGATCGTTTTTTATTTACACATTCTAGAAAAGAAGGACTGAAAAACTAGAGAGTAAGAGAAGGGGGAGGCGAGGACAAAGGATCAAAGAAGGGACAAGCAGAAGGATGGAGGACGAGCCGATAGTGTATCATAAGTTAAAGGCTGAGCTCCAAACGGCACTGCGAGCAGAGGATGGGAGAGAGGCGGGAGAGAAAATCGATGTAAAAAAATATAATTATCGTTATTTGGTATAGTAATATCCCCTAAGGGATTTCCACCAGGATCGAATACCATGAGGAAGACTTACGGGGAATTTTAATTAAAGATTTTGGCTTCCTTGGTTAATCTTCAATAAAACTTTTTTCTTTTCAAAAAAAAAAGAACAAAAAGAAAAAAAAAGAAAAAAAAAAGAAAAAAACTTTAAAATTAATAATACGTAGAGAAACAGAAGAGAGAAGCTTCGTTCTTTCTTCAGTAAATTTAAAACGTAAGACGTCTAATGGAAGCTTTCTTCTCTGAGAATCACCCCTGACAAGAATTAACCAATCAATGATTAAAGAAGGAAGCTTCTAAAATTTTTCATCCAATCCCATAATATTGAAGGTGAAGAAGCTTTTTGAGGGTTGATTCAAATTGAAAAGAATTAAATTATTTTGAAGGAACTTGACTATCAAAGCAAAATCCATCAATCTCTTTCAAACCGTAATTTCTTTTTTTTTTAAAAAAATTGAAAATGACTGAAGGTTCAACTCCTTGTTTAGATTTATTGATTACCTCATGTTGGATTGATCACAAGGTATTCAAACTTGTTGAACAAAATGAAGAAGCACTTCATTGTCCCAATCTCCATCATGAGGTCTTGATTCAGGTTGAAAAGATCAATTCAGTCATTGAATTTGTTTTATTCTTTGTCTACACTACAAAGACATTTCCAAAATGTTTATTTGTGATGAGAGATCACAAAGAACAGAAATTGTTCGAAAGAAAACACAAAATCTTCCTTCAAGAAGATGATGAGAATCCAGTTCTTGAAAATGTTTGTTTGAAAACGACCACATGGAATGAGCTTTATGAGCTATTTCCACATCATGACCGATTTCAAGGCAAAAACCCAACGATTCTCGAGGACAGGCTTGAACTTGCAAACCTTGCGTCAGATATTCCTCAATATCAGCAATACGATCCTCTGGGGTTCGTTACGGTATCTACTTTGGTTCAAGATGATCCCGAACATGTTTATGGTGTTGAATGGGATTTCCTCTTCATTTTGACTTTGGATCAATTTTCATGGACCAACCTCTTTGTTTGTAATGGATTGCGATCCCGTCGCCGATTCGTCTTCAACATTGGTTCTTATGAATCTCAATGTACATTATTCCAAAACTACTTTTTACTCCCGGGATCTGACCTTCGGTTGAATGATATTGAGAATGAAGATTGGTGTTCCGAGATCTTTGGTGATTCCTCTGATTGGGGGATCAAAAGTGCTCTGCAAGATGCATATCACAAGCAAATAACTGAACCGGAGAAGGATGATTCTAGCTTGGGACTCATTCATCTGTATAATCCGGAAACATACACGCGAGATCCTTCAAAGAAGCCAAAACGTGTGT
>Ga0310811_10004575_pt1 | contig 17396 bp, 18 predicted proteins | sample YCmetagenome_FD_207642 | JGI IMG/M metagenome (GOLD analysis project Ga0310811, IMG submission 207642) | Soil microbial communities from experimental microcosm in Duke University, North Carolina, United States - YC | ecosystem: Engineered > Artificial ecosystem > Soil microcosm > Unclassified ...
CGTCAGTAACGCGAGCAATCCAGGCGCGAACGCGAGGCAGCGCGCTTTCATTAAGCCTCCATCTGCAACGCTTTCTAGCAGAACGGTTCTGCCGCAGGAAGCTGGGCCAATGTCCGCTTTGCGCCAATAGCGGACATTCAGGCATGCGGGGATTGAGAGGCCAGTTCGGCCTTCTCAGCGGGCGTGAGATCAAGCTGTGCCGCGCGGGTGAACTGGGCCTTGGCCTCATCCTTCTTGCCCGCATAAACCAGCGCTTCGCCCCATTTGAGGTGCAGGCGGCCCCAGTTGGGGGCGTATTTTTCAGCCTCCGCGAATTTCGCCAACGCCAGGTGGGACTGGTTCTTGGCCATTAGCGCCTCGCCCCAGCCTTCCAGCGGATCGCCGAAGTGGGGGCCTTTCAAGGTGGCGATGGCGAACTGCGCGAGGGCCTCATCCGGCTTGCCGCGTACCAACAGCGATCGACCCCATTCTTCATAGGCGAAGGGAGGTGACGGCGCCTGGCGCGCCGCCGCGGCGAACCAACGGTCCGCCGCGTGTCTTTCGTCCCTTAGGGTGGCGATTTGCCCACGCACGCGGAGGCACAGATAACAATCCAGCGGCGTCGTTTCGATCAATGCCGCTGCAGTAGCGGCATCGCCCGTCTGCGCCACTGCGAGCGCCTCCAGCGGATGAATCCATACCTGCTGCAAAAGCCCCATCAGCTGCCGCGCCGGCTTGTTCGCCGCAAGCCACGCATCGGCGGCGCGCGCATCGGCGAGGGCTGCGGACCAGTTGCCTTCTTGCGCGGCGATCCAGTAATGCGGCAGCGCCACAAAGGCGTCGTCGGCGTCGGCGGTGAGCAAACTGTTATCATCGCGCTGCGTGTTTGCAACCGCCCGGGCCGCCGCCGGATCGTGATTGAGCGCGAATGCCGTGGCGCCGAGCGCTGGTGAAAGGACCCGCATGTTCTCCAGGCCGGTGATATCCTGACTACCCTGATCGTCGATTTCCTTTTCCACCGCCAGCCAGAGCCGGGCGGCATCGCCATTGGCGCCGGTCAGGTTTTCCAGGAATGCCGTTGCCACCAGCCGGTTCTCGTTGAAGAAGGCCTCCGTCTGCTCCGGCGCGCGCACCTGCGAGCGTGCTTCAAGATCGATCGCATAAACCAGCTCTTTTTGCTCGTGGCCGGACCATTGCTCTTCGCTGACAAGGGCGATTTCCGCGTCCACCGTGGCGCTGCCGCCCTGGGCCAGCGCCTTCAGGCCATGGTCGCGGGCCGCGGCGGCGTCACCATGGTCATTGATGTCCATGAGAGACCATTGCGCATAGGCCCAGCCCCGTTCGCTGGGCGGACCGTGCGTGGCAAGTTCCGAGATCACGGCGAACGCTTCGGCGATGCGGCCATGCTGATCGAGATATTGGCCGAAACGATAAGGCTGGCTGTCGCGATAGATCGCTTCGGCCGCCGGCTGGGCGAGGTCGTCGATCTTGGCATCCGGGCCGGTGAAAGTCTGCGGCGGCGTGTCGCCGAGCCGGGCGGTCAGCGCGATGCCGTCCGCTGTCTTGAAAACCTCGCCGGTGACATGGTCGGCATGGCCCAGCTTGTCGCGTAGTAGCTTGTCCAGTTCGCCAAAGGTCAACCCGGTTTCCGGAATCTCGACCTTGATTTCCGAGCCCCAATTGTTCTGGAACGAACTGGAAGGCCGGTCGGAACCGGTGGCGGCCTGCATCGCCTGTAGTTTGTCCAGGAAGCGCGCCGCCACCACCTCGCCGGTAAGGCCACGCGCCGCCAGATCGGGCGGTACGGAAAAGGGCTCGATCAGAAGCCCGCTGCTGCGGGCGGCAGCCCACACCATGAATGCGATGCCTGCTGCCACGGCAATACCGACAAAAGCTGCCGCCACCCGCAGCAGCACGCCCAACCGCTTTTCCCAGACGCTCAGATGCAGATGCTTGAACTGTTCATGCAGGTGATGGCGCTGGTCAATAACCAGGGCGCGCTGATCGCGAAGATAGGCCCGCGCTTCCTCAGCAATGCCGGGATCAGTAGTGGCCGCGTTCAGCGCCAGAGACATGGCAGCCGGGTCCGCACCACCGGCTACGGCTTCTGCCCCGGCATCCTGACCTTCGATTTCCTCAGACACCCCCAGCCCCACAGCCTTGGATTTGATGCCATTGAGACAGACGGGAGCTCTGCTGGCAATCGAAGCAACGGTCCGCGCGGAATGCTGCGTTATTTCAGGGTGCTAGATAGTGCCGCGATGTTGTCAGGGTGCCCACCTGATCAACGCCCGATGAAATTCAGAAGCCCAGAGCTGTCCAGGCGAATGTCCGCTTTGCGCCATAAGCGGACATGACCTAATGTCAGTCCGGGCAGCAAGGGGGGCGGGATTGTCCGGGGTTGCAGCTAAGTCCTTCTTGAAAACACTTGTTCTGTTCGCGGCCATCGCCGGCTTCATCGCCGGTCCGGCAATCGCGGGCGATGGACGGCAGTCAGTCGACTGGCCGGCCTATAACGGGTCCACCGCCAACACGCACTATTCGAGCTTGACGCAGATCAATGTCGGCAATGTCTCCAAGCTGAAGGAAGTGTGGCGCTTCGATACCGGCGAGATGGGCGGGTTGGAAACCTCGCCCCTCATTATCGATGGCATGCTTTACGCCTATACGCCCAAGCAGAAAGTGATCGCCCTGGACGCGGCGACCGGCGCACCGCTATGGACATTCGATCCCCAGACGGAATTCCCCGCCGAAAAGATCGGCTCGCGGGCGGAAAGGGGGCTGTCCTATTGGCGGCATGCCGGCGACCGGCGCATCCTGGCCGGCGCGTCGCACTATATTTATGCCATCGATGCGGCCAGCGGAAAAATCATCCGCACTTTCGGCAACAATGGCCGCATCGATCTTCGGGAGAATTTGCGCGGCGATCCCAAGACCTTGTCCGTCTCCATAACCAGTCCCGGCGTCGTCTACCGCGATCTCTTCATCGTCGGAGACGGCACGCCGGAATCATTGCCCGCGCCGCCGGGAGACATCCGCGCCTATGACGTGCGCAGCGGAAAGCTGCGCTGGACCTTTCATACCATTCCGCACGCGGGGGAGTTCGGCTACGACACCTGGCCGAAGGATGCCTGGCTGCATAGCGGCGCCGCGAACAACTGGACTGGAATGGCGCTGGATCAGGCGCGCGGCATTGTCTATGTGCCGACTGGCTCCGCGGCGACCGATTGGTACGGCGCCGACCGGATTGGCGACAACCTGTTTGCCGATTCCCTGATCGCGCTCGATGCCGCGACGGGAAAAAGGATCTGGCATTTTCAAGGCGTGCGGCACGATCTGTGGGACCGTGATTTTCCCGCTCCACCGAGCCTTGTGACCGTGCGGCGCAACGGCACGGAAGTTCCGGCCATCGTCCAGACCTCCAAGCAAGGCTTCGTGTTTCTGTTCAACCGCGTGACGGGAAAGCCGCTGTTCCCCATCGAATATCGCAAGGTCCCGGCGAGTGACGTGCCGGGCGAGGTTGCCGCCACCACACAGCCTGTCCCGACCCTGCCGGCGCCTCTTTCGCGGCAGATGCTGACGGAAGACGACATGACGCACAGGACGCCGGAGGCGCATCAATGGGCGGTCGAGCAGTTCCGCAAATTCAATTACACGGGACAGTTCACGCCCAACAAGGTCGGGGTCGATACCCTGATGTTTCCCGGCTGGAACGGCGGCGGTGAGTGGGGCGGGGTCGGCTTCGATCCAAAGACGCATGTGGCCTATATCAATGCGACCGACTTCGGGCTGACCGAATCTCTATTCAAAAACACAGCGGGCGGGGCCGGCCGGTCGACCTATATGCGCCAATGCAGCGCCTGTCATGGTCAGGATCGGGCAGGATCGCCGCCGCTAATTCCCCCGCTTGTCGATATCGCCAAGCGTCTGAACGCTTCGCAGCTTTCCAGCGTTCTGCAATCGGGCAGGGGCAGGATGCCGTCTTTCCCGAACCTGGGTCCGGCCGCGTCGCAGGCGTTGATTCAATATCTGCTGAACAACGGCGCCGAAGCCGAAGCCGCCCCGGCGCCAGCGGACGCGCCCACGCAATATGACACGACCGGGTATCATGCCTTCGTCGATCCGCAAGGATATCCGGCAACTTCGACGCCCTGGGGGACCTTGAACGCCATCAACCTGGATACAGGGGAATATCTCTGGAAGATTCCCTTCGGACAATATCCCGACCTAGTGGCGAAAGGCTTGCCGGATACCGGTTCGGAAAATTTCGGCGGCGCCGTGGTCACGGCGGGCGGCGTCTTGTTCATCGGCGCCACGACGATCGACAAGAAATTCCGCGCCTTTGAGATGAAAACTGGCAAGCTGCTTTGGGAAACGCTGCTTCCTTTCTCCGCCACGGCCACGCCGGCGACCTATGTCGTCAAGGGCCGCCAGTATGTCGTCATTGCCGCGGGCGGCCAGCGCGATCCCGCCACGCCGCCGGGGGGTGTTTATGTGGCTTATGCCCTGCCGCAATAGAGCGGCGAATGGTCCATAGGTTCTGAGCGGCAGCGCAGAACGCGTCTAGGACGCCTTGGCGGGCGGCTGCGCGAAAGCCGTCAGATACGTCCGCTTTGCGCCCGAAGCGGTCATCCCGAGCCACTTCGCGTCGCATCAGTGAACGTCTTTATATGTGATCATAATCCCCTGGTCGGCGTGTGATGGCACCGAACGGATTTGAACCGGGGGACACGCCAATTTCCGGGAAATTGTGAGTTATGCGGTGGGGGGCCAACGTCCCGGCCAATTTTTCTGTCGGGCCGACGGTTAGGTGCGAGCAACGAAGCCGGAGCCGGTCCGTTTCACAATCGGGAATCAATGCAATGTGAAAGTCCCGAGTGCCGGCGGAAAGGGCGCTCAATGATCTACACCGTCCACATCCAACGCGGCGGTCCTGATGGCCCAATTGTGAAATCTGGCCGCTTTGGCACCCTTCAGGAAGCCCAGTCCTTTGCCACTACGCAGTGGGTCCGCCTTGCGGCTGATTTTGCGGCGATAGTGGAAACGGACGATAGCGGCAAGGAAGTTCGAAATCACAGGATCGATCACTTCGATGCCTGAATGACCCGAAGGCCAGAAGCGCACCTTAGGCCTGCTTATTGTCCTCGGTGTTGGTGCTCGGACGGCCGTCGAGAAGAGCGCGATAGCCCTGTGCGATTTTGAGCCAGCTTTCCCTCTCGAAGCTGCCTTCCGCAAACCGGGCGGCTATGGCTTCAGCTTCCGTCGCCTTGGAGAGGTAATCATCTTGTACCTTCGACATCACCGACCGCTATCAGCTAGTACGCCAGCGTGCGACCAACGCAGGCGGAACCGGTTAGTTCCACAAATTCAGCGGGTTGTCTTACCAAGCGGTGACCCCACGTCCCGGCGCACAAAATCAGAAGACACAATGACAAATGCATTAGACTGCTCTCTGCCGCAGAGGTAACCTTCTCGACGGCTGGGGAAGTTGTGGACGCTCGTTTTTTCCTACAAAAGGCGCAGGAAGCAGAAGCAATCGCTAATGCTGCGGCGAGCGATATTAATCGTCGTCACTGGGACAATCTCGCGAAAGAATATCGGCAGCTCGCTCGTGAGGCGCGCAATCAGCCGGTTCAAAAATAGTCGCAAAAGGACCGGCCTAAATAGTTATGCGTCTCGGCACAAAGCGAGAAGGCCCAACGCCTTCGAACCGTCGGGCCTTCTCTAAGTGGGCGCATGCCTCGGGGGAGACGCAGCGCTGCCTGATCGAACGTCAGCACAGCTTATCGCCTCACTCAATCACGGTCGCTAGGTCTGGTTAATTCCGCTCCGGTGGCGGCCAAACTCGGTCGCTGTACCAATCTAGCAGGCCCGTTTTGTGGGTATGGCAAAGGCCCAACCCGCTCTCGCCTTCTGCGCATCGACTGGGGCACAATTAGAGAGACTTTCCCCGTGCGCGGTCATTACGGGGGGCAAATGAGCCGCGCGGATGTTAGCTCTAGTCCAGCAGTCATCCGCCTTATGTCCGATTCCGCCAAAGCGGACATTGCGTTGATGCGGCTCACCGACACGAGGTGTATCTCACGAGCGCCAAAGGCCCGCCAGGCCCCAGGGGAGTGACGGTGCGGCACGTGGAAAGTCGAACACGCCTGGATTGCGTCCTGCGATGCGCTCAGCGATCGTGAAGCCAACCGCCATGCCCATAGCGATCCCCCGACCGGCAAAAGCCAGGGCCACAAAAATCCCGGGCGCCGGCTCGTAGAGCCGAGGTAGCAGGCACGCTGGTCCTAATCTCCACCAGCTTCGGCTAGTTCGCCAATCAAGCGATCACGGTCGGCAACGTGCATGGCTTGCAGTTCCTCAAACTGGGCGAGGAGCTTCCCAGCATCGCCGGGGTCATGCCCGTCGCGCTTTAGTTCGGCCACTAACTGGCGCTGGCGTACTATATGTTCCTGCCCAAGGCTTACGTGGCTTTCTGCTAGGCGAAGATGGTCAAGGATCATTTGTTTGTCGGGCATGGCGCTAACCTTACTGGAGCCACTGTGTCCGCGCTATGCGTACAAAATTCAATCCGCAGCAGTGCCCAACGGTCCCTCAGATAGCCTCCGGCAGCCAAGGATGCCGTTTCTGCTGCTTCCTTAAGCTCTAAGTTGCCAATTCATCCGAGATCCAGTCGAGGCTTGGCACGGCGGTCAACCACTCTTTCCGCAAGTTTGCGGTACTGCTCTGCGAGGCCAAGAAGCTCCGCCGCCGTTTTTCGTCTGGTTCGGATTGCGCGAGAAGTTCCATCTCTTCGGCGAGGTTACGATAGCCCTGCGCCCTGATGAGATCGTCTGGCATGGGTCACCCTAGGCCGCCATTAACCGTGTGGATAGTCCGGCCAGTACGCCGCGAACGAATTACCCACACGCGCACTGCCTATGGTTGGCGCTCCGCACATGCGAGCGCCATATCGCACACTTCTCACCCGGTCATCGCCTGCATGAGCGCGGAAATCTTGAGCGTCGCGAAATTTGAAAAGGTGTCGGAGACAGCATAGGGCAGAACAATCCGGCTGTTGTGCCGCAATGCACCGCAGGTATAGACGACGTTCGGAACATAGCCTTCCCGCTCTGACGATTCTGGCCGAACCAGGGGAGCGCGCGAGCGCGCGAGAACCTTTGACGGATCGCCCTTGTCAAGAAGAACAGCGCCGATGGAATATTTGCGAACCGGGCCGACACCGTGAGTCAGCAATAACCAGCCTTCGTCAAGTTCAATCGGTGACCCGCAATTGCCGATCTGCACGAACTCCCAGGGAAACTCTGGCTTCAGCATGGCCGTTCCGCCGTTCCAGGAATACAAATCATCGGAATAGACGAGATAGAGATTTTCATTGTCCTGCCGCGCGATCATTGCAAACCTGCCGCCGATCTTTCGTGGAAACAAGGCCATGCCCTTGTTTTGCGCGGCGGTCCCGCTGAGGGGCATCAGCCGGAAGTTGATGAAATCAGTTGTCTCCAGAAATTCCGACCGTATCGCGTCACCGCTATAGGCGGTGTAGGTGGCGTAGTAGGTTCGCTTGCCATGATCGTTGAACTCCACGAACCGAGCGTCCTCAATCCCGTGCCAATGAGCTTGCGTGATAGGAAAAATCACCCGTTCGCTGACATCACCGGAAGGGGCGAAGGTCAGCGATACTTCATTGCCTGCGCTGCCGAGACTGCGAATCCCGATTGAGGGGCTGGTGGCGATGCGCGACGTCGGATCGATGGTCACGTCCCCACTCGCCGCGACGGAGCCAGTACGAAAGGTTAGCGAGGAAACGTGCCCCTCACCCACCGCGCGAAGGCTCAGGATAAACCGGAGCCCGCCTTCCGGCGCCCCCGACTGGTCTGGATGGGCAACGATGCTTGGATTGAACAGCGCTGCAGCTTCAAAGGAATATTCGTGCAGAAAATAAGCGCCAATCAGCTGGCGCTGTATCAAGCTAAATCCCGCATGATGCGCAAAGGCGTCTTCCATTTCGTCGGCGCGTGCCTCGAATTGCGCCAGCAGGTTGCGGTGTCGTCCCTCGAAGTTTTCCAGAACATCCGCCAGTTGGGCCGCAGCGTCATCGGCGCCCAGAGCCAGGACGCGGTCAACGATATGATTGGCCCGGGTCTTGTCGGTGGGTTTCAGGTCGCGTGGCTCCGTGGCTGGCTTGAACGGCCGCACGATAACCCTGGCCGGATCGGGACGAAGATAGAGAGCCTGTCGGTTTAAGAACTGGATTTGCGACAAATGACCCCCTGGTCCTGATTGGTCTTAGTGAGGCTTGGTGTCGAGCGCGGCAGAAAGTTCGCCCGGCTATCACCAACCCGGTACAATTGCCGAATTTCCGCGAGGCTTAAAAGATAAGACACGACGGACTCGCCGCCCCTGTTCTCGTTGACCCGCTCGGGATGTAAGCCGTCGCGGCAGCTCCCAGTTTCCAGGTCGATAAGGGAGAGCGACAAATCATTATCGCCGAGGAACCAGGAAAATGCGCGCAGAGCCTCGGTCTTCCATTTTGGGTCGCCGTCCGCTCGCCATGCCGCCAGGCATGCCGAGATGGTCGCGGTTGCTTCCAGCGGCTGCTGATCGAACAGGTGCGGAGTGGAGCGCTTATCGCCAAAGCCCTGCGTGCCGACCGGACGGAAAATTCCTGACGGCCCTGTTTGCTTAGCTACAAGCCAGCGCAGGGATTTCAAACCCGCATTTGTATAGGCAGCCGTCCTAGTTGCAATCCCCGTCACTAGCAGAGCTTGTGGCAGCCGGGCGTTGTCATAGGCCAGACCCTCCTCGAACCACACCCAGCTTTCGGTTTCCACCGACGCAAGCAGGCAGATCAGCCTGTCTGCCAGTAACCGTCGCAGCCGCATTGCAGGAGCATTGTCCGCAACCGCGCTACAGTAGGCATCCAGGCCCAATAAGCAAAACGCCCACGCGCGCGGTGAGCGAAACTCTTCGGCGCTCGGAAAAGCCTCATCGAACAATCTTACAGCCCAGAGACGCCGGGACAGGCTTATATCGTTGCGCGCGCACTCGCCCAAGGCCCATAGGGTGCGCCCATGGCTGTCTTCCGAACCGCTTTCCTCCAACCACGCGCGGCCAAAGCTCATAAAATTCCGGAAGCGCCGAGTTGCGGGGTTCCAGGCGTGTTGAAGGAAGGCAGCCAGCCGCGCCGTCAGCACCTCAGAAAGAGCTTCCTCTCCCGCCGTATTGAGGGCGCAGGCCAACAGGAGTGCGCGGGCGTTGTCGTCTATGCAGTAGCCGTGTGACCGGTCCGGTACCGAATGAATCGCGTGCTGAAAAAGACCTGTATCGTCACACATGGACAGGAGGTGGCCAATCTGCATGTCTGGCGGCGCAGCATTGTTCTTTACCGGTGCTCTTTTGTCTAGGTTTGCGATCACATTCAGGCGGTGGGTACGGCGGGCTCGCGTGAAAGCAGCATGGTACCGCTCTCCGACGCGCTTCCACGTCATGGACCGGCTATCTGAATAGGCGCGGACGCGCATGGCTTGTCGCCGTGCGTCGTCCGTAAGCAATCCCGATATTTCGATGCCGATCGCGGCGGAGTCATGAAACGGAACCAGCACACCCCGCCCATCCGCCAACAATTCGCGGGCGTGCCAGTATGGGGTAGAGACAACCGCTCTTCCCAGGCCAAAGCTGTAAGCAAGTGTTCCCGACGTCATTTGTGCTTCGTTGAAGTAGGGCGTCACATAGACGTCGCACATGGATATAAAATCGAGCAACGTCGGCTGGTCCACGAACTGGTTAAGAAAGACGACATTGTCCTGTACGCCCAGTTTTTTGGCACGCGCCACGAGGCTTTCACGATAAGCCTCGCCTTCCTGCCGCACGAGATTGGGATGTGTCGCCCCCAAGACGACATAGACGGCATTGGGCCGGCTTTTCAGGATCAACGGCATCGCGTCGATCACCACTTCGATCCCTTTGTTAGGCGACAGAAGCCCGAAGGTCAGGATCACAGGCTTGGCAGTGAACCCCAGCTTGGCCTTTGCCAGATCCGGTTCGACAAACGGAAAGTCCGGGATTCCGTGTGGAACGACTTCTATCTTCTCGGCCGGAACATCATAGACGGTGTGCAGCAACTCGCGTGCCTTCTCCGCCATCACCACTACGATGGAGGACAATTGCGCGATCTTGCGCAGCACATTGTGCTGCGCGGGCGTGGGACGGGACAGAACCGTGTGAAACGTCGTCACCACCGGCATGTCCAGCCGGCCGATCAATGCCAGGACGTGCGCGCCGGCGTCTCCGCCGAAGATGCCGAATTCATGCTGAAGAGAAACGACATCGTATTTCTGACCGTTCAGAAAATCCGCGGCCCGTGTGTAATCTTCAAGAACGTCGTCACGAATTTGGAACTTGACGTCAGGAGGATAATCATAGACCCGTCGGTCATCATTCATCGCCACAATGCAGGCGTCAGTCTGCGTGCCCGACGACTGGACAGCGTTGTACAGGTCAGTGGTGAAGGTCGCGATTCCACAGCGGCGCGGCAGGGAGTTGCCGATGAACGCAATACGCTTGAGCTGCGTCATGGGAACCCCGCAAAAACGATCTGAATATGGTGCGCGGTGCTTCACCGCCACGCCGCATTGAGTTCAGGCCGCTCTCAAGTTGACGGCCTTGGCGCCTTTGGCATCCGACTGGGTGTCGAAGGAGATGCGTTGGCCCTCCGCCAGAACAGCCATGCCGGCTGCCTCGACGGCGGAGACATGTACAAAGACATCCTTGCCGCCACCTTCGGGTGCCACAAAGCCAAAGCCCTTACCCGAATTGAAGAATTTCACTGTTCCGATTGTCATGGTAACTCCGATGACTGGCGCCAAGCACATGCTTGAGCGGCGCGGAAGAACACATCGGTCTGAAGGGTAGTTGTCCCGGCCAGGCGCCGGATGCGGATGGTGAGTACAACTTCGCGTTCAACGAATGGAACGCCGTCGCAACACGTATGTAGGCGCTTGCAGTGCCGAATACAAGCGAAGGAAGGTCCGATCATCAGGGGGTATCTATTCAATCACCCCAATGTTAGGCTTCCATGCCGCTGGCCTTGCCGGCGCTTGAGAGACATAAGGGCAGTACCTGAACGCTGTCTGCGCTCCCGCCGACGTCGAGGAGCGCCCGTTATGCCCCAGTTCTATTTTCACATTCACGAACAAGGCGATGTCATCCCGGATGAGGAAGGGATGATCCTGCGTGACCTGAAAGCGGCAAAGCAGGAGGCGCTAGAGAGCTGTCTCGACCTGATTCGCAACCGTATCCACGGTCACCACCGGGTCGATGGACTGCGGATCGACATTGCCGATGCCGGGGGCACCATCCTTGATTCAGTCAATGTGCGCGATGGTTCCCACTAGCGTTATGATGAATCGAATACCCACCGCATTGGATCTGACTCTTCGGGAGTTTGCATCCCTGCGGAATATTGTAATCCGCAGCTTCACCCCCCTCAATCAGGTCGCGGCACCTGAGAAGGAGCGGTTGCTGGAGCTAGGCCTGATCCAAATTGGCATGGGTGGCCTGATGCCGACACCGGCCGGACGCATCGTGGCGCGGCTTTAGGCGTCCACAATCACCGGTCATTCAGAAGGAGACGGCAGCATGGGTTCCAGGTTGATCAGCGCAAAGAAAAGGGCGCGACGCAGACGCCATAAGAAGGCCCGCGACCTACAAGTCCCGGCGCCCGAGCGGGGTCAGCATAACGGCGGACGGCCCCCCGTGACGCGCGTGCACTAGAAGTGGCGCGCGTATAAAGGATTAAAAGCCACGCCTGCATCAAAAGCTGACGGCCCGGAATACTTACGGAAAGTCGAACACGCAGCTCTGGCTGAAGCGCGCGATTGCTGCCAGCGGCTGAGATTCTTCCCGGACATCCCATATGATGAAGCGGTCGCGGAATTTTATTGCCGCTGAAGTAGTGCTCCCTGACGGCGGCCCGCCCTTTCCGACTGCAGGAAGCGGATAGACCGCTATCCACCCAATCTCGGTTTATATGGGTCGCGTCCTAGCTAATCTCGAGGAGACCTTGCCCAGCCGGGAGGGTGCTGGCCTGCGCCCTCATTTGCTGGATGAAATCAAGCAGGCCTGTTGCCATTTCTTCCGCCTTGTCCAGCGGTATGATGACCCGTCCAATAATGACGCGATTAATCGGCCCTACGCTTGTGACAAGGTCGGCAAGAGTCGCTTCCAGGGTGATGTGAATGTTTCCGTTCAGAAGAAACCGGCCCACGGCGTCATCCGCGAAGATGTTGGGCCCACCGCAGTTGTCCAACGAATTGACCGGCGGGAACGGATTATTTTTCATGTCGCGCCTGTTAACTGTGCCACGGCGCAGAGTATCAGTCTGTCTGGCAATTAGCTCGCGTTCTTGCGTCGCCTGAGTGCAGATGCGGCTTGGCGCCGGAGCAAACGGTCTATCAGCCATCTGTCGAGAGGAGTGTCACCATGCGAACGAAGGAGAACGAGTGTCTGCTACGCCCAGACCCACCCGCCGGGCACGAGCCTTACCGTTGCGCGCGCCTCCAAAATCCCTGATCCGACCGCATCGGCCTGAGCCGCTGAAAGCGGCCATCTCGTGTAGTATTCCGGGACGAGTTCGCGGGGACTTGTCGGTTTTGGCTGTTAGAATGATTGAGGACACCAAGAACCGAGCGTGCTATCCTTTGACACGATGATCTCCAGCATTCGCCGCGACATGATTGAATATCGCGGTTAGAAGAACATGCAAACAGCCATTGAAGTGAAAATTGGCCAGAAATGGTCTGCATGGGTCCCGAGCCGGGGCCAATGGCTGCTCACAACAGTGATTCGTCGGAGCGACGGACACGCAGTTCTCCAATTTGACCAAGGCTATGGGATCACTCGTGGTCATGATGAGCAAAAAGCCGATGAAAGCAGCATGCTGGAAAACGCCAATTTATTCCGCCTGATCGAATCCTAGATGATCTTGCTTTTGACTTGATTGGCGCATTTCCACGGAACTCTGGGATGGTTTGAATGGTTTTGTTCCCTAGAGCCGAGCGCACCCACACGTTGAAGCGTGCTCGTACAACAGGAGAATTTGTTCTCGCTGCCGCACGCTCCGAACCACAAGCCAAGGCAGCCTGATACACGGCAAGCCTGTGATTAGATGCGCGACGTGCGTACTCCTTCCCGCAAGACCGAGGCATCGGCATTTCGAGCCGATCACGTTCGCGATTCCGGAGCATCGGTAAAACCGCGATTAAGCGTCGAGCCGGGGTCGGCCCGCTCAAGCAGCTATTCAGATTCGTCACGCTGCGTGATGCTGCCCTGTGATATCCGAGATGGCGGCGTACCTAATCTGCGCAGCAGGCGATAATGGCTGCGCAAGGCTGCTCCATAAGTCTCGAAATGATTGTAGGGTAAGCCGAATTCATATGCCGTGCTGCGAACCACTTGCCCTATAGCGGTATAATAGGTGTGACTCATGGACGGAAAAAGATGGTGCTCTATTTGGTGATTTAAGCCACCACTGAACCAATTCCATCCGCGATTGAGAGTGGCAAAGTTGGCGGTAGTCCGCATTTGGTGCGTACCCCAATCCTCATCCATGGTGGGTGGCGCGCCTCGCGGCGAGGGAAAATCTACACTCTCCACCTGATGCGCCATGCTGAATACCAACGCGAGGGAAAGTCCGAGAGTAAACTGATAAATGAGAAAGCCTTCCAGGACACTTGCTGCTGGCAGAACTGCGAAGGGAATCGCGACGAAGACTAAAAGGTAAAACGCTTTTGCTACCCAGAACTCCGTCTTCTCCGCCGTCGACATTACTGGGATACGTTGGTGGGGATTGATGCGCAACGTAAAATACTGAACGAAATCCTTCACAAAAACCAGTTCAACGGCATTGATGGCATACAGTATGAAGACGAACAGATGCTGACCGTGGTAGCGCCGCTTCCAATGCTGCCGGGGCGTGAGTCTTAGAAAACCACGCGTCTCCAAATCGTCATCCCATGTATGAATATTGGTGAGCCGATGGTGCAAAACGTTATGCTTGTAGTTCCAAAGATAGCGACTCGCACCCAGGACGGCGGATACCAGAACGGCCACAGATAGATTCACGCGGCGGCTCTGCGATATCGCGCCATGGTTGGCGTCGTGGAAAACATTGAAACCAAGGGCGCTCGCGGCCAGCCCGTAGGAAAAGCAAAGCAAAAGCTGCAACCAACCCGATTTCACACTGAGCAATAAGATAAATGAGCCCGCGAACCAGACCGTGATAAGTGCCGCCTTGCGTAGCAGCCGTGGGTCGCCGCCAGGAGGACGGCCATCGAGTGTCTCATGCACCCGAACGCGCAAGGTGTTAAGGAACTCTCCTGTGCCGTCAAAGACGACACGCTCTCGTTCATATTTCGAAAGGCCGATCATGCTGCTCCGTGCCAATGAACTTTCGACAGTACATCAAAATGATCAGAGGCATGGTGGTTAATATTCCCGGTTCCCCAATGAACCAGAAAACGGACCGGCGCGCGCCGTCACGACGGCATCAGAACGCGCTGTGGGCCGCACTATTACGCGGCCTTAGTGATTGGTCCCGATGGCTACAAGCTGGAGGGCGTCTATCAGCAGCCGGTAACTGCCAGCCCTCGGCAAGCGGGCAACCGTGCAAGACTTGCGCGATGGTATCGGACAAAGATTGGGGGTATCATGGGGTATGTCGCTTAAAGTCCCGCGGCCCACGCCGAAATCCCAGACCCTCACCGATGGCGAAAACATCGCGCTCCGCAACGTTGCCAGCGGTGCTCCCGTCCAGATACAGCTGTGCCGCCGCTTGGAAAAACTTGGCACGATTGAAGCCAGCGGCGGAGGCTGGATACTGACCCCCGACGGGCACATCCGGCTAATGCTCAACGCCGCCCGCTAGCCCCGCCCTTGAAGGCCCCGCAGCCTGCTGACGTAACATTAGTCAGTGCTCCACCGGAAGGCCGCCTTCATTTACCTGGGCACTTCGGCTCAGTCTCAGACCCACTCATCGACCTATGCCCCCGTGTTGAGCGAGGCAAGCCGGGGTCTTGTTCGGTAAGGCCTTCGCGCGCAGCCACACCAGTGACAGTTGACCTGCAGGAAACAGCCCTACCTTCAACCTCTCGAGAATAGCTCTTATGACACCGGGAAGGCAGGAACGCCTGCTTTGGGTCAGAAGCGGAAGTTCATCGGCGGGGCCTTTGCGGTTAGCCAACCGCGAAATAAGCTATTGGAATGTATTGGGACCGGATTCTCAGGTTAGCCAACGCAAGCTATTGACTTGCTTGAATTGGTACAGTCCCTCCGGCACCGCCAATTCCCGAGTGAATTTTGGCCTCAGCGCCCGCCCGGCTTAACCTCGTCGGTCACCACCTCGAACCTCACAAGCTTGGCGGCCCCGAAGGCCGTGGATATCGCAGCGTCGGTGGCGTCGCGCCCGCGTGCCATCACAATGCGCCCGATGCGCGGCTGATTGTGGCGGGCATCCACCGCGTGCCACGCGCCGTCCAGAAAAACGTCAAACCAGGCGCTGAAATCCATGGGCGTAGGATCGGATGGTACCCCTATGTCTCCAAGATAGCCGGTGCAATAGCACGCAGGAATGTTAAGGCATCGGCATAGCGTGATAGCTAGATGCGCGAAATCGCGGCAGACACCTTTGCATCCGGCATGGCATTCGGAAGCCGTGCGGTCGCCTTTAGCGTATTGATAGCCGAAGGTGATGCGCTCATGGGTGTAGTCCAGTATCGCTTTAACTCGGGTCCAGCCGGGTTCGAGGTTGCCGAAAAGTGCCCAGGCTTCCGCTGCCATCCGGTCGGTATCGCAATAGCGGCTGCCGAGTAGATAGATCAGGGTGGCATCCGGCAGTTCGTTGACCAGCGACTGCTTCCCACCCCAGGGCAAAGTCTCCTGCACGCCACTATCGCGAATGCGTAGAAGATTAGATAGCTTCAATATTCCCTGGGGCGCGACCAGCCGAGTGCAGCGATTACCGAAATCATCAATATAGGTGGTGTAGGGCGTATAGGGCGTAGTTTGCAGATGCTCTGGCTGTTCGAGATCAGGTTCGCGTTCAGGCCGCACATGGACCTGCAACAGCATCGGAGTGGGCGCCGCGCATTCGAACGCGATCTCAAAACCGGCCCGGATCAACAAATGAGGTTCCTACAGAACGTAAACTGCGGCCTGACAGCGAACTTAATGCACGGTGCTGGCAGGAGCGCCACTACCGCTGTTGCCGAAATCGCGCGGCTTCGCGGGAATGGTTGGATCGTACGTGACGACGCCATTTGTCTGAGCTGGATTGCTGTTTGCATCATAGGTGCTGCCCGGGCTGCCGGCATAAACCCGGCCGGAGTGAGGGGCGCAACTGGACAGAAGCAAAACTGCCGTGACAAGCAAAACAGGGCGCGGATTCATCGGGTTTTCCTCGCGGGGCCTCTTTGGGCGTCGGCGAAGCCGGCCTGCCACCGCGCGCGCTCTGGCTCTGCGGCGTAGGGATTGGCCTGGGGAACGCTTTCAGGCCCCCGCGCCGCGTTCCAGCCTTGGGCATAAACGCGGCTCAGCCGGAAACTAGTCGTATTTAACCCATGCTTCATGAGCGTCCAGACCGACGCGACTGGCTTCGGGTTCGCCGATTGAGACTTGCCGCGGCAGATGGAGCAGCAGGCGGGTCATTGCCCTGCTCTCCGTCGCGCACGAGTGCGTCGCGCAATTCCTGCGCGTCGATGGCCGCATATTCTACGCCCCCGTCACGATGTAGCACTAAAGTTGTCGCCGTCAGGCGCCAGCCGACAAACGAGAGTGCGTCCAGCATCTCCTCTTCGGTCCGCACGGTGTAAGTCCCCGGCGGCTGGATGCCCTCTAGGCCGGAGAGGGTGAAAGGGCGGCGAAAGCTGACCAGTTTGCTGGTGATGCGGGGTTCCATAGCACTCCTCTGACAAATGGCAGCAGCCGCACAGCGTTTCCACCGCCCAGCCGCGTCCCGGCGCGATGATCGCCCAAATCACGCAGGCGCGACGCGCGAACGCACCAGCCGGCGTGAAGGCCTAAAAGCACCGGGAGACTGTGAAGTGTCCGAAATGACATGCGACCGAGACAAAGACCGCGCGCGCGAGTATTAGATGGTGCGGTGACCTCACGATTACAAGCCCTCATCCTTCGGCCACCGTGTGAGCATCTTGGTGGCTTGGTCAACACGCTCCATGGCTTCGGACGCGAGTAGACGAATTTGCGCCCAAGTCTGCTGTGTTTCGGCAGCCTTCACATTGAGGCGTTCAGCGATTTCACCAGCTGAGGGAAAATTAGCTTTTCTCCACACGATACCACGGTATCCCTCGGTCCAGGCCCGCTCAAGTCCTCTCCGTGGTCCACTGCATCGGTGCCCTGCATGG
>Ga0310811_10004576_pt1 | contig 17396 bp, 14 predicted proteins | sample YCmetagenome_FD_207642 | JGI IMG/M metagenome (GOLD analysis project Ga0310811, IMG submission 207642) | Soil microbial communities from experimental microcosm in Duke University, North Carolina, United States - YC | ecosystem: Engineered > Artificial ecosystem > Soil microcosm > Unclassified ...
AAAGGACTACAAGAGCAAAGGGGTCGCGGTCGTCGCGATCATGCCCAACGACCCCGAGTCCATCCGGCTGGACGAGCTGGGCTATACGGACATGGGCGACAGCTTTGATGAGATGAAACGGCGCGCAGCCGAAAAGCATTTCAACTTCCCCTATCTGTACGATGGAAAGGACGAGGCCGTTTCCCTGAAATATGGCCCCATCGCCACCCCGCATGTCTTTGTCTTTGACAAGGACCGGAAGCTCCGCTATAGCGGCCGGGTCGACGACGTCGAGAAACCGACCAAAACTCCGCATACCCTCGACACCCGCAATGCGATCGAAGCACTGCTGAACAATAAGGAAGTGCCGGTGACGACGACAAAGGTCTTTGGTTGTTCGATCAAGTGGGCCGAGAAAAGCGACTGGATCGAAAAGGCAAAACAGGAATGGGGAAAGGAGCCGGTAAAGCTGGATACGATCACGGCCGACGGGATCAGGGATCTGATCCGGAACAAAACGGAAAAGCTGCGCGTGATCAACGTCTGGGCCACCTGGTGCGGCCCCTGTGTTGCGGAGTTCCCCGACCTGGTGGACATCAACCGGATGTATCGCCGCCGCGATTTCGAATTCATCAGCATCAGCGCCGATGAGCCGGCCAAGCGGGACAAGGCCCTGCAGTTTCTCAAAAAGTCCCAGGCCAGCGCAACGAACTATATTTTCAATGTGGACGACAAGTACAAGCTGATCGAGGCCATTGATCCTAAATGGCAGGGTGCGCTACCCTATACGATGGTCGTGGAGCCCGGCGGGAAGATCATCTATGCAAAGGATGGTCCTATCGATGCGGCGGCGTTGAAAAAGATCATCGTAGACGATCCGGCTATAGGCCGGTATTACTGATTGCCTGCGGTCTCTTCGTCCTTATCCTCCGTCTCCTGCAGCTGGCCGTTCTTGCCGTGACTGACCTTTACAACGGGATTGCTCTGCGTGCCCGCTACAAAAACGGGGATGCCGATGATGCCAAAAGGCGGCAGTCCCACGCGGACATGGAGGTTGAGCCGGCCGTCAAAGCTGGTCTGCCCTTCGATCCGCAGCTTGAAGGCGGAAACCTTCATCCGCGTGCGCTCGATGTTGATGAGGTTGTTGGCGATGGTTGACTTGATATCCACTTTCGACAGATCGGGATCGTTGACATCTTTGTTGGTCTGTTTGCTCACTTCCCCAAAAAGCCGGAGGCCTTTTACCTTTACCTTGCGGATGGATAGGGTGCCGCCACCTTTTAGCGACGGATAGACCGGCCGCATATTGCCGTCGAGGCGGCCCGCGAGCTTATAGTCGAGAGAGATGATCCCCTGTGCATTTGCGGCGGAGGTGGCCATGTCATGAAACAGCTTTACTTCCCTGTATGCCCGCTGGACATCGAAGTCTTTGGCCTGAAGATGATAATCGAATAAAGCCCGTTGGGGGTCGACGCTCTTGTATAGGGCATTCATCTGTACGGCTGCTCCGGCGAGATGGAACGACGTCGTATCGAGGTGCAGGGCGCCGCTGTCGACATGCACGCCGCCGGTGAAGCTGTCGATGCGTAACCCGTTATAATCGATCCTTTTTACGTCTGCGTGGAAGGCGACAGCAAGATCCGTGGGCACCATTACAACGCCCGGCGTCGCGGGCGCCGAAGAGGCGGGCGTCGTTCCCGCAAATGCCGTGAACTCATCTGCATATAAATAGTCGCTGTTGAGGGTAAAGTTGCCTTTCAACGGTTGACCCGTCCGGGACATATACCCAAACACATCGGATAACCAGCCGTTGAGTGTAAATCGCGTCTTCCCATAGCTGCCGTTAAAGGCATCGAACCACATCTTATCCTGTTCGAAGTGGAAATTGCCGGTGTTGATATAAAAGGGCAGGGGAAAGAGCTCGGAACGGACCATCAGGTTCCTGACATGCAGCGTCCCTTCATTGAAGAGCCGGTCATAGCGCCCGGCGGTGGCGTCGCTTTGCCGGCCGCGAAGGGTCAGCCGGGTATCTATAAGGCCGGAGATCTCATAGTCCTTCAGCGCAAAGACCTTCCCGATACGCCCCAGGTCGAGCGCTCCCCGGGAGACGAGAGAATAGTTCAGGTCCGTAAAGTTCCGCAGATCTGCCTTCAATGTGAACGGCTGGCCTTCGAATACCAGGGAGACCGGGGTGATCGCCACTTGGAGGTCCTTCATCGAACCGGCCTTGCTGGTGATCCGCGCACCTACCTGTATCTGCTCGAGCGGGTGTGGGTAATACTTCGTTTGTATCCGCCCGTTGTTCAGCTGAAGGTCGGCCTCGGTAACCGGGAACTGGTGTTTGGCCGGAAGATAGCTGCCCCTGGCCCGGACATGGGCGCTGAGGTCGCCCGACAGCTCCAGGCTGTCGATCGGAATGACCTTGCGAAGATCGGCCAGGTGGAGCACCGTTTCCAGGCTTCCATCCATCGAGTAATTCGAGGCGTTGTCCAGGTGGAAGAACCCTTTGAGATAGCTGCCCAGCACCTTTGCACTGAAATTGTCGAGGGTTACCCGGGTCCGGTGATAGTCGTCGCTGTTGCAGGAGGCATCGAGATCGAAGCTGATATCGCTGATCGCTTCGGGACGCGAGGGGAGCTTGTAATAGCCGTTCTTTAAAGCGGAGGTCAGTGTAAAGTGGGGGATGCTGGCGATGACCGTATCCGACCGGGTCTTGCGCAGCGTGCTGACCCGGTCGATGCGGGTGGCATACCGGCCTTCTGCCTTTAGTTGAAGGGAGTACCGGCCCTTCCAATCGGCGGGTGCAAAGCCCAGGGCCCGGTCCCATTTTTCCAGGTCCATTTCCGATCTTATCGCCGCCGAGATCCAAGGCGTCTTGAGTCCTTTTACCCGGAGCGCCGCATCGAAGTAGTCTTTGTCCAGCCGGAAGGAGACGGTGTCGAGCCGGAGGTCGAGGCTGTCGGGTTGAAGACCGGGCAGCCGGCATTGCCAGTCGACGCGGAGGTCGCGGATGGGCGCCGGCGCATGCGCGTAAGCGATATAGCCGTTACGAACCTGCAGATCGAGCTGGAGATCCGGCATGGTATTGCCGGCCGCAATATATTTTCCTTTCAGGGCCGCGTCGATATCCCCTGTGCCTTTTACCTCGGTGCTGTCCAGCCAGGTCAGCATCTCCGGAGGCAGCGCCGTGAAAATATCGCGTAGCTGGGCATCCTTTGCGTTGAGTCGGAAGTCCATATCATAGCCTTCCTTCAAAAAGGAGAACTGGCCCGTGAAGGCGACGGGAAGCTGGTTGATGCGCAGCTCGTTCCGTTCGAAGATCAGCGCCAGGGAATTGGTATTGATCTTTGTGATAAGATCGGCGTCGAGCTTTTTGTTGATGAAATATGGCGTCCGGTCGTAATAGAAATCTATCGACTCCAGCTGAATATGGCTGTGAAGGTCAAATATGGCCCGGCTTAGGTCGCCATTGCCCTCGTATTCGAGTCCCCGGGCATTGATCAGCAGGGGCAGGGACGCGTCGTTATAGGTGAGGCGGCTCCGTTCGATGATGATCTTCTCGATCTTTAGCGATGCGCCGGCGGAATCGGCCGGGACAGACGGATCGCTCTTTGGCGATGCATAAATATTATAGTTGGCATGGCCTGCCGTGTCGACCTGGATATTGATAAAGGCATTGGTTAAAAAGAGCTTGTTGATCCTTACTTCGGAGAAGACGCTGCGCAGATCGACCCCAAGGGCGATCTCATCGGCTTCGATCAGCCGCTCCTTTGCAAAGGGCGCCGACCCGTTGAGCCGGACATCGTAAAGGGTAAGTGTCAATGCGGGAAAGTGCCGGAAGAAGGAAAGCCGGGCCTGCTTGAAATGCAGCTCCGACTGGATGCTATGGCGGGCCCACTGGCGGATCTTGTTGCTGACAAAGCGGGGGAACAGATAGGGAAGGAGAAAAAGAATAAGGATAAGGCTCCCGGTCGTGATGCCGGCGATCTTCAGGACCCTAAGCAGTATACGCGTCACGGCCGATTGCATAACACAAAAGTATTTTATTTTATTAAAAAACTTCCTCATCTTTATCCTCTAATGACTAGCCTATGACCTGCTAAGTTTCGATCTGTTTCCATTGCAGATCTCCTCCCCTCTCTCGTATCTCGCATTGGGCATTGCGCTCAAAGTAAACTCTATTGTTTTATTTCATCTCTGGCTGTATGTCATCAACACAACCTAATCAAAAAGGGCACACCCTTTCTTCCATAGCTCTTGTTATTCGTCAATCACTATCCGGGGAACACCAGGATTTCACTTCCGGCAGTATCCGCCGTGCCGTTATTCTTTTATCGATCCCGATGATCCTGGAACAATGCATGGAGTCGGTCTTTGCGATCGTGGATATCTTCTTTGTCGGCCGGTTGGGCCAGGACGCCGTGACCACCGTCGGGCTGACGGAGTCGGTGCTCACCCTTGTCTATTCCGTTGCCATCGGGCTCAGCATGGCCGCCACGGCGATGGTAGCCCGGCGGGTGGGAGAAAAGAACCCCGAGGGGGCTTCTCATTCCGCCGCACAATCTATTTTGATCGGTCTCGTGCTGACGGTGGTGATCAGCGTGGCCGGTGGCCTGCTGGCGCCTCATCTTCTCCGCATCATGGGCGCAGTCCCGTCGACGATCGAGATGGGCACGCCCTATACGCGGCTGATGTTTGCCAGCGTCCTCGTCATCATGCTGCTTTATCTCATCAACGGTATCTTCCGGGGTGCGGGCAACGCGGCGATGGCGATGTGGTCCTTGTGGCTCGCCAACGGCTGTAATGTCGTCCTCTGCCCGATCCTCGTCCATTTCTATGGGCTGCCCGGCGCCGCGATGGCGACCATCATCGGCCGGGGTATCGGGGTCTGCTTTCAGCTGTATCATCTGCTGCGCGGTAGTGGGGTGATCCGATTTGTCCGTCACTATTTCCGGCCGGACGGCCCGATCATCCGCGGGTTGGTGAAGATCGCATGGACGGGCACGACCCAGTTCCTTATCGGCTCCGCGTCATGGATCGTGATGACCCGGATCATCGCCAGCTTTAACGACACCGCTGCAACGGCCGGCTACCAGGTCTCCATCCGTATCCTGCTGTTCTTCCTGCTGCCCGCCTGGGGGATGAGCAATGCGGCCGCTACGCTGGTAGGTCAGAACCTCGGGGCGGGACACCCGGACCGCGCCGAACAATCGGTCCGGACGGCCTCTTTCTATAATGCAGGCTTTATGCTGTTCGTCACCCTGCTTTTCCTGGTCGCCGCCACCCCGATCGTCCGGTTTATCAACCCGGACCCCGCGGTCGAAGATGTCGCCATCAATGTCTTACACATTGTCAGTATTGGGTATGTGTTCTTTGGGGTGGGAATGGTCCTTACAAATGCCTTTAACGGGGCCGGAGATACGCGAACGCCGACGGTGATCAATCTTTTTTGCTGCTGGGCCTTTCAAATTCCCCTGGCCTGGGCGCTCGCCATCTGGCTAAAACTCGGCCCCAGCGGGGTATTTTGGGCAATCCTGATCACGGAGACGACTATCGCCATTGTGAGCCTTGTCGTCTTCCGGCGGGGCCGGTGGAAGCAGGTAAAGGTCTAAGGGGAAAGCCTCCAGAATGTGGAAAACTTATTTAGGACACAATAAAAAATTAATCATAAAAGATTCTTGTACAAGTAGAAAATAGATAATATTTTACATTCCCCTCCGTTAATAACTTCGATAAAATCCAATAATCCGTCGGAGTGTCAACGGAGGGGAAATAAAGACCCTTTTTTGGCTTCTGATAAAAACCTTTGAAACATGCGTCGCAGTTTTCTACATCCCGGCTTCTGGTGCGTCTTGGTCGCATTTGTTTTACCGGTAAGTGTGCTAAGAGCCGGTGGCCCGGTCAAAACCAAGAGCTCGGCAAAAGCCGTTGCTTTCGCAGCTGAGGCAAGCGCCCTCTACCAGCAATTCGATCTGCAGGAAGCGGGGCTCACCAAAAAAGCATTCGAATACGCGCTGAAAGGCTATTATTATCTATTGGACCATCACTGGCTGAACAAGACGAATATTTTATCCATCTGTGATCTGAGCCAGTCTTCCCGTAACAAACGGCTTTATGTCCTCGATCTTGACCAGAAGAAAGTAGTGGTGAACACGTATGTGGCGCATGGCCGGAACTCGGGTCAGGAATTTGCCCGCACGTTCTCCAACAATCCCTCTTCGCATAAAAGCAGCCTGGGATTCTATATCACCCAGGGAACCTATTATGGCAACAACGGGCTGTCGCTGAAAATTCGCGGTATGGAGCGAGGTTTTAACGATCGCGCCGGCGGAAGGAATATCGTAGTGCATGGAAGCCAGTATGTCGGACCCGATTTTCTTGAGATGAACCAGTTCTGTGGAAGAAGCTATGGCTGTCCGGCCGTTCCGGCCGATGAGATCGAGACGATCATCGATCTGATAAAAGAAGGTTCCGTTCTATTCATCTATCACCCAACCAAAAAATACATCACCAAGAGCAAGATACTTAACAGCTAGCATGGACGCACACTTCAGATGGTTTGAAGGTGAAAAAGCCCCCATTGGTTCGTACCCTATGGTAGGGCTTTTCTTCTTTTATCCCCCTTTCGTCTAAAAGAATAACAACCACGGCCATTCCCAGGCTGCATATTGGGTCAGCAGGCCGACGAAGATGCCGGCCCAGATCTCGAAGGAAGTATGGGCGGTAAGGATCTGCCGGGATGTGCAGACCAGGCCGGTGATCAGCAGCGACACAGCGAAATAAAGAGCCGAGCCATATTCATCCGTAAAAGCAAACAGGCAAAAGAACATTGTCGCGCCGCCCAGCGCGATCGCATGCATGCTCACCTTGAAATAGATATTGCAGATCCACGCCCCGACGACCGCCAGGAAGGCGCCCCCCAGGAAATGGATCGCCAGCGGAGGCGTATCCGGGAGATGCTTGAATACATAGGCGCTCCAGAAATAAAAGATCATCGCGACGATATAGGGAATGATCCTGTCCCGCTCGGTTCGCAGCATGGGGGACTTGATCAGCTGGAGTCGCCAAAGCAGGAAGATGGCAAACAAAGGGAGAAAGGTATTGCAAAGGACCACCGTCAACAGCCGCAACACTTTTTGTTTATGCTCATAGCCCGCAAAGGCGTAGGGATGAACAAAAATGATAATGGCCATGACATAGGCGCTGATGAACAGCGGGTGAAAGACAACCGAAAAAAAATGCGCTAACGCTCGTTTGATCATAATTCCTTCCTGAGTCTTGCGACGGGAATGTTTAATTGTTCGCGGTATTTGGCAACGGTGCGGCGGGCGATATTATATCCCTTTTCCTGCAACAGCTCGGTCAGCTTCTCATCGCTAAGCGGCTTCTTCTTGCTTTCCCCCTCGATGAGATCGCTGAGGATCTTTTTTACTTCCCGGGTCGAAACCTCTTCCCCGCTATCGGTGCTCAGGGATTCGCTAAAGAAGAACTTCAGCCGGTAAGTGCCGAATTCCGTCTGGACGAACTTGCTGTTGGCCACCCGGCTGACGGTGGAGATGTCCAGGGCCGTCCGTTCGGCGATATCTTTCAGGATCATCGGGCGTAGCGTCGTTTCATCCCCGGTAAGGAAGAAATCGTGCTGGTAGTCCATGATCGTGTGCATGGTGTTATAAAGGGTTTGCTGCCGCTGCTTGATCGCATCGATAAACCATTTTGCCGCGTCGATCTTCTGTTTAATGAACAGAACGGCCTCCTTCTGGCGCTTGTCTTTCTTGCTGCCGCGGTCATACTCCTTCAGCATCTCCTTATACCCTTCGCTGATCCGCAGATCGGGGGCGTTCTTGGAGTTGAGCGACAGCTCGAGCTTCCCGCCGGTGTTGGTGATAAAGAAATCAGGGATGACATAGCTCTCGGCCTTGTTGACCTCGGTGACATCGCCGCCGGGCTTTGGATTCAGCTTGATGATCTGGTTGATCACGTCCTTCAGCTGGTCGTCGTCGAGGTTGAGTCCCCGCTGGATCTTATCGTAGTGCTTCTTTGTGAACTCGTCAAAATAATAGGTGAGCACGTCGATGGCGACATCCACGCTTTTGCTGCCGTTCTTTTTCCGCCGGAGCTGGATGAGCAGGCATTCCTGCAGGTCCCGGGCGGCGACCCCGGGCGGGTCGAACTGCTGGATCTTCCGGATCAGGCTCTCGATCTCCTCCTCGGTCGTTTCAATATTCTGGCGGAAGGCAAGGTCATCGGCGATGGATGCCGTTTCGCGGCGCAGGTAGCCGTCGTCGTCGATGCTGCCGATGATCTGCTCGGCGATCCTCCGGGTGCGGTCGTCGATGACCAGCATCCCCAATTGATCCAGCAGCAGCTCATGAAAGGAGGTCTCTACCCTATGCGGCATGACCCGGTCCTCGTCAGCATCGGGATAGTTGTCGTCCCGCAGCTTATAATCCGCGATATCGTCGTCGCCCTCGCCGACATATTCGCTGATATCGATATTATCGTACTCATCCTCGCTGCCGTCCGCCTCTTCATACTCGTCCTTGCTGTCAAACTCATCCTTCAGCTCCTCCCCCAACCCATCCTCATGATCTTCGGTCACCTCCAGAGCAGGATTCTCCTCCAGCTCTTCCTTGATCCTTTCTTCCAGGTTCGCGGTAGGCACCTGCAACAGCTTCATCAGCTGAATCTGCTGCGGGGACAGTTTTTGGAGTAGTTTTTGCTGTAATGATTGGCTTAACGACATGTCTTTCAGGGGTTTTGCTCCACGCCTATCCTCTTTTTTTGAAGGTGGGCGCGCGAACCACAAAAATCAGGCCGTAAATTTAAGGAAAAAGGAGGGATCAATCGTGCAACGAAAAAAAACTTTTCTTGTTGTATGTGTTTCAATACTTACTGCGGCTTGCCAGGCCCAGTCCCCGCCCCCTTTGGGGGTGGAAAAAATTATTTTTACGCCGAAATTCCTACCCGTTCTCCGGCTTTCTCCTCCACCGGCCCCTTCGCCGCTCCCTGCTTTCTCACCCGCGCGGATCAACGCCGTGGAAGCGAATTACTACTCCGATCATCTGGGATTTTTCTGTAAAAAGGAACTTTCGATCGAAAAGGTCACCCGTCTTCCGCTGCGCTTTCGCCTCGGTTCGCTCGACTATGTGAACAAGCTGGAAGGAAAATGAACGGCTACACGGCAGCCTTCTCCCGGGCCAATACCTTCTTAACCGCCGCAACGATCTTTTCGCCTTTTTCGGCCGTCTGTGCCTCTGTCCACGCGAGACCGATAGCCGTAGACACAGCGCGGCTTAGTACGGTGTCGCTGGCGGGGAAGGATTCCGGCCGCAACGCCAGCAGGGTCTTGCGCTGATCTTCATTCAGGTTGTTGAGGGTCGCCGCCTGGCGAAGATGATCCCAACGACGGAAGTAGTGCCAGTTGTTGTCAAACCAGTAGAAGTTGCCTGCCAGGATGTTTTGCTGGCGAAGCTCGGCCACTACGGCGCGGGTGATCTCTTCGGTGGGGAGGAACCAGCTGAGAAAGGTGTGGGTGTCTCCTTCGGCATCGGGGATGCGCCGGAACGCGATCTCGGGAACCGTGGAAAGGATCGCCTTCAGCGCGGCATGATTCTTTTTCTGGATGGCGAGGAATTGATCCAGCTTGCCGATCTGTGCCAGGCCGATTGCCGCATGCAGCTCGGAGATACGATAGTTGTAACCGATAAAGGGATGCGTGTCGGCGCCGCGGTCGACACCGGCATGATCATGACCATGGTCGGTATAGCCGTCGCATTTTATATAAAGATCTTTGTCGTTGGTGATGACGGCGCCGCCTTCGCCGCAGGTGATGGTCTTTACGAAATCGAAGGAGAAGGTGCCGGCGTGGCCGATCGTGCCTAATGCCCGGCCTTTATAGCTGGCGCCAAAGCTTTGGCAGGCGTCTTCCAGCAGGATGAGGTTGTGTTCCTTGCAGATGGGCATCAGCGCGTCGAGATCGGCCATGGCGCCGCACATGTGGACGGGCATTATGCATTTGGTGCGGGGCGTGATGGCGCGGCGGACGGCGTCGGGCGCGAGTGTAAGGGTGTCGTCGACATCGGTCAGCACGGGGATGGCGCCGACGCTAAGCACCGATTCGAAGCTGGCCACGAACGTAAAGGTGGGCATGATGACCTCGTCGCCGGCGCCGATGCCGAGACAGGCGAGGGCCGTCGAGAGGGCCGAGGTGCCGCTGGACGTGAGCTGGGCATAGCCACAGCCAAGCCTGGCGCAGATGGCAGCTTCCAGCTCCTTCGATTTCCAGACGCCTTTCCGGGGTCCGTCAAAACCGTATCGCATCAGGATACCGGTCTCCATGACATCGTTGATATGTTTGCGTTCTTCAGGGCCGAATAGTTCGAAACCAGGCATATGTAAGGATTTAATTAGATACAAAGTTAGAGAAAAGCAACGGAACGGGTTTGGATTCGACATTGTTCCGGCTGATCGCAGTGACAAAATAATAGTGCACCGGCCCTTTCTCTTCGGCAGCCGGCAGATGGATGATATATTCCGCTACAGGATCGTATGGAATGAATGCCGAAGCGTGGATCGAGTCGATATTGATCACAGCGGTATCGGCCTGGTAGATCGCATAGCCGCGCAGGGAATCTCCCGCATCGCCTTTTGACAGCCACGCCGTACCTGTCCCCTCCTGCCGCTTGTATTCGATATGGAACTGCGGATCGTGGGGCTTTGCCGAGTCGAGCCAGGGCATCGGCGGGATCAGCGCGGGATAGTTGTAATAATTGTTATGCAGGCTGTCGCACCAGCCGAAGGGATTTGTGTTGAAGCTGCTGCTGCTGAACCAGACGGCCCCTTGTACCTCCGGATAGGTCCGCATGGCGCGGATCTGACGGGGGATCTGGTTCGGATCATGCCAGGCCGGTGTGCGTTCGAAGGCCTTGTAGATACCCAGACCGATATAGCAATGCCGGCCATAGCTATGTTTGGCCCACCAGTCCAGCAGCGGGCCGAAAGGCGCCCGCGGCTGATCGAAATCGAAATAGATCTGCGGCACGACATAATCGATCCAGCCACGCTTGAGCCATAAGAGGATATTGGCATAGAGGTTATCGTAGTCGGTGACCCCGCCCGATGTCTCGCTGCCCTCCGGGTCCTGCGAATGATTGCGCCAGATGGCGAAGGGGCTGACCCCAAACTTGCAATAGGGCTTCTCTTCTTTTATCGCCCTGCCGATCAAGACGATCACCGAATCGACATTGCTACGCCGCCAGTCGCCGATGGACATGCCGCCGCCATAGCGGGTATAGGAGCCATTGTCGGGAAAGTCCTTGCCGGGAGGGCCGCCCTCGACAATATCGTAGGGATAGAAATAGTCATCGAAATGCAGCCCATCGATGTCATAGCGCCGGACCAGGTCCCGGATCACCATCGTAACATATTGTTGAACCTCCTTATTGCCCGGATCGAAATACAGGGTGTTCTCGAAACGGACAAACCAGCTCGGATGCTTGCGGGTTATATGGTCGGCGGCGACCGAAGACCGGCCGATGGTCTTGACGGCCCGGTAGGGATTGCACCAGGCGTGGAACTCCATGCCCCGCCGGTGGGTCTCTTCGATCATCCAGGTCAGCGGATCGTAATAGGGATCGGGCGCCTTTCCCTGCACACCCGTCAACCATTCGCTCCAGGGCTCGTAGGGCGAAGCGTAAAAGGCATCGGCGGCAGGCCGCACCTGGACGACCATCGCGTTCATGCCATTGCGTTTGTGCATGTCCAGCAGCCGGATGAACTCCACCTTCTGGCTATCCACGGGCAACCCTTTTTTCGAAGGCCAATCGATATTTTCCACAGACGCCACCCAGGCGGCGCGAAACTCATATTTTGGAGTCTGCGCAAAACCCGCAAACCCTGCGATCATCAGCAGCAGAAAAAAGATCGCGGGCGAAATGCTGCGGAGCTTGTCGAGAAGGGCATTGAGCGTTCTCGTCTCGTCTACCGTCAGCCCGGTCATGATCTTATCGGCGGCTTCCTCGAACGGATCGATCTTTTCCAGCAGCTTCCTTCCCTTTGAAGTGATCACGACATCGACCAACCGCCGGTCCTCGCTGTTGGGCGTCTTCCGGACCAGGCCTTTCCTCAGCAGACGGTCGACGATGCGGCTGGTATCGCTCATCTTGTCGAGCATCCGCTGCCTTATCTGCAGCGTCGACAACGGTTTGCCCTCTCCCCGCAGGATGCGGAGGATATTGAACTGCCGGGGCGTGATATCCCATTCTTCGAAGATGGAGCTTATTTTTTCGGAAAGCCAGTTGTAGGTGTAGATGATGTTGATCCTGGCTTTCTGATATTCGGTGCGGAATTTTCGCTGATTTATTTCGTTTTCCAATGCCATCGCGCTAAAAATAAGGAATTTTATTCAGGCAAATTCTTGCGCAATTCCTGTACCACCATAAAAATAGTATAAAGATGATGCGACTCGTGCAGGAGGAAGAACTCCGCCCACTTCGACAGCGGGAACCTGCCATAGCGGGCATGCTGACCCGTGCGTCCCAGGGTTGCCTCATCCATTCCCCCGAGCCCGTCGATCAGGGTCTGGCGGTCGGTCTTAATGACCGCAAGCAGCCGCCCCAGGGATTGCTCCACATAGCCGGGAAATTCCGGATCGGAATCCGCCGTATACCGTGGGAAGAAAGGGTTGCTTTCCTCCAGCATCCGTTGTATCCGGTGCAGGAATAGCGGTTGATAACAGGCGAGATGCGCAATGTTCTCGAAGGCGCTCCATTTGGCGGGGTCGATCCGCTGCCGGAGCTGCTGCTCGGAAAGGTTGCCGATCAGCTCCTGGATGGTTTCATGCTGATAACGAAGACGGGCCTGAATAGACGCGGATAGCGGCATTTGATTGTTTTGCGGGCCGTAGCCCATTTGTTTTTAATTTTCCCAAACCTTTGTTCCTTCACTGCAATTGGCGCAGATGTCGATATTCTTCCGGCTCGCCAACACCTGTTTTCTGAACTCCACATAGCGTTCATCGTGCCACACTTCTTTAAACGACTTGCCCTTCAGATCGCCAAGCGGGTGTTCGGCATCCTTGTCAAAACAGCAGGGCACGACCAGTCCATCCCAGGTGATCACCGTGGCGTGCCAAAGCCGCCAGCAGTGATTGTCGAGGGAATTCTTGATAACCATCCGGCCGTCCTTCTGCCTCCTGTAGCGACTGTATTTTCCATTGACAGGGATGAGCCCGTTGGGGTCCTTGTCATAATCGTACACCTGCGCAGTCTTGAACCGGACCTCGTCTACGCCGATCTCTTTTGCCAACCGCCGGACGTCCTCCAGCTGGTGCTCATTGGGGCGGACCACCAGGAACTGGAAGAAAACAAACGGCTTTTTGCTGTTTAATTCCTTTTTCCATTTGACGATATTCCGGGCTCCTTCCAGCACCTTGTCCAGCCGGCCTCCGACCCGGTATTGTTCATAGACGTCCTGGGTGGTTCCGTCGATAGAAATGATCAGCCGGTCGAGCCCGCTCTCGACGGTCCGCCTGGCGTTGCGGTCATTCAGATAATGGGCGTTGGTTGAAGTGGCCGTATAAATTCCTTTTGAAGAAGCGTAGGCAACCATATCGAGGAACTCGGGGTTGAGATACGGTTCTCCCTGGAAGTAAAAGATCAGGTAAAGCAGGTCCCTCGAAAGCTGGTCGATGGTCTGCCGGAAAAAGCCGTTCTCCAGCATCCCTGTGGGCCGGGTAAAGGTGCGAAGCCCGCTCGGACATTCGGGACAACGCAGGTTACAGGAAGTGGTGGGCTCGAAAGAGAGCGACACCGGGTAACCCCATTGGATAGCTTTCTTCGTCCACTTGCTCAGATAATAGCTGCTGAGGACCTTCATCCCGTTGAATAGCCGCCGGGGGGTAAGCTTGGACAGGAGATTGATTGTATCGTGGCGATTAAATTCGGGCATGGAAGTATAAAAATACTAAATTATGTTTGTAACCGTTTGGACACCCGGAGAGCCTCGGAGAACTTCATAATCACTATGGTAAAAAAGCCTAAGAAGAACAATACCGTCTGGAAGATCGTCATATTCTCCATTATCGCCGCCGTGTTGGTCATGCTGGGTTTTGTCGCCTATGAGGGGTGGCAGGAAAGAAGAGCGCATTTCGTCCGGTATGCCGAATTCGGCATCGAGATCCCGATCAATTATACCATCCACGGCATCGACGTATCCAAGTACCAGGAGACCATCGACTGGAGCCTGGTCCGGGACATGAAGGTCGGTAACGTGCAGATGAGCTTCGCGTTCATAAAGGCGACGGAAGGGTTGGGCAATGAGGACGCCTATTTCAAACGCAACTGGAAAAAGGTAAAGGATGCCGGGCTGGCCAGGGGTGCGTATCATTTTTTCCTCTCCACCAAGAGCGGGAAGGCGCAGGCCGAGAACTTCATCAACTCCGTCGAGCTGGACCCGGGCGATCTGCCGCCCGTCCTCGATATCGAGCAGACGTATGGCATTTCACGCGAGAAACTGCGCGACCGGGCCAAGGAATGGCTGCAGACCGTGCAGGATTATTATCATGTCACGCCGATCATCTACACAAACGTAGACTTCTACAAACAATACCTCAAGGACGATTTCGACGGCTATCCGCTATGGGTGGCGCACTATCTTCAAAAGGAGCGGCCCAGCATCTACCGGGCCTGGGACTTCTGGCAGCATAGCGAGGCCGGCCGGGTGAACGGGATCATGACGAGAGTCGACTTTGACGTATTCAACGGGGATTCGGCCGAATTCCGCAAGCTGCTCATCAATTGACCCGGTCTTGCGGCTGGCCGGGGGCTAGATCTCGTCCATCTCCCGCAGCAGCTGCTGTAGTTTCCGGACATGCCGGCCATAGAGCTTGTGGATATACCAGCGATTCAGGAAATAGACTGCGATGGTAAGCACCGCGGCAAGTGCGAATAATGCAATGATCTTCCACTGTCGCACCGGCCCCAGGTCGCTGTGAAGCGCGATATCGAAGGCCACGAAAAGGCTCACCGGGACCACGACGGTGCTCGACCAGAAATAAAACCGCAGGTATTTCCGGAGGGTCTTCAGCTGACCCGCCAGGTTGGACCGGACCTCGCAGCTTACACATTGCATCTTTTTCAACAGCTGGTTCTTCCGGTAATAATAGACGTAGAAAAAGGCGAAAAGCACGACAAACACCCATGCCACATCGGCCATGCTGCCACTGAATGCGAAGAGGTAAAAAAGAATACAAAATCCATAGCAAATGACCATCAGGATCACCTCCTTTCGAATATTCCGGCGCATCCGGGCGATGGGGCCACCCGACTGCTTTTGCAACAGGGCCAGCAGTTCGTCCCTGTCAGATTCCGCCGCCGGCGTCTCCTGTTCCTGCCAAAGGGTCTTAAGCGTTTCCAACTCCATAAACGGCCTCCTTTGTCATTTTACGTAGTTTCTCTTTAATGCGGTTCATTTTTACCCGGAGATTGTTCTGGGGAAGCCCCAGGATCTCCTCCATTTCGGCATAGCTCTTATCCTCGAGATAGAGCATGGTCAGGGCCTTCTCCACTTCCGTCAGCCGGTTGATGGCGGCATAAAGAGACTGTAATTGCTCCTCTTTTTCCGTATTGTATTGGATGTCCTGCAGCTGGGTCGGCAGGCGGTCGGGGTCTACGGTCGTGATATGCTGCCGTTGTTTGCGCAGATCCGAGATGGCTGTATTCAACGCGATGCGGTATAGCCAGGTGCTGAACTTTGAATCCCCGCGAAACGAAGGATACGACCGCCATAGCTGGATCACGATCTCCTGGAACAGGTCCTGCCGGTCGGGCTCGGTATCCCCGTACATCCTGCAGATCTTGTAGAGGATGCCGCGGTTATCGTTCACCAGCCGGATAAAATCGTCCTGTAGGCTCATGGATACCCTGTTTGTCGTCCGTCCGGCGAAATTATTACATTCGCAGCCATGAAGAAGATCTATCATCTTTCCACCTGCGACACCTGTCAGCGTATCCTTGGCGAGACGAGGGCGGCGGAAAAGGGGTTTACCCTACAGGACATCAAGACCGAAAAGATCAGTCCCGCCGAGCTTGATGCGCTAAAGGAAAAGGCCGGGTCCTACGAGGCGTTGTTCAGCCGGAGGGCCCTCAAGTACAAGGAGCTGGGCCTGAAGGACAAAGCCCTGACCGAGACCGACTATCGCCGGCTCATCCTCGAAGAGTATACTTTCCTGAAACGCCCGGTCGTCGTGGCGGGGAGAAAGATCTTTATCGGCAGCGAGAAGAGAACGGTGGAAGACCTCAAACGCTCAATTGGCTGACAGCATCTTCGACCCGAAAAGACCCTGCTGTTGAACGACCCTTGTCCGGACCAGCCCCGGTCTCCCGGTATAATCCCTGGCGCTGCTGAAGAGATAGGATTCGGCCTGTTCGACGATCCGCTCGCGGACGGGGTTCTCGTGGACATGCGCGATCTTGTCGAGCAGCATTCCAGGCTGCTTGCAGTCGATCCGCAGGGGACTGCTGCAGTCCTGCCATACGTGGAATCGCTCCTTTCTTTGGAGGGATCGCCGATATTCCTCAAAATGTTGCAGCATCCAGTCCCGCCGGAAGTCCATCTCCTCTTCGATGGTCTTCAAAATGGCCCGGGTGGTGAATTTTTTGAAATCCCGCTCAAAATAGGCCGGGGCGCCTGCCTCCTTCGTCCGCACAATAAGATGAAGATGACTGGGCATCAGGCACCAGGCGTAGACAGCCAGACCCTGGCTCTCGACAAAATAGTTCAGCGCGTCGGCGATCACCTGTTTGTACGCGGGACGGGTAAATACATCGATCTTATCTACAGTATTGAGTGTCAGGAAATAGCAGGAATCCAGCGGGATCAGTGGCTTATCATTCGACAGCATAGGCTCTTTTATTTTGGTGAACAAAATAATAGGGTGCAGTTGCGACAAGGTATAGGCTGGGGATGTAGCTAAATTTACAACAAAACCCCGGATTGGTTTGCCGGACGCTAAAAAATTTCCCTTATTTTTTTTCGAAAGAAACTTCGCCGATCAGGCCATCCACCGTGGAAAGTTTTACCCTTTGCATGGGATAGGCGCTGCAATAGATGTAATGACAGGGATCGTCGACCCATTTGGCCCGGGCAAGCGCGTCGATGGGGGTAGGAATGGGCTTGTCTTTTTTAACAATTTTTTCAAGGTCCACCGGCTGATTGCCGAATTGCCAGAAATGATGCTCCGAATCATGTTGATAGCGGTTGGCAAAGAAATGGAACAACCGCATCAGCCACTCCTTCCGGGTCTCGTCGGGATGTTCCGAGATGGCACGGAGGATCTGCTTGGCCGAATAGCTCTTCAGGTCCCGTAAGACTTTGGGGAGATTGCCCTTGCCCTGCTCCACATCCGCAATCATATACAG
>Ga0310811_10004577_pt1 | contig 17395 bp, 12 predicted proteins | sample YCmetagenome_FD_207642 | JGI IMG/M metagenome (GOLD analysis project Ga0310811, IMG submission 207642) | Soil microbial communities from experimental microcosm in Duke University, North Carolina, United States - YC | ecosystem: Engineered > Artificial ecosystem > Soil microcosm > Unclassified ...
TCGAGGCCCGAACCCACCAGTGTTGCAAAACTGGGGGATGACCTGTGGGTAGAGGTGAAATGCCAATCGAACCTGGAGATAGCTGGTTCTCCCCGAAATGCATGGAGGTGCAGCCGCTCTGAGATGCTGGAGACAGCAGAGAGCCTGCCTGGGAGGTAAGGCACTGGATGGGTGCGGGGCCGTGTGCGGTTACCAAGCTCAACCAAACCCAGAATGCCCAGGTGAGGAGCAGTCACGAGTGAGGCGGCGGGGGCTAACCTCCGTACGCCAAGAGGGAAACAACCCAGACCGTCGGCTAAGGGCCCTAAGGGGCTGCTGAGTGGGAAAGGTAGTGGGGGCGCGCAGACAGCCAGGAGGTTGGCTTAGAAGCAGCCATCCTTGAAAGAGTGCGTAATAGCTCACTGGTCGAGTGCCCCTGCGCCGACAATGTAACGGGGCTCAAGCAGCCTCCCGAAGCCACGGATGGTCGTCCTCCGGCTCGCAAGAGACGCGAGACGGCCATGGTAGGGGAGCGTTGTGGGCAGCGGTGAAGGCGGACCGGAAGGGCCGGATGGAGCGCCCACAAGTGAGAATGCCGGAATGAGTAGCGCGAATGGCGGTGAAGAACCCGCCACACCGGAAGCCTGAGGGTTCCTGGGCAACGGCAGTCGTCCCAGGGTGAGTCGGATCCTAAGCCGAGGTCTCTGATTGTCAGGGGGCGTAGGCGATGGCGAGCAGGTAAGAGAGTCCTGCACTCGTGCGCGCGTGGTAAGCGAGGGGGGGACGCGACAGGAAGCACCCCCGCCCCGAATGGACAGGGGGCGGTGTTGGTTCGGGGGACGAGGCCCAGGCAAATCCGGGTCTTGCGCCGCAAGGCAGTTCGCCGGGCTGACTGGAGGGGCCGTTGAGGCCCTGGTAGTGGTGTGGTCTCCAGGTCGCCCAGAAAAGCCTCTAGCAACTATGCCTCGCAAGGGGCGTAGGCAGGCCGCACGATCCGTACCGCACACCGACACAGGTGGGCAGGGGTAAGTACCCCAAGGTGGACGAGCGATCCTCCGTTAAGGAACTCGGCAAATTAGCCCCGTAACTTCGGGAGAAGGGGCGCCCCGGCAGTGTAGTCACTGGGTTTACTCAGCGACGGGCATGAGGGGGCCGCAGGAAGCAGGCTCAAGCGACTGTTTACCAAAAACACAGGTCTCTGCGACGGTGCAAGCCGAAGTATAGGGGCTGATGCCTGCCCAGTGCCGGAAGGTGAAAGGGAGGGGTGAGCGTAGCCTCGAACTGAAGCCCCGGTGAACGGCGGCCGTAACTATAACGGTCCTAAGGTAGCGAAATTCCTTGTCGGGTAAGTTCCGACCCGCACGAAAGGCATAACGACTTGAGCACTGTCTCGACGGAGGGCTCGGCGAAATTGACGTACCCGTGAAGATGCGGGTTCCCCACGACAGGACAAAAAGACCCCGTGGAGCTTTACTACAGCCTGGTCTGGGCGCGCAGCCGCGTCTGCGTAGGATAGGTGGGAGCCAGTGAGCCGGTGCTTGTGGGCGCCGGGGAGGCAACGGTGAAATACCACTCTTGCGCGGTGGCGCGTCTCATAGATGCGTTAAAAAAGCAGTTGAGAAACACTACGGCCATCTAGACAGGGCCAGGGGGGTAGTTTGACTGGGGCGGTCGCCTCCCAAAAGGTAACGGAGGCGCCCAATGGTTCCCTCAGGGTGCATGGACATCACCCGGACAGAGTGCAAGGGCACAAGGGAGCTTGACTGCGAGGCAGACAGGCCGAGCAGGGACGAAAGTCGGGCGTAGTGACCCAACGGTGCCGTGTGGAAGGGCCGTTGATCAACGGACAAAAGCTACCCCGGGGATAACAGGCTTATCTTGCCCAAGAGTTCACATCGACGGCAAGGTTTGGCACCTCGATGTCGGCTCGTCGCATCCTGGGGCTGGAGTCGGTCCCAAGGGTTGGGCTGTTCGCCCATGAAAGCGGCACGCGAGCTGGGTTCAGAACGTCGTGAGACAGTTCGGTCTCTATCCGTCGTGGGCGTAGGAGACGTGAGGGGCGCAGCTCCCAGTACGAGAGGACCGGAGCGGCGCGACCGCTGGTGTTCCGGTTGGCCGGCCACGGCCACCGCCGGGTAGCTATGTCGCGTAGTGGAGAAGCGCTGAAAGCATCTAAGTGCGAAGCCGACCCCAAGATGACGTCTCCCCGGTATCCTTGTGATATCGTTAAGACCCCGGGCAGATTACCCGGTTGCGAGGCGGGAGGTGGACGCACGGTAACGTGTGAAGCTGACCTGCGCTCATGGTCATAGGGCTTGGCGAACCTTTGTTTCGCTGTCAATATATCGCCTGAGAGGCGCGGCAGATTCGCGTGTCTTCTCACCGGCAAATTTGAGTGCTTGTGGTCAAACTCAACAAACTACTCCTGGTGTGGTGTCATCGAATACGATCACCTGAGGCAGGCGGGAAGGGATGATACCCTTTCCGCCTTTTTGCGTTTCGCGCTGAATCATCTCAATCATCTCAAGCCGCGTACAAGCGTGCGCATAAACTCACGCCGTTCGCTGATTTCTGCCTTTGATTCCTGCCTGCATGCGCTCAACGCTGCACAACTGCAGAGCAGTGCGAAATAAAGAGGCGCCAATGACAGACCGAACAAATGATAGCGATCCGTCGGGCTCTGACGATGCCAGTGCTGCCAGGGCCGCGCAGCGGATCCAGAGGCAGGCTCTGATGGGTGAGGTCGTGGTGACCGATGACCTCAGCCTGCTGATGACGGCGCTACCCCCGCGCGTGCGTCTGGCTATCGAGCAGCGTGGCGTCGACCAGCTCCTCGAAGTCGTGCTTGACCTGGGGCGGCTGCCCGAGGCGCGCTACCCCAACGCGGCGTACGATCTTGGCGCTGACCCCGTCACAGCCGAAGATATCGCCTATGTCGTCAAGCGCGTCGGCCAGTTTGGAGGAGACAACCGGGCAGGGATCGAGCGGACGCTGCACCGCATCAGCGCCATCCGCAACCGCCGCGGTGAGGTGGTCGGGCTGACCTGCCGCGTCGGGCGGGCGGTGCGCGGCACCGTCGCCCTCATTCGGGATGTCATCGAGCAGGGGCAATCCTTGCTGATCCTGGGGCGGCCCGGAGTGGGCAAGACGACGCTGCTGCGGGAAGCGGCGCGGGTCCTGGCCGATGAGCTGGGCAAACGCGTGGTGGTGGTGGATACCTCCAACGAGATTGCCGGCGACGGCGACATCCCTCATCCCGGCATTGGGCGGGCCCGACGGATGCAGGTGACGCGTCCGGCCGAGCAGCATCAGGTGATGATCGAGGCGGTGGAGAACCACATGCCGGAGGTGATCATCATCGATGAGATTGGCACCGAGCTGGAGGCGGCGGCGGCGCGGACGATCGCCGAGCGGGGGGTGCAGCTGGTGGGGACGGCGCATGGGCGGACGCTGGACAACCTGGTGGTGAACCCGACGCTCTCCGATCTGGTGGGGGGGACGCAGACGGTGACGCTGGGGGATGAGGAGGCGCGGCGGCGGGGGACGCAGAAGACGGTGGTCGAGCGCAAAGCCCCCCCTACCTTCGATGTCTTGGTCGAGCAGCGCAGCTGGCGTGAGGTCGTCGTCGTCGCCGACGTGGCTGGCGCGGTGGATGACATCCTGCGCGGCAATGCGCTGACCGCCGAGCGGCGCACCCTGGACGATCACGGCAACGTGCGCAGCGAGACGGTGCATCTGGATGAGGACGAGGAGACGATTCCGCGCGAGGGCGCCCGCCGCAATCTGGCGCGCGGACGGGGCAGCCAGTCGGGCTGGGAGCAGTTCGGCGAGCGCACCTATAGCAGCGAGGCCTGGTGGGATGAGCGGTCGGCCAGCGACGAGGGTGAGGGCGAGACAGAGGCGGACTACGACGTGATGGCGGAGGAGCCAACTGGCACCACTGGCCCGTCGGGCGGCGCCAGCAACATCCACGCGCTGCGCCCGGCTGGCCGGAAGCTGCGCATCTATCCCTTTGGCATCAGTCGCGAGCGGCTGGAGCAGGCGGGCAGGCATCTGCGCGTGCCCGTGGAGGTCAGCAGCGACCAGCGGCTGGCCGACGCGGTCATCACCTCGCGCAATTACTACCGCCGCCAGGCGGAACGGCTCTGGGATGGCGAAAGCGGGCGCAAGCCGGTCTACATTCTGCGCACCAATACCGTCGCGCAGATAGAGCAGTGCCTCTCGCGGCTCTTCGATCAGCGTCGCAGCCAGTCGCACTATACCAGCGGCGCACGCAACAATCCGACAATGGACGCGATGCAGGAGGCAGAGGACGCGATTCACAAGCTGCTGACCGCCCACATGCCGCACGCCGATCTCGCGCCGCAGAACGCCTACGTGCGGCGGCTCCAGCACCAGATCGCCGAGCGCTACAATCTGGAGTCGCGCAGCTACGGCAAAGAGCCAAACCGCCGCGTGAAGATTTTCTCGCGGTAGACGACCTTTCGCGGCCAGCCCCCTTCTCGCATCATGCGGGATGGGGGCATTTTCGTCTGTGTCACCCAGCAACGTGGCGAGAGGCCGCGTCAGGGGCTATACTTCAGGGAGAATAGCGCGCCCCTCCAGCAATATGTTGGCATGAAGGGACGGATCGGTCTGGAGGGGAGTTGGCGATGCAGGGCGTACCACCGGATGAGGCGGCGAAGATTCCAGCGCAGGATGGGCCGGAGCAGGTTGTGCCCGGCGTCTGGCGCATCCCCGTGCCGCTGCCGTTCGCGCTGAAGTCGGCCAACATCTACCTGATCGACGACGGACCCGGCCAGCGCATCTTGATCGATAGCGGGCTGGGGCTGCCCGCCGACGAGCAGGCGCTGCGGGAGGGGCTGGCCGAGGCGGGCGTCGCGCTCGAAGACCTCTCGGCGCTCATCCTCACCCACGCGCACCCCGACCACATCGGCCTCTCTGGCCTCATTCACGCGGCGGCGCACCTGCCGATCTACATGCTTGAGGGCGAGGCGGCGCAGATCAGCGCCGTCTGGGGCGAGGCGAGTGGCGAGCTGCTGCTGCGGCTGGACGAGATGTATCGCGTCAATGGCATGCCCGACGAGATTCGCGCGGGCAGCCAGAAGGCGGGCCTGTCGCTACGCAAGGTGCTGCGCCTGCCGCCCGCTGACGCCATCATCACCCTCAGCGACGGGCAGCGGCTCGAACTGGGCAATCACAGCTACGAGGTCATCTGGACGCCCGGCCACTCGGACCACCATCTCTGCCTGCTGCGCGACGACGGCCTCTTCATCGCGGGTGACCACATCCTGCCGCATATCACGCCCAATATCGGGCTGTATGTTGGCGCGCGCCCCGATCCGCTCTCCGACTACTTTGGTGCGCTACGGCGCGTGGAGCCGCTGTCGGCGGGGCTGATCCTGCCGGGGCACGGGCGGCCGTTCGAGGGGTTGGCCGAGCGGGCGGTGGATCTACGCGCGCACCACGACGAGCGGAGCGAATTCGTCTACGATATCGTTTCGGGCGAGCGCGACGGGCTGAACGCCTATGGCGTGGCGGGCAGACTTTTTGGCGAGCGCCTGCGCAGCTTCGACGACTGGCGCTTCGCTGTCGCCGAGATCCTCGCCCACCTCGAATACCTCCGCCTCGCGGGCCATATCGAGCGTGCCCCACAGGACGGATTGCTCACCTACAGCGCGTAGCTCGACCCACTTCGACCCGCTTCGATCTGCTGCCAACAGCTCAGCCATATTCCAGCGACCAGGCGCTTCGACATGGCCGGGCGCCTGTAGAATAGCCGTCGATTTGAGATACAATGGAGCGGTAATTTCGCCACGAGCGACCGAGAGTTCGCTCAACGCAGGCTGGAAGCGACTTTGGTACTGTGCTGAATAGGAAATTAGTACTTACGTTCATATTGCACAGTTTGTGAGTTTTTCAGCATTTTTCGGCATTTGTGATATTCCATCCGCGTCGGTGCGAAAAGCGGCGAAAATCCTGAATTTAAGCGAGTTTGGAACAGGTGGTCAGGTCCATGCAAACGCCGTAAAATCACCGCGTTGCGAATCGAAATGCCGTTCAGAGCTGTCTGCACGGTTGTCGCCAGCCTTGTCCTGTGCTATATTTGCGGCTGGCGAGCTAGTGAGAACCCGGGTATGGCCCGGCACAAAGACCGGTTCGCCACAATGGAGATTGAGCGCCGATGTTCGGCGCGCTCGCACCAAAGGAGCACCTGACATGCCAGTAGGTCGCCAGGAACTGATCAAGCGCGTAGCAACCAAGACGAACAAGAGCGTCAAGGAGAGCACAGTCTTCGTCAATGGCACCCTCGAGGCCATCCGCGAGGCCCTGCAGTCCGGTGACGCGGTCCGCCTGGTTGGGTTTGGCGTGTTCTCGGTCAAAGACACTGCCCCCAGCGTTCGCGTCAACCCGCAGACTCGCCAGAAGATCAACGTTCCTGCCCGCAAGCGCGTGAAGTTCACCCCAGGTAAAGACCTGAACGACGCCGTCGCGGTTCATGCCCCGGCCGGCAAGGGCAAGAAGTAGTCGCGGCCTGCCAGGTGTTTCCCATCTGGCGGGCATGCACGGTAGAGGCTCGCGGCGTTGCTATGCTGCGGGCCTCTCCTCGTTTCCGCCGACGCTATCCCGTTCTCAGCGCCTGGCTGTGACTCGACTGGCTATGCGTCCGCGGTGTCGGGGAGGGTATTGTAATCCCTGCCGGAGCGCAGTTGCCTGCGGTAAAGCGAGATGCTCTGCGTGACATGCATCCCGGCGCGGGTATACAGTTGTGGCGCGTTGCTCGGGCTGCCCGCATCCACGCTGAGCTCCACGTTGGCGATGCCCCTGTGGTAGCACGCCCCAAAAGCCGCCCGCAGCATGGCGAGCGCCAGCCCGCGTCGCCGCCATGGGCGCTTCACGCCGACGCCGCCCACCCATCCGGTGCCGCTGCCGGGCACGTTCCGCGCGAGACAGGTGCCCACGATCTCGCCGCTCGCCTCATCCTCGGCCAGATACCACAACTCTGGATCCTGCCGCTCGTTCTCGGTAAACGCCAGCCAGCGCTCGAAGTCGCCCTCAGGTCGGCCGCGCAGGTCGCGAAATGCCTCGTCGACGGCCTCGAAGGTCGCGCGCTCGTCCTGACCTGGCACAAACGTCCGCAGGCGCACGCCCTCAAGCTGCTCAGGCGCGTGCGGTGCCTCATCCATCTCGATGCGCATCACATAGATGGTGTGCGCGTAAGAGTATCCCAGCGCCTCGATCAGGGCGCAGGCGGCCTCGTTGCGGGTATTGATATAGTGCTGGACGGTGATCTGCGCGTCGGCGGGGGCGCGCTCCATGCGATTGCGAATCCACGCCTCGCCCCAGCGCGTCAGCAATGTGCCAAGCCCGTGATGGGTGTGCTCAGGATGCACGCCGCCATAGATGGAGACCTGGAGGTAGCGGCGGTTGAAAACATCCGCGTGCGCCGCCAGGCTGCCATCTGGCGCGAAGACCAGCAGGCTATCCTCGGCGAGATTCTCACCCGCCCAGTCGTTCAGTTGCTCCTCGGCGGTGGTGACTGATGTGTCGCCCTCATCCGTCTGGTATGCGCTTCGTAGCCGCGCCACCACCTCCGCATCGTCGAGCGTGGCCGCCCGCGCGCTATATCCGTCCGGCGGCGTTACGCCGTTCATCATATCCGCTGATCCCATGGCTCTCGTAATCCCCTCCGTACTAGCGTCTCATCCTGGCGTGCTCATTCGCCCGAAGCTCGCATGAGTCTGCCGCCAGAGTGTATCCAATCGGAGGCGCAAGCGCCACGAAGATTTCTGCACAGCTATTTCCAGCGGGGGATTTCCGCCGTCACGCTGGTGGCCACGAGATCGCTGCCGCTCGTGCCGTATGCCGCCTCGCCGCCTTTGCCGTTGCGGTTGCATCTCGGCGCAGGCAGCGGAAATAGAGGACCGCTGGAATCACCGCGATGACCGCGATCACCGCAAAGACCGGCGTCATCATCGCCGATTGCGTCGGGTCGCTCAGATGGCCGAAGAACTGGTCGGTCGCCACGCTGATTGCCTCGATCACGCCGTAGACGAGAAACAGCCCGGCCAGCACATAGCCCCATGCTTTGCGCTGCCAGAGCCACACCGCCGCGAGTATCGTCAGCGGGAACCCCGCCGCGAAGTCTACGACCTGGATCGGGTTGGTCAGCATCATCGTCCCGTGCAGGCTCGCGGGCGCCGTGTTATTCACCAGCGCGGGCACGATGTCGCGCAGCCAGGTCAGTGCAAAGAGCGCCGTCGTGAGTATCAGGTAGAGGGCGATGGTACGTATCGGCAGGTGTTCGGTGAAATGGGCGCGCAATCCGGCGACATCCAGCGCCATGAGGAGCGCCACCAGCGACCAGAGCGCCAGCGAGAGCACTGCGATATAGACCAGGAAGAGCGGATTGAAGGCGACGGCGAACGCGAAGAAGATCGCGTTATAGAGGATGTAGCCGAGCGCGCCGAGCCAGACGATCTGCGCCCGTAGCGACCCACGCGCCGTCAGCCCCATCGCGACCACCAGCGCCGGTAGCGCGACCGCCATGATGACGAGATCGGTGCCGCGCGCATTGCCAGAGGTCACGGCGGTATCGCGAAACACTGCGGGGTAGAAGACGCCGACAGCCGATGCCACCGGCGCCAGCACGGCGAGCGTGCCAGAGAGCCAGTAGGCGAGAGTGAAGCGGCGATGGCGCGCTTGCATATCCACATCTATCACATATCCTGGTGCGCCAACCGTTGCTGTTGGCGATTCCGCGATTGGAGTGTGTACGGATGCCATGGCGATTACTCCTTCCTGGGGTATGCCACCCATGCGCCATGTTCGCATATTCACGGGCATCGTACCGCCAGGGCATCACTACGCCGTCACAGCTCACTGGGCGGAATCACAGATTCAACACAGCGAGAGGATAGAGTTAGATATCAAGGGCATGGATACAGCGCACCGCCTTCCACCGAAACGACCTGTGGGGAGGACGCTATGCGCACCAGTTCATCCCAGGCCGGGTAGAACATATTCAGGCTGTGCCATTTGGCGAAGTTAGCCAGTTGCTCGGCAAGCGGCGGTGGGACATTGCTGCGTGGCTCGTCGCACGTCCACGGGTAGACATGTCCTTGCAGAATAGCAGTCGCCTGGTCGTACGTGGTATCGGCGGTGAAGATGACGGTGGCAGACAGCGGCAAATTGTGCGCTGAGGCGTTGTGGATATGCGTCAATGCGTCCGCTTGGGTTCGCGTCGAGACGGTGGTAGGCGTTGACGTTGGTGTGCGCGATGTGGCGGGCAAGGCGATCGCAGGCGCGCAGGCGGCGACCAGCAGAAGCGCCAACGCAAGCAACAGTGGTTTTACCACGCCTAATCTCGGTGCCATAGTGGCGCACCTCCAGCGGTAGGACCAATACGCCCCATGTGATAGGGCAACGCCTGCTTACCATGACGGCGCACCCGCCTGCGAAGTTCCCACGAGGGAAAGCGGCGTGCGAGTACTGGTCAGAGGTGAAATGTCGCTTTGCGCGTGAGAGTACAGGCAGTTTCGAAAGGCGATGCGGCGAGCGTCTGTCATATCCTCAAGCAGGCAGTGGTGACCGTCGGCCCTGATTGCAGACCCCTACCTTTAGGGAGGAGGATAGCGTCATCTAGAACAGATGTGCTACACTCCAGCGGTACGGCTTGAGGAAGCGCCTGCTCCTAGTCCTAGAGACCAGGCGTCCGTCCCATCGGGCAGGCCCCTCAGGCGTGAACGTCGTCGATTGGGACCGGCTTCGTCTGAGCATCCCCGCATGGGGAATGTCAAAGTGTCCAAAAGTGTCAATAGGAGAGGCAGCATGCGGTTTCTTCTCACTTCCGCTGGCATCACGAACGCGAGCATCCACAACGCGCTGGTCGAGCTACTGGGCAAACCGATTGCCGACTCCAACGCCCTCTGCATCCCGACTGCGGGATACGGGAGTTCTTATGGCAGTCCTGCTGGGATATGGCGTTTCATCAGCGGACAGTCCGCCCAACCCATGGTTGGACTGGGGTGGAAGTCCTTAGGCGTGCTGGAGCTCACTGCGCTGCCCAGCCTCGGTGAAGAGCGCTGGGTCCCCTGGGTCCGAGACGCAGACGTCCTGCTGGTGAACGGTGGCGACGCCCTGTACCTATGCCACTGGATGCGAGCGTCCGGCCTCGCAGACCTCCTGCCGTCGTTACATGAGACGGTGTGGGTAGGATTCAGCGCCGGGAGCATGGTGCTGACCCCCCGTATTGGAGAGGACTTCGTCGGGTGGAAGCCACCTACTGGTGACGACAGGACGCTGGGCGTGGTCGACTTCTCGATCTTCCCGCACGTGGACCACCCCGCTCTGCCGGAGAACACCATGTCCGCCGCGGAAAAATGGGCGGCCGACATCTCCGGTCCGGCGTATGCGATCGACGACGAGACCGCCATCAAAGTAGTTGACGCCGCCGTCGACCTCGTCTCCGAGGGACACTGGAAGCTGTTTACCCGCTAACTCCGCTGGGGCGGCCCTGAGCCGTACGTACTCCCGCGTGGTTGACTCGTTCGTGCCGCGGACAGGGATACTGCCGCCTTCACGCTCTCGCCTCTAGATTTGAGATGTCTACGCTTTGTAGACATCTCACCGCTCTCCGCGCCCCTCTGGCGTAAGGCTGCTGCTGTGGATGGCGATCAGCTCGCCAGGGTCGGGCAGCGTGCGCACCTCGACGCGCACGACCCACTTCACCCACTGGAATCCCCGGCGGTCCGGCGCGACCAGTCGGAGCGGTGCGCCGTGGTCGTGGCTGAGTGGCTCTCCGCTCACATGGGTCGCCAGCAGCGCCGCCCGCGCCTCCTCCAGCGGCAGACTCCAGCGGTAGCCCGTTACCGAGAGGAAGCTCACCCAGGCAGCGCCGGGCATTAGCGCCACGCCGTCGAGCAGGCGTCCGACACGCATCCCGCCCCAGCGTTGCGCGCTACAGAAACCGCCAGTACAGTCGAGCGTCGCCACCAGCTCATCGCCCGCCGCCGTCATCTCGTCGTAGCTGAAGGTGCGCGGCACAGCCACCGCGCTATCGATCCGCAGCCGCCAGTCTGTGGGAGAGATTGGCCGCGGCGCATCGGCTACCCAACTCGTCGCGGGGAAGGCGTTTCCGGCGTAGCTCTCAGCCTCGCGCGACCCGGTGAAGCGGCGATGCGAGCCGGGAGCATCCACGACGCGCTCGATCACCTGCTGGGCGGGCCAGAGGACCATCGCGCCACCGAGGAGTAGCCCGCCCCGCAGCATCTGGCGCCGTCCGCTCACGTCACGCCGCCGGAGCGGTTTCGCCCGCGCCAGCATATGTGACGCGATCAACACGGTGAGCGCGAAGCCGAGCAGGATGTGCCAGTTGAGCAGCCCCCAGTCGAGGAAATAGAGCGTCCCGCCTACCACCCATACGATGCCAGTGCCAAGTGCCAGCGCCACAATCACTACCGCCAGCGCGCCCAGCACAGTGCGCCGATCCCAGAGTCGCGGACGAGCCAGTCGGGGCAGCACCCGTCGCAGCTTGCCCCAGAGCAGCAGCGCCAGCCAGAGACCCGCCGCGCCGTGGGCCGCGAAGATGAGCCACTCCTCGGGATGCCCGCTGACGAGGCTGACGATGCCGGTCACGAAGGCCAGCGCGCACGCCAGCGCCAGGCTCCAGTCGATCAGTCGTGGCGACATGGGTCCGCCTCGCTCTCGTCCCGCTCCCAAACCCTATTCCTATCTCCCTTGCCTATTGCTACGCGCCCTATTTACACCCGCAGCACCACACCCACCGCCTCATACATCCGCCCGAAGTGTGTGGCGTCCGGGGCGGAGACGAGCCACTCCCACGTGCGCGGCGCGCCGACCAGCTGGAAGCGCGCCGCCAGGTCGTCGGGGATGGCGAGCACATCATCGGGCAGCACCGTCAACGTTTCACGTGGATCGCGTGCGTGTGGCCCGCTCTTTGGCGGCAGCAGGTGGCCCATGCGGTCGCTGGCGAGAATCGCGGCGCCCTCTGGCGCGAGCAGCCCGGCCAGCAGCGCGAGATGCCCCAGCGCGATGCGCCGACGGAACGATTGCGCCGCCTGCCGGAAGCGCGGATACGTCTCGCGCAGGTCAACCGCGTCGGGCGCATAGAGCGAGAGCGTATCCACCACATCCAGCAGCGGCAGGCTATAGAGTTGCGTCAGCACGAGATCGCTGAAGACGAGGCTGTAGCCCTGCGCAATCAGTCCCGGCAGCCGCGGCGGGTCAGGCACGGGGCAGCGCTCCAGGCAGGCCGCGGCGGCCTCCAGCGGTGCAGTCGCGCCGAGCCGGGCGAGGTCGCGCCAGGGCTGCGCGCGTAGCTCGCTGGCCAGCGCCTCGCTCACCCCGCCGGTGATATCCGCCTGGAGCAGGTCCACCCGGCTGCGCAATGACGCCGCCAGCTCATCGCGGGCGCGGGCCATTCCCGGCACATCCACGTCCACCAGCAGCACATGCTCGAAGCCGCGGGCAATCCGCTCCAGCGGCGCCTCGGTGCATGCGCCCGCCCCCAGCACCACCGCCCGCGACGGCCCGCCCGCCGAGCGCGCTGCCAGCGCATCCTCCACCAGCGCCGCGACGGCCCGCAGGTGCGCCGGACTATGGCGGCGATACCACGTCCGCCGCTCCGGCCCCTGCGTCCGCGGATTCTCCTCCGCCAGTCGCGCAATCCGCATAGATTCCCTGTCCTTTCCCCACCTTCATTGTAGCGATTGTATCGTTCGCGGACGCCAGTTGGCGAGCCAATCCATTGGTCCTTTGTGTGACGAATACCTGTGACGACCCCGTGAGGATGGCCTGGCTGCTCGTGACCACGTTGTGCCACCGTTGTGGTTACGTGACATTGCGTGGTCGGTTCTCGCGCACGCAGGATCGGCGCAGCCCGGGTAGGGATTCGGAGCGGGTTGAAGGAAGGATACGCGGCGTACTTTGTGGCGCCGTCCTCTGGCGACGTGCTCCTGATCGGCAGAGAGGCACGATTGCTCTGCGCCATGAAACCGACACAGCAGCAACGGAGGCATATCATGCTTTGGCGACGCATCATTTCAGGTGTAGCGGTTGCTCTCTTTGTGGGTATCAGTCTGGTCAGTAGCATTGGACAGGCTCAGGCAGCGCCGCTGAAAGCGCCTCACCTGACCAGCAAACAGATTCTTGCCGAGACTAGTATTGACGGGCCAGGGCTTGCCAAGAACATCGTCGGCCACGAGGGAGACAGCACGCTGGTGCTGGCATGGACGGGTACCGATCCCCAACACCATCTGAACCTGTTGACGAGTAACACCGGAAGCACCTGGATCAACAAGCGCACACTTGCTGAAACGTCATTCGTGCGCCCCGCGGTCGAGCGCGTGACCTACATGGCTGGCGGCGAGGTTGTCCTCGCATGGACCGGCACCGACCCGCGCCACACCCTCAATGTCCTCTGGAACGCCTATAACAACGGCAATTCCCCGATGAAGAAAGTGACGTTCTGGGGCGACATGAGTTTTACCGCGCCCGCGCTTGCGATGTCGGGTGATCGCATTTATGTCGCCTGGGCAGGGACCGACCCCAAGCACTCGCTCAACATCATGGCGCTCTCGCAACGCACGCTCAAGGTTATTGCCATCAAGCGCTACCTGCCCTTCAGCAGCAGTGCGCGACCGAGCCTCTCGATTGGGTCAGCGGATAGCCTGTTGCTCTCGTGGACGAACCAGGCTGGACAACTCTCCTTCGCCATCGGCGATGAGGCTTTCCACTTTGGCGCCGCCAGCGTCTCGACGAATACGAGCTCCGCGGGACCAGACTTCTTCTACGCCTTCAGCATCTACATCGGCGATGTGGTAACACCGAAGTATTGGTGGGCATGGACCGGCAAAGACGCAAATCACTCGATCCACATCGCGTTCAACAATACCACCGTCTGGCCGCCCGCCAGCAACACCACGACGCTCGGCGAATGGGCGCTGGGTGGGCCAGAACTAGGATGGAGAGGCCTGACATTCACGGTCGTTCTGGTCTGGACCGGCACCGACCCACACCATCATCTGAACATTGGCATGGTCAGCTCCGCATAGCCTGGTGACATCGTTCTCGGTTGTGAAACCAGGCGCTTTCGAGCCGGTCCGCTGTAAGTCCCCGTGGGCGCTTATGGTGGGGGCTGGCTCGTATAATACCTATGCGCATCGTCAGGAGCGCAGCGTGCGCCGGATAGCACCAGCCGGGGAGCGTCATCGTGCAGCGGAATACGTCGCGGCCAGCCAGCGCCAACAGCGACCACAGCGCCAAGAGCGCCAGCAACGGCCACAGCGACCACAGCGACCACAGCGACCACAGCCCGATTCGCCAGCAATATCTCGGCGTCAAGCAGCAGCATCCCGACGCCGTCGTCTTCTTTCGCATGGGCGACTTCTACGAGATGTTCGACGGCGACGCCGAGCTGGCCGCGCGCGAGTTGGAGCTGACGCTGACCCGGCGCGACTGGGGACGTGGCGAGCGCACCGCGATGGCGGGCATCCCTCACCACGCCGCGCAGGGCTACATCGCGCGTCTGATCGGCAAGGGCTACCGGGTCGCCGTCTGCGAGCAGGTGAGCGATCCCGCCCTCTCGAAAGGGCTGGTCGAGCGCGAGGTGATCCGCGTCGTCACCCCCGGCACCATCGTGGACCCGGCCATGCTGGCCGCCAAGCGCAACAACTACCTCGCCGCCGCCGTCCTCAGCCGCGACGCCGTGGGCCTCGCCTACACCGATATTACCACCGGCGAGTTCGCCTGCACCCAGTTTGCCGCCGCCCAGCCAGAGGTCGCGCTCAACCAGGAGCTAGCGCGCGTCCAGCCCGCCGAGGTACTGATCGAGGCGGCTGCCCCGCGCCGGATGACGCTGCCACGTGGGAATGCGCTCTCCCCCTATCCCTCTCCCCTAAAGAGGGAGGGGGAACCAGAACCAGACGCAGAACTCTCTGGCTTCCCTCCCCGCGTCGGGGAGGGGCTGGGGGAAGGGTCCACCGTCATCACGCCCTTCGACGCGCGCAATTTCCGCGAGGATGTCGCCCGCGACATGTTGCGCGAGAAGTTCGACGTCGCCTCGCTGGAAGCGTTTGGCTGCGAGCGGCTGCCCCTGGCGGTTCGCGCGGCGGGCGCCGTCATCGCCTACCTGCGCGAGACCCAGCGCGACACCCTGGCGCAGATGACCGCGCTCGAAACATACAGCACCAGCGGCTTCATGACGCTCGACGCCCACACCCGCCGCAACCTGGAGCTCTTCGAGAGCGGACGCAGCGGCGGCGTCAAGGGCTCACTGCTCTGGGTGTTGGACGCCACCGCGACGCCGATGGGCGGGCGGCTGCTGCGCCGCTGGCTGGCTGAGCCGCTGCTCGACCTGGAGCGGCTGCGTCGGCGGCAGGACGCGGTGGCCGCTGGCGCCAGCGATATCGCCCTCCGCGCCCGGCTGATGCCGCTGCTGGCTCACGTCGGCGACCTGGAACGGCTGATCAACCGCGTCGTCCAGCGGATCGCCATGCCGCGCGATCTGGTGGCGCTGGCGCAGGGGCTCGCCGCCGTGGACGAGCTGGCCGCCTCGCCGCACTCGCTGCCGGATGGGCTGGCTACCATCGCCCAGTCGCTCCAGCCGCTGCCGGAGCTACGCGAACTGATCGAGCGGGCGCTGGTGGATGAGCCGCCTGCGACGCTGAGCGATGGCGGTTTCATCCGCGCGGGCTACTCCACCGAACTGGACACCCTACTCGACGCCTCGCGCAATGGCCGCCAATGGGTCGCCGATCTGGAGCGCCGCGAACGCGAGCGGTCTGGCATCTCCACCCTTCGCGTCGGCTATAACAAGGTCTTCGGCTACTACCTGGAGGTCACCAACTCGCAGTTAGCCCGCGTCCCCGACGACTATATCCGCAAGCAGACCCTGACGACTGGCGAGCGCTTTATCACGCCCGACCTGAAGGAGTATGAGGCGCTGATTCTCAACGCCCAGGAGAAATCCGCCAAACTGGAGCAGGAGCTCTTCGCGGCGCTACGGAGCGAGATCGCGGCGCGCTGGGGTGAGGCGGCGCTGCGGACGGCGCGCATCCTGGCGGAGCTGGACGTCTTGCTGGCGCTGGCGGAAGTCGCCTCGCGCCAGAACTACTGCCGCCCCGAGCTGGACGAGAGCGACACGATTCACATCGTCGCCGGACGCCATCCCGTCGTGGAGGCGAGCCAGCGCGAGATTGCCTTCGTCCCCAACGATACCCAGCTTGCCACCGGCGATGCGCAGATCCTGCTGCTGACGGGGCCGAATATGGCGGGCAAATCAACCTATCTGCGGCAGGTCGCGCTGATTACGCTGCTGGCGCAGATCGGCTCGTTTGTCCCGGCGGAGGCCGCGCGCATTGGGCTGGTGGACCGCATCTTCACCCGCATCGGCGCGCAGGACGACCTGGCGACCGGGCAGAGCACCTTCATGGTGGAGATGGTGGAGACGGCGAACATCCTGCACCACGCCACCGCGCGCAGCCTGGTCATCCTCGACGAGATTGGCCGCGGCACCAGCACCTATGACGGGCTGGCCATCGCCCGCGCCATCGTCGAATACCTGCACAACAACAAACGCTGCGGCGCGAAGACGCTCTTCGCCACCCACTACCACGAGCTGGTCGAGGTGACGCGCATGCTGCCGCGCGTGCGGGCGTATAACGTCGCGGTGGCCGAAGAGGAGGGCCACGTCGTCTTCCTGCGCAAGATCGTTCCCGGCGGCGCGGACAAGAGCTACGGCATCCATGTGGCGCAGCTGGCGGGCATCCCGCGCCAGGTGGTGCGCCGCGCCGAAGAGGTACTCGAAGACCTGGAGAAGAAGGGCGACGCGCGCTCCCGGCGCAAGGCGATGCGCGAGAACGCTCCCACAGTGATGCCGCAGGCGCTACAGCTGACGCTCTTCGCCGCCGAGCCGGACCCGCTGCTCGAAGAGCTGAAGGTGCTGGCGATTGACGAGCTGACCCCGCTCGAAGCCATCAGCCGCCTCTACGAGCTGCAGCGCCGCGCCCGCGAAGGGTGACGGCGGGCGAGATGGGTGATGCCCCGGGTTCGCGGCATGAATGCCGCGGCTCATCCTTGCCCAGGCGAACAGCCGGTGGGGGGTGTTCTCTCCGAGCCGCCCTTGAAGCACGATGACCACGCGCTCGACGCCAGCCACTACGCCCTGTGCTCACCGCGTTGGGTCGTTCCCGCGCCACCGACGCCTGGGTCGAGCTGTATCTGCGGCGGCCCCCTCCCGGCCTTGCTGCGCTCGGCCACCCTCCCCCAGCGTACGCTGGGAGAGGGACTGATTGTGATGGTACGGTAGCACCAGAGGGCGACGGCCCCCTCCCGGCCTTCGGCCACCCTCCCCCTTGCAGGGAGAGGGCATCGGCTACCAAAGTGGCAAATGGCC
>Ga0310811_10004578_pt1 | contig 17392 bp, 9 predicted proteins | sample YCmetagenome_FD_207642 | JGI IMG/M metagenome (GOLD analysis project Ga0310811, IMG submission 207642) | Soil microbial communities from experimental microcosm in Duke University, North Carolina, United States - YC | ecosystem: Engineered > Artificial ecosystem > Soil microcosm > Unclassified ...
ATCTGTTCCAGCTGATGTCGCTGGTTGCGATGGAGCCGCCGGCGCGTTTCGACGCGCATTCCGTCCGTTCCGAGAAGGCCGAGGTTCTCAGCGCGGTCCAGCAGCCGAACCAGGAAGAAGCACTTCGTAGCTCGGTCCGCGCCCAATATCTTGCAGGCCGCATCGGCGACGACGACATTCCGGACTACCGCAAGACCGAGGACGTCAAGCCCGGCAGCACCACGGAGACCTTTGTCGCGCTGAAGCTGATGATCGACAATTGGCGCTGGGCGGGCGTGCCGTTCTATTTGCGCACCGGCAAGGCGCTGGGCCACAAGCGCACGGAAGTCGCGATCAAGTTCAAGCAGGCGCCCTTGTCGATGTTCTCGGGCACGACGGTCGATCGTCTCTCGCAGAACTTCCTCACCATCGGCATTGCGCCGACCGAGACCATCGAGCTTCAGTTCAACGCCAAGATTCCGGGACCGAGCATCACCATCGACGGCGTCGAGATGAAGTTCAAATACGGCGACTATTTCCGCGCCGATCCGTCCACGGGTTACGAGACGCTGATCTACGACTGCATGATCGGCGACAACATCCTGTTCCAGCGCGCCGACGGCATCGAAGCCGGTTGGCAGGCGGTACAGCCGTTCCTCGATGCCTGGAAGAACGCGGGCACCAACGGCATCGAAACCTATGAAGCCGGCAGCGACGGTCCGAAATGTTCGGATGAGCTGCTGCGGCGCGACGGCCGCAGCTGGCGAAAGTTTTCGTGATGACAGCGGCCGACCAGCCGAAGCTGATCGCCGTCGCGGACGCCGAGGCGCTGGCGCAAGCCGCGGCCGAGCGGGTGATGGCGCGGATTGCGGCCAATCCCGGCCGCAACGCGATTTGCCTCACCGGTGGCTCGAGCCCGAAGAAGCTTTATCAGCTGCTCGGCAGCGACGCCTGGCGCAATAAGATCCCCTGGGATCGCGTGCACTGGTTCATCGGTGACGAGCGCTTTGTCCCCGACAGCGATCCCCTCAACAATATGGCGATCGCGCGCGCGACATTTCTCGACCGCAACGCGCCTGCCGACCATATCCATCCCATCCCGACCACGACCGCGAATCCGGACGCCAGTGCCGAGGCCTACGCGCGCGAGCTAAAGGCCTTCTACGGGTCCGAGAGCCTCGATCCGGCCCGGCCGCTGTTCGACCTCGTTCTGATGGGCGCAGGCCCCGACGGCCACACCGCCTCGCTCTTTCCCGGCTATCCCGCCGTCGAGGAGACTGTGCGTTGGGTCGTTGGCGTGCCCAAGGCAAATGTCGCGCCTTTCGTGCCGCGGGTCTCGCTGACGCTGCCTGCGCTGGCCTCCTGCCGCGAAATGCTGTTCGAGATATCAGGGCATGACAAGCAGCCGATCTTGACGCGCCTCCTCAATGGCGAGAATTTGCCGGCTGTACGCGCGCGCTCGAATGGTGAGACCGTCTGGATGGTCGACCGGGCCGCGCTTCCGGAGGACATTCGTGGCGGGCGTTAAAGCACCTTGTGCGTTGATCGTGATGGGCGTGTCGGGTTCGGGCAAGAGCACAGTTGCAGGGGCGCTCGGCGAGCGTCTCGGCTGGCGCTTCGAGGACGGCGACAGCTTTCACCCCACCAGCAATGTCGAGAAGATGAGGGCGGGTCATCCGCTCACCGACGAGGATCGTTGGCCCTGGCTCAACGCCATCGCCGACGAGGTCGCGCGGGTCTGCAACAAGGGCGAGCATGTCATCATCGCCTGTTCGGCGCTCAAGCACACCTATCGCGACGTGCTGCTGCGGGGACGCGACGACGTGCGCTTCGTGTTCCTGAAGGGCACGCAGGAGCTGATTGCCGACCGGCTCGCGCACCGCAAGGGTCATTTCATGCCCCCCGGACTCCTGACCAGCCAGTTCAACACGCTGGAGCCGCCGGAGGCGGGCGAGCACGTCATCACGGCGTCGATCGACGAATCCGTCGAGGCGATCGTGGATGGCATTGTGCGGCAGCTGAAGCTCGACGGGACAAGCAAGGCCATCACATGACGAAAATCTCACTCGTGGTCTCCGACGTCGACGGCACCTTGCTCACCAAGGACAAGACGCTGACGGAGCGCGCACGGTCGGCGGTGCAGCGACTGCATCAGGCCGGCATCGGCTTCACCATCACTTCCAGCCGCCCCGCGATCGGCATGCGCTTCCTGATCGAGCCGCTGGCGCTGTGGCTGCCGGTTGGCCCGTTCAACGGCTCCTCGATCGTCGATCCCGAGATGAATCCGGTCGAGCAGCATTTGATCCCGAAAGGCGCTGCCGAGCGGTCACTTCAGATTCTCCGCGAGTTCGGCGCCGACATCTGGCTGTTCACCTACGACAAATGGCTGATCGACAATCCGGACGGAAAATATGTCGCGCATGAGCAGCACACGATCCGGTCGGCCCCGACCGTCGTGACGGACTTCACGCCGTACCTCGCGAGCGCCTGCAAGATCGTCGGCGCCAGCGCCGATGCGGCCGGCCTCGAGGCTTGCGAGAAGGCGATGCAGAAGGCACTCGGCAGCGAGGCCACTGCGGTGCGCTCGCAGACCTATTACCTCGACATCACCCCGCCCGGCTTCGACAAGGGCACCTTCGTGCAGGCGATGGCCGGGCGTCTCGGCATTTCCACCGACGCCGTCGCCACCATCGGCGACATGCAGAACGACCTCGCGATGTTCCGCGTCAGCGGCACCTCGATCGCCATGGGCAACGCCACCGACAGCGTCAAGGAACAGGCCACCAACGTCACTGCGACCAACGAACAGGACGGTTTTGCCGAGGCGATGGAGATGATCCTGAAGCGGAACGGGGCCGCCTAGCTCACTGCTTCGACCGCTGCATCGCCGGCTTCTCGCTCTTCTGCCTGGCCGCCGAGAGATTGTGCCCGGTGTTGATCAGTGCGATATGGGTCAGCGCCTGCGGGAAATTGCCGGCCTGGCGGCGCGCGATGGAGTCATATTCCTCGGCCAGCAGCCCGACATCGTTGGCGAGATCGGCCACGCGATCGAACAGCGCCTGCGCCTTGTCGAGATCGCCGGCCAGCACATGGGCGTCGGCCAGCCACAGCGTGCAGGCGAGGAATGCGCCCTCGATCGGCTGCTTCTCCTCGGAGATCTCGCGGGGATCGTGGCGGAGCACGAAGCCATCGCGCATCATGTGATTCTCGATGGCTGCGACGGTGCCGCGGATGCGCGCGTCGTCCGCCGGCAGAAATCCTACCCCCGACAATAGCAGCACACTGGCATCGAGCAGCTTCGAGCCATAGCACTCGACGAAGGCGTTCTCCTCTGTGTCAAAACCCTTGTCACAGACGTCGCGATGAATGGCCTCGCGCAAAGCACGCCAGTGCAACAGCGGAGCCTTGAAGCCGAATGTCTCGGCGCTCTTGATGGCGCGGTCGAAGGCGACCCAGGTCATCACCTTGGAGAAGACGTAGTGCTTTGGCTTGCCTCGCCGCTCCCAGATGCCGTGATCGGGATGATCCCAGACCTCGGCAAGGTGCTGGAGCACGGCGCATTCCAGCGCCCAAGTCGTCTCGTCATCGAGCTTGAGCTTGGCCATGCGCGACTGATGGAAGGCGTCGATCAACTCGCCATAGACGTCGAGCTGAAGCTGCGCATGCGCGGCATTGCCGACGCGCACCGGTTTCGCGCCCTCATAGCCGTCGAGCCAGCCGGCTTCCCATTCCAAGAGCCGTCGCTGGCCCCAGATGCCGTACATGATCTGCATGTTGTCGGGCGAGCCGGCCGCAGCGCGCAGGAGCCAACTGTGCCAGGCCGAGGCTTCTTCGGTGTACCCCGAGTTCATCAGCGCCAGCAGCGTGAAGGTGGCATCGCGCAGCCAGCAGAAGCGGTAATCCCAATTCCTGGCGCCGCCGAGCTTTTCCGGCAGCGACGTGGTGGGCGCCGCAACGATACCGCCGGTCGGAGCAAACGTCAGCGCCTTCAGCGTGATCAGCGAGCGCATGACGAGATCGTGGTAGTCGCCCTCGCGATCGTAGCGGTCACTCCACTCCTGCCAGAATTTCTCGGTCTCCTGGAACGCGGTCTCCGGGTCGATCGGCTCGGGAGGATCAAGATGCGAGGGACCGTAGGTCAGCACGAACGGAACGGTTTCGCCGGTCCTGACTTCGAAGTCGGCAACGGTGGTCAGGTCCTCGCCACGGGGTTCGACCGGCGTACGCAGTACCGTCATGTCCTGTCCGGCGACCGCCAGCAGCGAGCCATCCTTGCAGCGACGGACCCAGGGAATGTCGACGCCGAAGCCGAAGCGGATCACGAGCTCCATCCTCATCTTCACCGTGCCCGTGACGCCGCGCACCAGCCGCACGATGTCGGAGGCCTTGCCGCGCGGCGGCATGAAGTCGATCAGCGCGATGGTGCCGCTTTTCGTTTCAAAGCGCGTTTCGAGGATGAGGGTATCGCCGAGGTACCGGCGCGAGATCGTGGTGACCTCGTCGCTCGGCGCGATCAGCCAGCGGCCGTTCTTGTGCGTGCCGAGGATTGCGGCAAAGCAGGCATCGGAATCGAAGGCCGGCCAGCACAGCCAGTCGATCGAGCCGTTGCGTCCCACCAGCGCTGCGGTCTCGCAGTCGCCGATCAACGCATAGTCCTCGATCTTCTGTGACACTATCTTGCGAGCCCTGGAAATCGTTCCTGGAAAATCCCCGGCCAATCAACTCCCGCCGTGCAGCGAACGTTCCCGCGTCGCGGCCTTCAAGGCCGCGAGATCGACTTTCGAGGCAATCTTGTCGAGCGCGACGGGCAGGCGCTGGCGCCAGTTCGGATGCTCGTCGATGGTGCCGGGAATGTTGGGCTGGTCGATCACGCCGAGCAGATCCTCCATCGACACCGCGAGCAGCCGCGACGGCGTGCGCGACAGGAAGTTAAGCACCGAATAGAGATCGTTGGCGTTGATGCCGTTCTGACGCAGGATCGCGTCGAGCCCTCCGAGCGCGTCCCAACGGGCCTGGTCGTTCTCGCCGGGATCGAGGCCGAGCGAGAGCTTCATCTTGAGATCGCTGAACGAGCGCCAGCCCGCATAAGTGCAGAGATCATGCGTGTTCAGCGTCACCAGCGCGTTCGGCCTGTAATGGTCGATGTTGCGGAAATGACCGGCATCGTCGCGCTCGAACATCATCACCAGGTAGGACCAGATGCCGAAATCCTGCATGGTCTCGCGGAAACCTTCCGGCACGGTGCCGAGGTCTTCGCCGATCACGATGCATTTATGAGTGACGCTCTCGCGCACGACCGCGGCGAGCAGCGCCTCGAGCGGCATCTGCACGTAGGCGCCGTTGTCGGGCTTGAAGCCGCGCGGCACCAGATAGAGCCGCTTGAGCCCCAGCACATGATCGAGCCTGATGGCGCCGGCGTGCCGCATCGAGGCGGCCACCATGTTGGCGAACGGCACGAAGGATTGCGCTTCCAGGCCGCCTGCGTTGAATCCGGCGAGGCCCCAATCCTGTCCGACGGTGTTGAGCACATCGGGCGGCGCGCCGACCGCAAGATGGCGCGAGATCGCGGCCTGCTCGTTCCAGGCATCAAAGCCGTTGGACTGCACGCCGACGGCGACGTCGAGATACAGCCCGACACGCATGCCGAGTTCGGCGGAAAGCTCCTTGGCGGCACGCAATTGCGCATCCGCGGTCCACTGCACGAATTCGACGAACTCGACCTCGTGCTTGTCGGGACCGTTGCGCAAGCCGGCGCATTTTGAATCGTCCGGCTGCTGCCATTCGACCGGCCACTCCCACCATGGCGCGACGAAACGATGCCGCAGCACCTCGAAGCAGGCGAAGCGCGACAGCAGTGCGCCCCGGTCGGCGCGAAAAGCATCGAACTGATTGCGGCGGACACCGCTCGCTGACTTCACGAAACTGTCAAAGGCGGCGCGAAGACCCAGCCATTTCAGCGCCGCCATGTCGGCGTAAGGGACGCGATCGCCTTCGCGCAGCCGCGCGGCGGTCGTGGTCGCGTCGGGGACGAGATCGGCGGAAAATTCCGGGATGGCCTCGACGTCGATATAGAGCGGGTTGAGAAACAGCCGGCTGTTCGGCGAATAGGGACTGCAATCGGCCGGATGATTGTCGAACAGCACGTGCAGCGGATTAAGGCCGACGCCGTCGGCGCCGAGTTGCTTGGCCAGCCGGACGAGGCCGGCGAGATCGGTGAAATCGCCGATGCCCCAATTGCGATCCGAGCGAACGCTGTAGAGCTGCACGGCCAGCAACCAGCCGCGGTCGAAATCGCCACCGAAGGCGCGCTCGGGTGCCACGATCATCGGCACCTCTTCCGTCTCGCCGGCGGCATCGGTCAACGTCAGCCGGTGATAGCCGAGCGGCAGGCCGGGGGGCCAGGCGATCACGGGCTCGCGCGTCTCGCCCTGTCCGATCACACTAGGTTTGCTGCCGATTTGGCCGTTGCCGGTGATTTTCCATTGCAGCGGCGCCTTACCGACAGCCGCGAGCTCGGTGCGCGGATTGCCCAGCGCGCGCACCACGACGGGCCCGCTGACGAAGCGGTAGACCCGCTTCTCCGGCAGGGCATCGAGGATGGATTTAAGCGCCTCGGGCGCTGTGACGCGCAGCTTTCCGAGGGCATCGACGAATTCGGATTGAACGCCCTTGATCCGGGCTTGAGCTAAAAGGTCCATTCGGCACGCAGCTTGCAGGCCATTGTCAGGCCGGGGGCATCGATTTTAACGTGGTCGCGGAAGAGGTTAGTCGCACTTAACTCACAAACCGCGCCTGCCGTTCCCAGGGGAACCAATGACACACAAGCGGCTTTCTATAGTGGTATCAAGCGTAGGTTCCCGACAAGGGAAACGGGCCCTGCTTTCTTGTCAATGGCATCACCGTGAACAAGACAATTCAAACTGTCGAGAGTGCCGCTGCCGGCAGCGCTTTCCTGATCGAAGACGTCTATCCCTTGATCGATGGCGGCCGCTTCGCCGTGAAGCGGATCGCGGGCGATCGGATCGAGGTGTGGGCTGACATCTATCGCGACGGCGATGCGACGATCAGCGCCGCGCTGATCTGGCGCGGCGAGCAGGACCGGGAATGGCGGCGCGAGAGCATGACCCATCATCGCGATGACCGCTGGTCCGGCGCGTTCACACCGACCGAGGCGGGCCAATATCTCTATGCCATCGAAGCCTGGACCGACGAATTCGCCACCTGGCGTCACGGCGTCGAGCGCAAGCAGCTATCCGGTGGCGACGTCACGCTCGATGCGATCGAGGGCGCCGGCCTTCTGACAAAGGCTCATGGCGCGCCGCAGGACGCCGCGGCCATCATCGTCAGGCAATGCGAGGACTATCTCGGCAGCGGCGACGTCACGCCGCTGCTTGTGTCTGAACTCGGCGAGGCCATGGCCGAGAGCCAGGCGCGCCCCGACCTGACCCGGTCGCCGAACTTCCCGCTCGTTATCGATCGCGACAGAGCGCGCTTTGGCGCCTGGTATCAAATGATGCCGCGCAGCCAGAGCGCGGTTGCCGGTCAGCACGGCACGCTCCGCGACTGCATCGCGCGCGTGCCTGATATCGCAGCGACGGGTTTTGACGTGCTCTATTTCACGCCGATCCATCCGATCGGCCGCACCCACCGCAAGGGCCGCAACAATTCACCAGTGGCCAGCGAGGGTGAGCCCGGCTCGCCCTACGCGATCGGCTCGGCCGAGGGCGGTCACGATGCGCTGCATCCCGAACTCGGCACCATCGAGGATTTCCGCGCGCTGGTCGCGACCTGCCTCGAATACGGCCTCGAGATCGCGCTCGACTTCGCCGTGCAGTGCTCGCCTGATCACCCCTGGCTGGCGCAGCATCCGGAGTGGTTCAAATGGCGGCCGGACCGCACGGTGCGGACGGCGGATGGTCCCTATTCGGACATCGTCATCCCCGATTTCGCTTCGGTCGACCGGGTCGGACTGTGGAATGCGTTTCGCGATGCCATGCTGTTCTGGATCGACCAAGGCGTGACCATCTTCGCGATCGACAATCACGACACCGCGCCGTTGCCGTTCTGGGAGTGGCTGATCCGCGACATCCGCTCGCGGCACCCCGAGGTGATCCTGTTCTCCAAAACCTTTGCACGACCGAAGCTGATGAAAGGTCTCGCCAGGCTCGGCTTTGCGCAGTCCTTCAGCTACTTCCCGTGGCGCACCGCGAAGTGGGAGCTGGAGCAGTATTTTGACGAGCTGACACGCTATCCCGAACGGGATTTCTCCCGCCCGAACCTGTTCGTCAACACGCCCGACCTGCTGCCCTATCATCTCCAGAGCGGCGAGGCCTGGATGTTCAAATCGCGTATTGCACTGGCCGCCATGCTGTCGGGCAATTTCGGCCTCTACAGCGGCTTCGAGCTGCTGGAGCACGACGCGATCCCCGGCCATGAAGAATATCGGGATTCCGACAAGTACCAGATCCGCCAGCGCGACTGGGACAAGCCCGGCAACATCAAGCCCTGGATCACGGCGCTCAACCGCATCCGCAACGACAACGCTGCGCTCCAGCAGACCAACAATCTGCGTTTCCTCGGCATCGAGGACGGCGAGACCATCGCCTTCGCCAAGGTGGCGGCCGAACCGGCCAACATCGTTGTCGCGGCCATCGCCCTCTCGCGCCATGCGCGCGAGTTCTGGTTGCCGCTCGGCGACCTCACCATCGACGCAGGCGGCGAACGCCACCGCGTCACCACCCTCGAAAATCTCATGACAGGCGAACAGTCCCGCATCGAATGGGGCGGGATCAAATTGCGTATCGATCCCGACCGCGATCCGGCCCTGTTCTTCCGATGCCTGGCGTAAGGATCACGCCATGAATGTATTGTCTTCCGTCGACACCAAGAAGGCCGAGGCTGCCGAGATCGTGGATGAGCTCTGGTACAAGGACGCCATCATCTACCAGCTCCATGTCAAGGCCTTTGCCGACAGCAACAATGACGGCATCGGCGATTTCGCCGGGCTGACCGAGAAACTGCCTTATCTCCAGGACCTCGGCGTCACCGCGCTATGGCTGCTGCCGTTCTACCCCTCACCCGGCCGCGACGACGGCTACGACATCGGTGACTACGGCTCGATCAATCCCGATTTCGGGACGATGAAGGACTTCAAGCGCTTCATCCAGGAGGCGCAGAAGCGCGGCCTCCGCGTCATCACCGAGCTCGTCGTCAATCACACCTCGGACCAGCACAAATGGTTCAAGCGCGCGCGCCGCAGCCCGGCCGGTTCGAGCGCGCGCGACTGGTATGTCTGGAGCGACACCGACCAGAAATACCAGGGCACGCGGATCATCTTCACCGATACCGAGAAGTCCAACTGGACCTGGGATCCCGAGGCCGGCGCATTCTACTGGCACCGCTTCTTCTCGCATCAGCCCGACCTCAATTTCGACAATCCGCGCGTCGTCAGCGCCATCATCCAGGTGATGAAGCGCTGGCTCGATGCCGGCGTCGACGGATTCCGCCTCGACGCCATTCCGTATCTCTGCGAGCGCGAGGGCACCTCGAACGAGAACCTCCCCGAAACGCATGCGATCATCAAGCGCCTGCGCCATGAGCTCGACGCTTATTCCAAGGGAAAGCTGCTACTGGCCGAGGCCAATCAATGGCCGGAGGACGTGCAGGAATATTTCGGCCGCGGCGACGAATGCCAGATGGCGTATCACTTCCCGCTGATGCCGCGCATCTACATGGCAATCGCGCAGGAGGACCGTTTCCCGATCACCGACATCCTGCGCCAGACGCCGGACATTCCCGCGAGCTGCCAATGGGCGCTGTTCCTGCGCAACCATGACGAGCTGACGCTGGAGATGGTCACCGACGTCGAGCGCGACTATCTCTGGACCACCTACGCCAACGATCCCCGCGCCCGCATCAATGTCGGCATCCGCCGGCGGCTTGCGCCGCTGATGGACAATGACCGGCGCAAGATCGAGCTGATGAATTCGCTGCTGCTGTCCTTCCCGGGCACGCCGATCATCTACTACGGCGACGAGATCGGGATGGGCGACAACATCTATCTCGGCGACCGCAACGGCGTGCGCACGCCGATGCAGTGGAGCCCGGACCGCAATGGCGGCTTCTCCCGCGCCGATCCCGCCCGCCTTTACGCGCCCCCGATCATGGATCCCGTCTACGGCTACGAATCGGTGAACGTGGAAGCGCAATCGCGCAGCCTGTCCTCGCAGCTCAACGCCACCAAGCGGCTGATCTCGGTGCGCAAGTCGACGCTGGCCTTCGGCCGCGGCACGATGACCTTCATACGTCCGGCCAACCGGTCCGTGCTCGCTTACGTCCGGCAGTATGGTGACGAGGTGATCCTCTGCGTCGCCAATCTGTCTCGCGCGGCGCAGGCGACCGAGTTGGACTTGGCGCCTTGGAAGGACCGCATCCCGCAGGAGATGCTCGGCCGCACCCGCTTCCCGGCCATCGGTGAGTTGCCCTACATGATCACGCTGGGGCCCTACGGCTTCTACTGGTTCCAGCTCCAGGAGCGCGACAAATCCGAGCCGGTGGCGCCGCGGGCGGTCCCGGAATTCGAAACGCTGGTGGTGCCGGTCAACTCCAACTGGGTGTCGCTCGCCCGCGAGCGCGGCGTCTTCGAGCGCGACGTGCTGCCGGGTTTCTTGTCGCGGACGCGCTGGTATCCCGAGCACGATCCCAAGCACATCAAGGCGACGCTGACGTCAGCGGTGCCGTTCAGCGACATCGGCGACAACAGGCCCTGGATCGCGTTCTTCGAGACGACGCAGGACGACGTCACGACCCGCTACGTGCTGCCGATGCAGATCGAGTGGGTCCGTTTCGACCGCGAGCGCTTCAACCCGAGGGCCCTCGCCGCCGTGCGCCAGGGCGCGCGCGAAGGCACGCTGCTCGACGTCGCGACAGACCAGATCTTCATCGGGCTTTTCCTGCGGGGCTTGTCGCAGAACCTGGTGGTGGACGAGAACAATCTGCGCCTCGAGTTCAAGCCGACCAGCCTGTTCGCCGACTACACCGTGAAGGAGCCCGCACGGATCCGGACGGTCGAGCAGTCGAACAGCACCGCGCTGGTCGACAACCAATACGTCGCCAAGATCTATCGCCGCGTCGAAAGCGGCGCCAACCCGGAGATCGAGATCGGTCACTATCTCACCGAGGTCGCACGCTTCCCCAATACACCGGCGTTGCTCGGCAGCGCCGAGCTGGTCGAGGGCGGCAGTCGCAGCGCGCTCGGGGTGCTGCATGCCTATATCGAGAACCAGGGCGACGGCTGGGCCGTCACCACCGGCTATCTTGACCGCTATATCGACGAGCAGAGGCTGGGGCCTGTGGGCGAAGCGCCCCGCGAGACCCAGGAGCAGGCGCCTTACCTGCACTTCATGGGACAGATTGGCCGTCGGCTCGCCGAGCTGCACATGGCGCTCGCTGCCGCGAAATCCGCCGATCTTGCCCCTGAACCGATCGGCCCGGCGGATATCAAGCGCTGGGCAACCCACCTGAAGGGACGGGCCGAGCGGGTCTTTGAACGCCTCGCTGATAGTCGCGATGGCCTGCGCGAGGCTGATCGGCCCCTGATCGACCAACTGGTTGCGGTGCGCGCGACGCTGCCGGACCATATCAACGCTCTCTTGCCATCCGACATCGGCGGGTTGAACATCCGTCATCATGGCGACTTCCGCCTCGGGCAAACCCTGATCGTGAAGGACGACATCTTCATCATCGATTTCGATGGCGATCCCCATCTCACGCTGGCCGACAAGCGGCGCAAGCTGCCGGCCGCGCGCGACGTCGCGGGCCTGGTCCGGTCGATTGATCTTTCGGTTAACGCCGCGCTTAACCGGGCGCTCTCAGGGGGCATTGATGAACAGGGTCGGATCACCACCGCGCTCGACGAATGGCGCGAACACACCACCGCGACCTTCCTGTCCGCCTATCGCGAGACCATGGCGGACCGGCGACTCTGGCCGGAAAAGGCGCATTCCGCGGAAAGCATGTTAAGGTTTTTCCTGCTTGATCAAGCGTTCGACGAGGTAGAGTACGAGCTGTCCCACCGGCCGGAGGGGCTCCATGCGCCGCTGACCGGCCTGCTTCGCATTCTGTCCAGTGCCGAGAGCGAAGCCCATGCCTAAACTGCCAGCCGAAGCCTACGCCATCATCGAGGGCCGCCACTCCGACCCCTTCCACTATCTCGGGCTGCATCCCGAGGGCGGCAACAGTGTGGTGCGCGCCTTCCTGCCCGAGGCCTCCAATGTCGAGGCCATCGGCGACCATGGCGAGGTGGCAAAGCTCGACCGCGTCCACGCATCGGGCCTGTTCATCGGCGCCCTGCCCAACGGCTCCAAGCACTACCAGCTCCGCGCCAAGTTTGGTGACAACGTCGTCGAGTTCGAGGACGCCTACCGCTTCCCGCCGATCCTGACCGATTTCGATCTCTATCTGCTCGGCGAAGGCACGCATCAACGGCTCTACGACAAGCTCGGCGCGCACCCGACGCGGCTGGAAGGTATCGACGGCATCGGCTTCGTCGTGCTGGCCCCGAATGCGCGGCGCGTATCCGTTGTTGGCGATTTCAATTTCTGGGACGGGCGGCGCCATCCCATGCGGGTGCGCGGCGCCGGCTATTGGGAATTGTTCATTCCGCACGCCAAGTCCGGCGATCATTACAAATTCGAGATCATCGGGCCACACGGCCATCTGCTGCCGCTGAAATCCGATCCGATGGCATTCGCGAGTGAAGTGCGGCCGAAGACGGCCTCCATCGTGTTCGACGAAGCCCATCTTCCGCGGCCGCGGCCGGCGCCTGACGGCATCAACGCGCTGTCGGCGCCGATGTCGATCTACGAGGTTCATCTCGGCTCATGGCGTCGCAAGAACGGCGACGAATGGCTGACCTATCGCGAGCTGGCCAAGCAGCTGCCGGCCTATGCGCGCGACATGGGTTTTACCCATCTCGAATTCCTTCCCGTCAGCGAACATCCGTTTGACGGGTCCTGGGGTTATCAGCCAACCGGCCTCTATGCGCCGACGAGCCGCTTTGGCACGCCGGAGGATTTCGCCGCACTCATCGATGCCTGTCATCGTGAAGGCGTCGGCGTACTGCTCGACTGGGTGCCCGGTCACTTCCCCGATGATCCGCACGGACTCGGCAGCTTTGACGGGACCGCGCTTTATGAGCACGCCAATCCGCTCCAGGGCCGCCATCTCGACTGGGGCACGCTGATCTACAATTACGGCCGCACCGAAGTGACGAACTTCCTGGTGTCGAATGCGCTGTTCTGGCTGGAGCGATACGCCATCGACGGCCTGCGCGTCGATGCGGTCGCCTCCATGCTCTATCTCGATTACAGCCGCCCGCCCGGCGCCTGGATTCCGAACCAGTATGGCGGCCGCGAGAATATCGAGGCGATCAACTTCCTGCGTCGCTTCAACACCGAGCTGTTCGCGCGTTTCCCGCACGCGACCACGGCGGCGGAAGAATCCACCGCATGGCCGCAGGTTTCGCGCCCGGTCGAATTCGGCGGGCTCGGCTTCGGCTACAAGTGGAACATGGGCTGGATGCACGACACGCTGAACTACATCAGCAAGGATCCGATTCACCGCAAGCATCATCACGGCGATATCCTGTTTGGCCTGCACTACGCCTTCTCGGAAAACTTCATCCTGCCGCTGTCGCATGACGAGGTCGTGCACGGAAAGCGCTCGATCTTCGGCCGCATGCCCGGCGACGAATGGCAGCGCTTTGCCAATTTGCGCGCCTATTACAGCTTCATGTTCGGCCATCCCGGCAAGAAGCTGCTGTTCATGGGCGGCGAGATCGCGCAGAGCAGCGAATGGAATCACGACCAGTCGCTCGATTGGCACCTGCTCGAGTACAAGTACCATTCCGGAATCCAGGCGCTGGTCCGTGACCTCAACCGGCTCTACCGCGCGGTGCCGGCGCTGCACCAGATGGACTGCGACCAGGCCGGGTTCGAATGGCTGGTTACCGACGACGCCAACCGCAACGTCTTCGCCTGGCTGCGCAAGGGTTTTGACGAGCACGCGCGGTGTCTCGTGGTCGTCAACTTCTCGCCCAACGTCTATAGCAATTACCGCGTCCCCGTGCCCTTTGCCGGCAAGTGGAAAGAGGTGTTCAACTCGGACTCCGCCCATTATGGCGGCACCAATGTCGGGAACGTCGGCGAGGTCCAGACCGTTGACGGCAAGATGCCCGAGCTTCGCCTCACGATACCGCCGCTCGCTGCAATCTTCCTCGTTCCTGAAAGCTGACCGATGCGCCTGACTGCCGGATCGCCCGCACGCCTCGGTGCAAGCTGGGACGGACGCGGCACCAATTTCGCGCTGTTCTCCGCCAATGCGCAGAAGGTCGAGCTGTGCCTGTTCGACACTCAGGGGCGCCGCGAGCTCGAGCGCATCGAGTTGCCTGAAAAGACCGAGGACGTCTGGCACGGCTATCTCAACGACGTCTCGCCGGGCCAGCTTTACGGCTATCGCGTGCACGGGCCCTACGAGCCCGAGCACGGCCACCGTTTCAACGCCAACAAGCTGCTGCTCGATCCGTACGCCAAGCGGCTTGCGGGACGCCTGGTCTGGAGTGACGCGCATTTCGCCTATCGCACCGGTTCGGCGCGCGAGGATCTGTCGTTCGACCGGCGCGACAATGCGCGCGGCATGCCAAAGGCCGTCGTCGTCGACGAGACCTTCAACTGGGGCCGGCGCGAGATCCGGCCACACATCCCCTGGGAAGACACCATCATCTACGAGGCCCACGTCAAAGGCCTGACGCAGAAGCGCGACGACGTGCCGCCGAACTTGCGCGGGACCTATGGCGGGCTGTCGTCACCGGCGATGATCGAGCATCTGAAGAGGCTCGGCGTGACCACCGTCGAGCTGCTGCCGATCCACAGCTTCGTCGACGACCGCATCCTGGTCGAGAAGAAGCTCGCCAATTACTGGGGTTACAACACACTGTCCTTCTTCGCGCCGGAGGCGCGCTACGCCCAGGACAATGCGCTGGATTCCTTCCGTACCACGGTGGCGCGCCTGCACGATGCCGGCATCGAGGTGATGCTCGACGTCGTCTACAATCACACCGCCGAGGGCAACCATCTCGGACCGACGCTGTGCTACCGCGGCATCGACAACGCTTCCTATTACTGGCTGAACCGCGAGAACCCCCGCTATTACGACGACTTCACCGGCTGCGGCTCGTCGGTGAACCTCACTCATCCGCGCGTGCTGCAGATGGTGATGGACAGCTTGCGCTACTGGGTCGAGGTCTGCCATGTCGACGGCTTCCGCTTCGACCTCGCCACCACGCTCGCGCGCGGCCCGAACGGCTATGATCGCGGCATCTCGTTTCTCACCGCGATCCGGCAGGACCCCGTGCTGGCGACGGTCAAGCTCGTCGCCGAGCCGTGGGACCTCGGACTCGGCGGCTACCAGGTCGGCGCCTTCCCCTCGCAATGGTCGGAGTGGAACGATCGCTACCGCAGCGCCATGCGCCGCTACTGGAGCGGCGAAGGCAGCCTGATCGGCGACATCTCCAGCCGCATGACCGCGTCCTCCGACCTGTTCAATCACGACGGACGGCGGCCACGCGCCAGCATCAACCACATCACCGTGCATGACGGTTTCACGCTGGCCGACCTGTTCAGCTACAACGAGAAGCACAACGAGGCCAACGGCGAGGACAATCGCGACGGCTCCAACGACAACCACAGCAACAATTGCGGTGTCGAGGGCCCGACCGACGATCCAGATATCCTCAGCCTGCGGCGTCAACTTCGCAAGAACGTGCTGGCGTGCCTGATGCTGGCGCAGGGCATTCCACTGATCCTCGCCGGCGATGAGGTCGGCAACACGCAGTCCGGCAACAACAACGCCTATTGCCAGGATAATGAGGTCGGCTGGGTCGGCTGGGAGAATCTCGGCAAGGAGGGCGACGACATGGTCGATTTCGTCGCCCGTCTCGCCGAAATCCGCCGCCGGTTCTCGCAGTTGCGCAGCCATCGCTGGCTCGATGGCCGGCCCAAGGACGGCATCTCCTACGGCGCGCTGTGGCTGACGCCCGAAGGCAACGAGATGACGGAAAGCGACTGGACATTCCCGGACGGGCGGTTTCTCTCTTATGTGATGGGGCCGATGGAACCGGGCAGCGCGGCGATCTTTATCGTGTTGAACGCTGCGCCCGAAGAGATCGCATTCAAATTGCCCAAAATGCCCGAATACCAGAGCTGGCAGCAGATCCTGAACACGACGGATGCCAAGCTGAACAGCGTTGATTTCCCGCCCGGAAGCGACAGCAAGGCGCCGCCGCGCTCCGTGCTCGCCTTCGCGGGGGCGCTATGAGGCCATCCTTCGGGGCGAAGCCGACCAAGGACGGCGTGTCGTTCCGTTTGTGGGCGCCCGGCGCGCGTCGGGTCGATCTCCTGCTCGAGCGGCGACACGCGATGCAGCGTCGCCAGGATGGCTGGTATGTCGCCGACATCGCCGGCCTGCCCGTCGGCAGCCCTTACAAGTTCAGGATCGACGACGAGATCGACGTGCCCGATCCGGCATCGGCGTTTCAGCCCGACGATGTCTTCGGGCCGAGTGAGGTGATCGACCACGACGCGTTCGACTGGCGCGCGAAAGACTGGCGCGGCCGTCCCTGGGAAGAGACGGTGCTGATCGAGACCCATGTCGGCACCTTCACGAGCGACGGCACCTACCGCGCCATGATCGCCAAGCTCGATCATCTCGTCGCGTCGGGGATGACAGCGCTGGAATTGATGCCGCTGGCCGACTTCGCCGGCCGCCGTGGCTGGGGCTATGACGGCGTGCTCTGGTACGCGCCCGATAGCGCCTATGGCCGCCCCGAACAGCTCAAGGCATTGATCGACGAAGCCCATCTCCGCGGCCTGATGGTGTTTCTGGACGTCGTCTACAATCACTTCGGCCCGGAAGGAAACTATCTCGGCCGCTATGCGCCAAACTTCTTTACCGACGCGCACACGCCGTGGGGCAGCGCGATTGACTATCGCGTGCCGCAGGTACGGGCCTTCGCGGTCGAGAACGCGCTGTCCTGGCTCACAGACTATCGCTTCGACGGGCTCAGGCTGGATGCCGCCAACCATATCATGGCGATCCCGGGCGAGCAGTCGATGCTGCAGGACCTCAGCGTCGCTGCCGGTGAGTTGGCCAAGGTCACCGGGCGGCACATTCATCTCGTGCTCGAGAATGGCGACAACCGCGCCAGCCTGCTCGACGCCGCGCAGGAGCCGCCCAACGGAAAATATCGCGCGCAGTGGAACGACGACTATCACCACGTCTGGCACGTGATGCTCACGGGCGAGCTCAACGGCTACTATGCCGACTACCAGACCCCGCGGATGGACCTCGCACGCGC
>Ga0310811_10004579_pt1 | contig 17392 bp, 11 predicted proteins | sample YCmetagenome_FD_207642 | JGI IMG/M metagenome (GOLD analysis project Ga0310811, IMG submission 207642) | Soil microbial communities from experimental microcosm in Duke University, North Carolina, United States - YC | ecosystem: Engineered > Artificial ecosystem > Soil microcosm > Unclassified ...
TCAAGAAATCACTGCCTCGCCTGAGGACATTCGATATTTGGACTTATTTCGTTCCAAAAAATCAGAAGGGGATCGATTGGAACAGTGAGTAGCCACGAGCAGAGATGCCTCGATGCTATCGGAAGTAGGGGCCATCTATGATGGCCACGCGTTGATCGACTGTCGCGTTGCCTACATTCTGCAGATAGAGATTTTTGATCGCGCCACCGGTATCTTCTTCGATGAATTCAGAAAACAAAAACTCGACGAAGGCTCTATGAGCCTATGGATCAACGATCATGCGGAGATGAATGGGCGCGGCTTCATGGGACGACAAGGTCTTTACCTCTATCCGAATGTCCTAAGTGTTCCTTTCGTCATCCGTCCCTAAATAGTTGCCCGTTATTCTTTCGTACTAAGAATCACAACCTGAACGGCATAAGGAGGAACAGTGTGGGTAAATGTCGCGCCTGTCTTAATGGTGGACTTTAGCGGAACGACACGCCTAGAGCTGTCGATCGTGTTCGTCTCTGCCGTGGTGTGGCCGGAAAGAGTATAGACCGTCGCCGTAGAGCCTGGCGTGGCTCCGGAGATGCTGGTATCAATGGACTGCGGTGTCGATGAGGCGTTTACCAGCTTGAGATAAGCGACACCCTTTGCAGGGTCATTCGTAACGGAATAGAAGAACCGGTCACCTGCTTGAGTGATCGAAGAGGCGGGCACTGATGTGCCGATATATTCGCCAAAAAGACACTGCGCGTAGTAACTGGGCGATCCGTAACTACTGTCGGCATCGTAACCGATTAGATCTGACTCCCACTGCATGCCGCCTGGATTAACGTTCACGAATAAAGGAGCATACGACGACATCACGATCAGGTCGCTATTCCGTTCCATGGATGTCATCCAGGCTGCATCGCCGAGAGCAGCACCAAGGTTGGTCGTCGGTGACCCTTCGCGTGTCGCCCATTCCCCAACAAAGATCTTCGGTCCATTGCGATCAGTATTGTCGTACTGATGGACCATATTAAAGAACTCGTCAGCACGCCGGTAGTAATGATCGTCAAGCACATCTGGCTTCATGCGCTTGAGAGGCATCGTTGCGATGAGTTGTAGCTGAGGATACTTCGCTTTGATCGCCTCATAGAACTGCGCATAACGGCCTTCGTAGCTTCCAGATTTGTCAAACCAGTCCTCATTGCCGATTTCGACATAGCGCAAGGGGAAAGGAGCAGGGTGTCCAAGTTTGGCTCGGATCGCTCCCCATTTTGTAGAGGTATCGCCTATAACAAACTCGATCTCATCAAGTGCGTCATCTACAAAGGGAGTAAGTGCAGGTCCAGGATGAATATGGTCTCCCTTGAGGGCGTAGCCAGCAAAGACAGCTAAGACTGGCTCGATCTTGAGATCTTCTGTCCAATCTAAAAACTCGAGAAGTCCCATGCCGTCGCTAGACTGGTAATTCCACGGGCTGCGATGAGTAGGACGATCGACAAGCGGACCTATCGTAGTCTTCCAGTCAAAGCGCTCGTCAATCTGATCACCCTCAAGATAATTGCCTCCCGGTAGTCGAAGGAACTTCGGGTGCATGGCGGCAAGCATCTCCATGATGTCCGAACGATTTCCGTTCTCTCGATTTTTGTAAGTAGGCGGAAAAAGTGAGACGAGATTAATCCAAAGCTTCCCTGGGTGACCAACTGATATCAGCAGGTGATTGGCGGAAGAAGGAGTAATATTGCCGGTTTTCAGTATGAATTCATAACGCTTCCAGGTAGTGCCCGCATCGCCGATGGAAGCAGAGGCCAGCGCTTCACCGGTATTATCATTGACGAGTGAGACTGTGAGTGGCCCAACATCATCTTTATCTGCTTTAGCGTAGAGCGAGCCCTTATAGGTGGTATTCGATCTAAGAGCCATTCCCCAATAGCCTTCATTTCGAATACCTGCTTTATTGCTGGCATCAGCAGAAGCAATATTGAAGAACATGCTTCCTGGAAGTGCCGTACTTGGGCCCTCGGCGGGATCAAAGGCCATGGTGGCACGAGCGGTGCCTTTGTTATCGAGATTCCAATGCGCAAGGCCTCCAAAACCATGATCTTGAAATGTGCGGTTGCGAGCCATCTCAGCATAAAGGCCGCCATCATACGAGTAATTAATCTCCTCGGTCATAAGACCATAGAGCATGGGACTAACAGAATGCAGTGGCTTGTCGAGTTGAATTGTGAGCTGCGCCGGCGCACTCTGTGCCCTTGCGATATGCATAGGCATGGCAGCTGCAAACAATCCAAGTAAACTCAATACGCGGAGATGATCACGTTTCATGTTCCCTGCCTTTACGTCAGCGCATTATGCGGGACTTTGATTTGATAAAAGTTTTAATTGTTTTCGGTCTGTGCGAGAATACGTTTTCCCTATCCCAAATCGCAAGCTGTCATTTTGCAAATAGTGAATTATGGTTTCACTACAGCCTGTGTAGGTCCAGGGTCTTTGACATTGATCTGTCCTCGGAGACGAACATCGTCGGATGAAGAGCCTATAAGTACGTCAAAGATTCCTGGTTCAACACGGAAATCATGAATTTTCACATCGTAGTAGGCGAGATGCGTAATAGGAACTTGGAGCGTGATCGTCTTGGTCTCACCCGGCTTCAAATTCACACGTTGAAAAGCTCGGAGACTTTTTATTGGTTGATAGACGGAGCTAGTTCGTTGGTGTGTGTAAAGCTGCACAACCTCGGCTCCTTCATGCTCGCCTGAGTTTGTTAAATCGAATGAGGCGGTTAGATTTGCCTGTTTGCCTATTCCAGCCGATGTTACTTTAAGGTGGCTGTAGGTAAAGGTGGTATAGCTGAGACCATGCCCAAAAGCATAGAGCGGGATTCCCTTGAAATACATGTAGGTGTATCCCTTGCTAACGTCATACTCGTTCTGTGGCGGAACACCATCAAGACTCTGGTAGACCGTATACGGCAGGTGGCCGCTTGGATTAATGAATCCGAAAAGCGTGCGCGCAATGGTGTCTCCTGCTCCTTCACCGGGATACCATGCAGAGAGGATGGCAGGCAGGTGATCGTTAGCCCAAGTAACCGCAAGCGGTCCTGCATTCTCAAGGACGAGCACGGTCTTTGGATTAGCGGCATAAACAGCCTCTAGAAGCTGCTCCTGCGCACCCGGAAGGCTAAGATCACGACGGTCACGTCCTTCAGCCTCCACACGAAGATTCGTCCCGAGACAAAGAACTACGATATCGCTCTTGCGAGCCAGATCAGCGGCACGATCAATCGATTTCTGATCAAGCGGATCCGTATAGCCTGCGCCTTTTTCATACTCTACCTTGACGTCCGCACCAAGAAGCGATTGAAGGCCACGGGTCACACTCATTTTTCGGGCAGGTGTGCCATAGTAGTTCCCAGTCTCATAATCATCCCCACCGGCTGGACCAATCACAGCGATCGATTTTATTTTGGCCTTATCAAAGGGAAGAAAATTTTGACGATTAAGAAGCAGTGTCATAGACTCGGCACCTAGCTGATCAGAAAGCTTTAAGTGCTCCGGCGATCGAACAACATTCATTCCAATCTTTGCGTACGGACTATCTTCAGGCGGATCAAAGGCGCCGAGACGAAAACCAACCCGGAGGACGTTACGGAGAGCGTGGTCCAGTTCCCTTTCCGTGAGCAGCCCCCGCTGTACTGCAAGTGGAAGATTGTGTTCGAACTCAGGATCGTCTGAGTCGTTCCCCGCTTTGATGGCCATAGCCGCGGCGTAAACAGGATCTTCACTGAATCGCTGACCAACCTCGTATCGCCGTGTCGTGGTGAGCAATTGGACTGCGCCGAGATCGTCAGTGACAAAACCATCGAAGTGCCACTTCCCGCGCAAAATATCCGTCAGCAAATAATGATTGACCGCATCAGGAACACCATTAATGGCGTTGTAGCTTGACATCACAGATTGCGCATGGGCTTCCATAATGGCATCGCGCCAGTGTGGCAGCCAATATTCGAAGAGATTGCGTTCGTCGACTGTAGCGGACAGATGTTGTCGACCAGTTTCTACATTATTGACGGCGAAATGCTTTACCGTGGCGGCTAGTTTCAGATGGTTAATATCGTCGCCCTGCAGTCCACGCACATAAGCAACAGCCATACGACCCGTGAGATAGGGGTCTTCGCTGAAGACCTCCTGGATGCGCCCCCAACGTGGATCACGGCTAATGTTGATCACCGGAGAACGAAAAACAAGACCGTGGGTCGTGCGCGGCCCCTCTGCCTTGGCGTTATAAAGCGCACGCGCTTCATCGCTCATGGCGATAGAGACCGTGTGAATCAGATCAGGATCCCATGTGGCTCCCATCGCGGTAGCAATAGGAAACAGTGTCGTGGGCTCTTTGGACCAGACACCATGTAACGTCTGATTCCAGCCGCCCCAGGCTGGAAGCCCCAGACGCGGAAGTCCCTTATTTGTGTGATTGAGCTGTTGCGCCTTCTCTTCAAGAGTAAGACGGCCGATAAGATCCGTAATGCGGTCTTCGATAGGAAGTTTTGTGTTGCGAAAAGCTGGCTGCGTTTGCGCATTGAATCGAGAAGGAAAAAGCGCAGCGCAGGCGAGAACTCCTACGAGGATCCTGTGTCGCATCGATCGGCCTCCTTGAGGACCTGTTGTTATTACTTGATTTCGCGAAGTACCTCGACGACAGCCGACATATCTTTTTCACCAAGACCTTGCTGCTCGGCTTTATCGAAAAGGTTTTCTGTGGTGACTGCAGTCGTCAGCGAAACTCCATGATCGGCGGCAGCAGCCTGCGCATAACGAAGATCTTTATTCAAAAGACGCAGCAAAAAATTGACCTCGTAAGTACGCGCAGTCATGCGATCGGTCATTGCAGCAAAAATGCCACTGCCGGCTGCTCCACTTTTCAAGAAATCTAATACCTGCTGGCGATTGAGTTGCGTGCGTTCTATCCAGGCGACAGCCTCTGCAAAAGACGCAACCTGAACTCCGCAGAGAAAGTTGTTAATGAGCTTGACTTGGCCGCCACTGCCGACGGGACCAAAATGAATGATAGTTTTGCTCATCGGCTCGAGAATGGCGCGAATTTTTTCGAGCGTCGCCTCATCACTCCCGCACAGAAAGGTAAGTTGCCCGCCTTCGGCTTGCGGACGACTACCAGTAACAGGCGCTTCAACAAGCCCGATACCACGGAAATGCGTTTCCCGATTGAGTTCGGCGATCCATTCCGGCGAGAGAGTGCCGCACTCGATGACGGTGCTTCCAGGAGACATCGCGGCAAGAGCACCATTTTCGCCAAGCCATGCAGCTCGCGAGGCAATGTCATCTGCGAGAATTGAGATCACAACGTCAGCGTTTTTAGCTGCATCTGCAGGAGTGTCGGCGATAACTGCTCCTTGCTCCGCGAGAGGTTCGGCTTTAGCGCGTGTACGGTTGTAAACCGTAAGGGGAAAACCCGCTTTAAGGAGGTTCGTGGCCATCCCACGCCCCATAGTTCCGATGCCAAGAAGTGCTATTCGTTGTTTTGACATTGATTCATCTCCTCACACCATCGGCTCAACGCGGATGGCTTCGTTGATAGTCTCATCAACGGTAATGGGATTGATCAATGCGCGACCAAATCCAGCAAAACTAACCTCGGTCACATCTCCTGCCGCAAGGCGGATATTGTCACCGAAGGAGAGCGCATCGGCTCCTAGAAAATGGACATGTATCATACCTGGCTGACGATGGCCAGCAAACTTGAAGTGGTGATGTTCTAGATTGGCGAGTGAGTGACACATGTTCTCCTCGCCCGTGCGAATCTCTCTCGCCCATAGGGAAACATTGTTACGAAGAATCCGAACCCTGCCGGGTACATCGGAGAAATTGCAACCAACGACCAACTCGGGCCCAAGCGAACAGCTACGAAGCTTGGAGCCAGCAAGATTAAGATAATTACGCCGCTCAAAAACATGGTCAGAGAATTCATTCCCTGTGCACATGCCAATGCGGTGTGGCTGTCCTTCATTATCGATAATGTAGATCGCTGCAAGCTCTCCTTCTTCGCCGCCATCCTCTGCATGTCCTGGAATACTGAGTGAATCAAACGGTGCACGAACAATAAATCCATCCCCTTTGTAAAACCACTCCGGTGCCACGCCGATCTCTCCTTCGGCGGGGCGGCCCTTTTCCCGTCCCCACTCAAACATACGCATGCTGTCAGTCATCTCGGCTTCGGATTTTTTCATGGCCTCTGCATGCATGGCCTGGCGCTCACGGGCGCTACCCAGATGTGTCAGCCCCGTGCCGGAGACAAGCATCATCTGCGGCGCACTGGGCACATCAATTGGGGCGAGTAACTTCCACGACGATTCCTGCCGATACACATTGTCATAAAGAATGCGATCCCCCGTCGCAAGTGATGTCGCAAGTTTCGTTAGAGCAGCCTTCTGCGCGAGAGCACGCTGAACAAGTTGATAGATGGTGGTGACTTCACTCAGAAGAACAAGGTGCGGTTCTTCTACGATTGCGACGCCACGAAGGTCTCCATTGGCAAGCTGTACAAGACGCATCGATAAGACTCCTCATTCAACGATGTGGAATCGCTTGAGCGACTCCTCGTTTACGGTGAGACCCAGGCCAGGAACATCTTCGCTTAGGTTGATCACACCATCTTTCGGAATAGGTTCACCATCAAAGATGTACCAAAAAAGTTCGTTTCCAACTTCAACATCCACCTTAGGAAAGAACTCCGCAATCGGCGAATTGAGGCTCGCCATAACGACGTGATAATTATGCATCTGTCCCGCGTGTGGAGTGACCGGGACTTGGAACGATTCTGCAAGTGCAGAAATCTTGCGTGCTTGGCTGATTCCACCCACACGATTCGTATCAAACTGAATCACATCCAGTGCACTGCTTTCCAACAGCTCTCGAAAGCCAAAAATCGTAAACTCGTGTTCTCCACCGGCGATAGGAATACGACCATGCCCTTTTAATTCCTTATATCCACGAGTGTCATCGGGAATAACGGCCTCTTCTAACCAACGCAAATTAAACGGCTCAAGCAGAGGAAGCATTCGCTTAGCGTAATCAAGCGTCCACCCCATATAGGCGTCGGTCATTAGGTCAATATCGTAGCCAATTACCTCACGAACATTGCGAACCAGTTCAATATTTTTCTGCATGCCTGCTGCGCCATCCATCGGTCCCCAACCGAAGCGCAGCTTCATCATCTTGTAGCCTTCATCCTTATATCGTTGAGCCTCGGCACGAAGCTCCGGAATCGGCATCGCGTATAGGCGACTGGCATAGACGGGGATATTTTCTTTCGTTCGCCCCCCAAGAAGACGAAAGACTGACTGTTTCGCGGATTTCCCCATAAGATCCCAAAGTGCGATATCGACAGCGGAGATCGCCACAAGCGCAACACCTTTACGACCAAATGCAAGTGTACGACGGTACATCTGCTGCCACAGATACTCCACATCCCACGGATCGGAACCAATAAGCAGTGGCTTAAGGTAGATGTCAATTAATGACTTCGTCACCATAGGCGAAAGCGCTGCATTACCCAGCCCTACAAGACCGTCGTCAGTAAAGATCTCCACGAGCAACCAATTGTGAAAAGCGAAGTTGCCCATCGAAGCCTGACGAAAGGCAACGAGATCCATTGGATTAGTGCAGAAATGCGGTGGGAGAGGTACAGTATTTCCCTCCCATTGAACAACGCGAGTACGGACTTCAGTAATTTTCATACGGCGCTCTCAATATGTTGAAGTTCAATAGCGCTTAAAGGTTGAATCCTGCCGGCAAAGAAAAGGATGGCAAGAAAGCCGATGAGGTGAAATGTTCCCACAAGAAGAAAAAGGGTCGCATAAGTAAACCCGTGGCCTAACATGTAACCGGCAACCAAACCGAAGATGGCTCCTCCAATGGCGCCACCAAAACCGATAAGACCTGCAACGGTTCCCACGATGGTTAAAGGGAAAATGTCAGCCGGCAGAGTCATAATAAGGCCCGACCAAGCCTGCTGACAGAAGAAAGCGATACTGAACAAAAGCAGTGCTATGTGCACAGGAGTGATCGAAACCAGCATAACAACGGGCATACCTACCGCACACATCCCCAGAACGAGCTTGCGAGAAAAGTCTATCGACCGCCCATTCTTAATCAGGCGAGATGAGACCCACCCTCCAAGAAAACTGCCCACACCGGATGCCGCATAAGGAATCCATGCGTAGTAACTGACTTGCTTGATGTCGAAACCACGCGCGTCATACAGATATTTCGGCAGCCAAAACAACAGAAAATACCATGCTGCATCCGACATGAACTTGGCGAAAACAAACGCCTGAACGCGGCGCATAGGCAGCACGTGTCCCCAGCTAATGTTGGTACCGATAAGGCGAGCGTCGACCGTATTCGAAGAGAGCGTCATATTATTCGAGCGATAGCTAATCGCCCACCAGATCACCCAGACTAGGCCGAGAGCCCCGGCAACAAGAAAGACTGCCCTCCAACCGCTTTGCAACAGAAGAAAGCCGATCACTGGCGGGGCAAGTACGGAACCGACAGCGGTACCTGCATTAATTATGCCCATAGCTGTGGAACGCTCCGCAGGCTCAATCCATTCGGCGACCACACGGGTTGCCGCAGGAAATCCACCGCCCTCGCCTGCACCCAACAACAGGCGTCCAATTAGCAAAAGTAAAAATCCGGTTGCGAGAGCATGCATTGCACACGCAAGCGACCACCAAAGCATAATGAGCAAAAATCCTTGGCGCGTTCCTAACGCATCCAGCAATCGTCCTCCCAACACATACATCGTGGCATAGGTGAGCAGAAATGCTGTTTGCAAGTAGGAAAACTGTTGATTGGATAGAGGAATGTTTCGCTGAATAGCTGCTATAGCAACCGGTAGAGTCTGCCGGTCGAAATAGCTTATGGCAATAGCCACAGTCACCATTCCAACGAAGTACCACCTACGGCTAGTCACCCGTTTCTATCCTTTCTCTACCATGTGACTTTGACCAACGAAATGCTCTGGCGAGGGAGCACCGTATCTAGCGTCAGTTTTCCATCAACAACATCCATCCATGCAGGCGATGTCAATAACTGTAGCCCTGCGGAAGCTTGCAGTTGCTCATACTGTGCTGTTGTAGGCTTTTGTGGCGATCCCATTTCTTTCCAAATGGTGTAGGCGTTACTGTGAGTGTCATCAATGCGAAAGTGCTCGACAAGTACCTGCTTCACATCATGCGGAAGGCCACTAATTTTGACACTAGTAGGTGCCGCAGCAGCAGATTGGTCGGCATCGTGATAGTTCCAAAGCAGCACGGTTGCTTTTCGATCATCGACTGTAGCCATTCCATCGATATCCGTTTTATCTCGGACCCCGGTAGAAACCAACGTATCAAGAGATATGCTGGAATCGCTTGTAGTAGCAACACGGGACCCACTCATCAATCCCAGCATGCGGAAAAGGTTGAGCACAGGCTTGTTAATGCCATTGGTCGAAAGAGACCGGAAACCTTCGAAATAATCCTTGTCTTCAAACTCGAACGACCAGCTCAACATAGAGAGCAGGTTGACTTTGTATTTATCCTGCAACTCGAAGAGAGCCTTATAGGCCGTTGCGGTATAGGCCGGATATAACGTGCCATTACGATAGTTGTTCGCCGGATTCACACGGGAAGAGCAAGCTGCACATCCTTCAGGATCAGCTTCGCTAATAATTATGGGAAGATTCCGATATTTCGGATACTCCGAGATCAGAGAAAATCCTCGATCTGCATCGGCGAGCTCATGTTTAATTCCCATCGTGACATGATTATCAACAATGGTAGGGCGACCTTTGGCATGAAAACTGATGAAATCCAATGGAATCGCTTTACCATCAGCAAAGCTCTTGCCATTCCGTACATGATCAAGAAAACCCTTCAAATAGTTGTAAGCTTTTTCATTCGACGGACTGGTCGTAGCAGGGCCACCTACACGCGCATCCGGAAGAACGGTTTTCACATTGGCGGCAGCATAGTCATACAGCTTCCAGTAATCTTCGGCCGATGCATGCCAGTAATCGATGTCGGGTTCGTTCCATACTTCGAAATACCACTGCAGAACTGCCTCTTTGCCATAGCGTTCGACAAAGTGTTCGGTGACGGCGTGGATCAATTCGCCCCATTTTTTATAATCCTTAGGCGGATTATTAGAAGCTCCGCTAATAGCGCTCTTAGGATAATGAACCTGGTAAGGAACCTTACGATCAGGCAATTCTGCCGCGAGATCTTTCGGCATAAATCCGAATTCCACCATAGGACGAACGCCCGCAGCTTTGTACTCATCGAAGATGCCATCGAGAATCGTGAAGTCATAGATAGGTTTGCCCGAAGCATCTTCGCGATACACATTGGTTGAGCTAAACTTCAGCTCAGCCTTGCCATCACCGGAGGTTAGAAGATGGTGTGCGCGAATATACACGGGGACCGGACTCAAATCACGAAGCTCACGCAATAACACCTTGCCATTACGCATAGTCGTGTAGTTAGCTTCGTCGTAGCCAAACCAGCTATAGATTGGCTTGTAATGCCCAACCTTATTTGCAAGGTCGACCGTAATGATCGCTGAACTTCCGCTGGCAGCCGGCGGCGCGGGAGGAATTACTCCCTGCGATAACAGAGAGTGCGTTGCGCCAGCCAGAAAACATGTCAAAAAAAATCTTTTCAATCCTGTCATGTATATAACCGACATTCCTCTTAGAAGTTATATTTCAGAGCGAACTGAATCGTGCGCTGCGTATTTGATGTGCTGGTGATCTGAGCACCTGTCGCTGTGTCGATTGGCGCCGTCGCGGAGTTATTATTTGGTGCAGCAAAGCTGACAGTGTTGGGGAAGTTGAAGAACTCGGCGCGGAAAGAGAGTGTGCTCTCTCCTGGCAATGAGAAATTCTTGAAGATAGAGCCGTCGAACTGGTTGTAGGTACCGGAACGCAACGTATTCGCACGTACCTGCCCATAGGTGTAAATAGGCGCGACAACATAGCAGGTCTTGTCGAACCAATTGGCCAACGTACGTTGGAAGTTCGTCGAGCAGCCGGCAGGATTCAGATTGGGACGTTGCGAACCGACACCAGTGTTGGCTCGGTCCGAAGAGACCGTTGGGGTGAACGGCGTTCCGCTACGAATGACAAGGATCGTCTGCGCCTGCCAGCCACCAACAATTGCATCGACAAAACCACTCGTACTATTCAAATATTTACGATTTCGCCCGACCGGAAGCTGATAGCTACCACTAATGGCCACATTCTGGGGCACATCGAATGGAGCCAGCGCATACTCATACGCAGTATTACCACCGAGCGCAGAAGATTGGTTGTACTGCGTTATTTTGGACCACGTATAAGCGAATAAGCTACTGAAGCCATAGCTGAAACGATGTTCGAACTTGGCCTGCAGTGAGTTATATCGATTCGACATGTCCTGCGTTTGGTAGGAAATCCCGCTCCAGGTTGGATAAGGGCGGCGCTGCTGGATGGCTCCTGGGCCAGGCGTGAGAGGAACATTGGCATCATTACTAGCGCTCAAGTGCACGCCACGGTTACCCACGTATCCGATCTCAAACAGGTCGTGTTCAGAAAATTGATGCTGAATATTGAGGCTGTAGTGGATGTTCGTTCCCATATTCATATGAACGCGCGCCGGGTTGAGCGAGGGAAATGAGGAAGCTGCACCAAGCGGCGCACCGCCAAAGAAGTCTGCTAACGTTCGTGTCGGCACTACGTTTTGTGTCTGGTTGACGGTTTCGGCGAAGCGATAGGGGAGCATGTTGAGATTAACTCTCCCGCTCGTGCCTTCAGGTTCATAAAACATCCCGAAACCGGTCCGAAGAATAGTCTTGGGGTCCATGGCAAAAGAAACTCCCACTCGTGGGGCAAACTGCAATTTGTCGGTGTAGGTGATATTGATGGGCAGTCCAGCCTGACTACTGGTTTGAATGAACTGTCCGAAGTTTTGATAAGCCGTCGGAGCAACAGGCTGTGCAGTAAGGTCGGGTACTGTACCTGTACCTGAGACAATGATGGGCTTGGCTTGCGTTGGGTCGAAGGTCCCAATTTGACCTTTATAACCATCGAGCCACGGTGAGTACTCATACCGCAAACCCATGTTGAGGGTGAGGCGAGAATTGACGCGGAAATCATCCTGCACGAAAAACTGTTTGTACAGACCTTGGCCACCAAAGTTATTCGCAGGATAGGAGCGCGCTACAGAGGAAGGATATCCCAGAAGAAAATCGGCGTAAGCATCACCGCTAGCTGTATTGCTGCCAGTTGCATTGCCATTGAAGGTGAAACCGCCGCCAAAGTTGCCGCTGTCGTAGCCAAGCCATTGATAGTATCGAAAGAGCACGCCGAACTTGATCGCTTGCCTTCCTGTGAGGATCGTAAAATTATCAGTCCCTTCAAAAGCTTTGCGATCCTGGGACTTTGGACGCTGGTCGAACCCTGATCCCTGAATAGAGGTATAACCGCTGAACATGTAATCGGGGAAGGCGCCTCCTACACCAGTGCGGAGAAGGTTGCTAAATCCGGCGACACCGAACCGGGAATTCCAATCGGGTCCTTGCAGAAACGCCTGCAAACGGACATGGCTGGGTAAAAAGTGTGCACGAGCCTCGTTGACCATTCGGCTGCCAATATTTGTAATCACACCAACAGCGATGTCCTGCCCCCACGACGTGAGGTTTGCATTGCCCAGCAACGGCGCCGCGTTAGGATCGACTTCCTTCTGCGTGATATAGACCCATCGAGCGAAAAGCCGGTTCTTTGAGTTGATCTGGTGGTCAAAGCGCACGACATATTGGTTCCAGTCGATCGCTTGCGAAGGTGCACTCGCAAAGGTTCCCGTTGTCGTGTTCTGTTGAGGAATGTACTGCAGAATCGCAAGCGCTTGCGGGGAAAGACGATTCGTCGGAATGATATTACCTGGGAAAGGTTGTCCGTTGTTGCGGTCGTAGATGATTCTCGATGGAAGCAACTCTGAAAAGTCGCCAATTCGCTTCTTGTTCGAAGGAACAATGATATTGTTCACCAGGCCAGTGCGCAGCCGCTGGGCTTCAAAGTTGAAGAAGAAGAAGGTTCGATCTTTGCCGTCATAAAGCTTCGGGATCGAAAGTGGACCGCCAATATTGCCTCCAAACTGGTTTCTCTTCAGCTTCTGACGACTCAAAGCAAAGTAATTGCGGGCATCGAAGACATCGTTCCTCAAAAACTCGAATAACACACCGTGATAGCGATTAGTGCCCGATTTGGTCGTGGCATTGAAAAAAGCTCCGCCGCGGTTGTACTCGGCTGAATATGGGCTTTGTTGAACAGAAAACTCTTGCAACGCATCGATGGAAGTCTGGATAAACGTACCGCCCTGATGCTGCTCGCTGACGTCCACTCCATCCATGAGGAACGAGGTTGCACTGCCGCGAATTCCGCTGATGACATTACCATTCACGACTTCGGGCCGGATTGCCAGCGAATTTCCTGTCGGCGGCAGCAATGCAGCGCCGGGCGTAAGCTGCGCAAGGCGATAGAAGCCACGGCCATTCACAGGGAGCTCCGTAAGCTGCCTATTGGTGATGACCTGCCCTGAAGTTGCCGAATCCGTTGAAAGCAATGGAGCGGTGGATGTCACTTCCACAGTAGTATTGGCCGTACCAATGGGTAAAATCAAGTCCTGACGCACGATCTGGCCCACTTGAACCTCGATCGTTTTCGTTGTGGCCTTTTGAAAACCGGGTGCGGTGACCGTTAACACATAATTTCCGGCGAGAACCGGGGTAATGACGAAATCGCCGCCGTCATTCGTAATTGCCGTTTGCACAATGTTCGTGGCGACATTGGTCGCTACAACATTGGCTCCTACGATTACGGCTCCTGAGGGATCCTGGATGTGTCCTACAAATCTTCCTTGTTCGACTTGTGCGTCGGCCGTAGTGACAAAGAGAGCAATGCTTGCCAGGAGTGTTGTGAGACGGATCAGGGCTAATGTAATTTTGTGAACCATAAATGCGGCCTCCGAACGTCTTTGCCTTGAAGAGCAGAGAGCTTTTTGAATCGTGGCGAAAGGTACTACCTTTAGAAAAACCCTGTCAAGGCTTTCTTTTGATCAATCCTTCGATCCGTTATCTCTGCATCCTCTCTTCGAAATGCAAGCTCCCATCCCTACTTGGGTTAACAGGAAAGAGATTGACGAATAGAATCAGCTTGGGGAACATGCGAATATGCGCCGCACGCCAAAAAATGTTGCCGATGACACTATCGTTTCCCTGGTAGCAAACGGCAAAGACAACGTAACTCAACTGCTCATTCTTCGTTTTCAGGAGATGTTGAGAGAGGGCTTGTTGACGCAAGGTACACGGCTCCCCTCGGAACGCGAATTAGCTGCGCACTTCAACGTCGCTCGATCTTCACTAAGACAAGCACTCAAAGTGCTCGAGATTATGGGAATCATTACGCAGAAAGTGGGCGATGGGAGTTATCTAAATACAGATACCTCAGCAGTACTCGCAGTGCCGTTGGAGTTCATTTTTCTGCTCGATGACACTTCTGTCCAGGAACTGACAGAACTACGATTGCTGATGGAGCCGGGACTTGCGCGGCTGGCGGCACAGCGCGCAACAGCAGACGATATTTCACTCTTGCGCAAATCGGTGAAGGATCTGGAGTCGAGCTCAAAAGATCGAGTGAAGCTTGTATCGTCCGATCTTTTGTTTCACCGAGCAATCTTTCAGGCATCAAAAAATCGCACAGCGAGCAGTCTCTTTCAGACGATTCATCGCGCCATGGCCAAGATGATCATGGTAACGTCACAGCTGGTTGAACTTGAGCACACACTTTCATTTCATAAGCCAATCATGCGGGCCATCGAACAGCGCGAAGGGGATGAAGCTGCAGCGTTGATGCAGGATCACATTCTGGATGCAACTGCTTTATTGATGAGCGAACAGACCAAGCAGCAGGAGGTGCAATTGCATAAAAAGGTTATGCAGACTAAAAAGCCTATCTTTGCTGATAAAAAGCTAAGGCCATAAGCTCTCGTATAGTTTTGGAGGACCAATGACATCTCTTCGAGAGAGTCAGATCGAACTTCTCACAAACGGTTCTCTGACTTTGCTCTAATTGGAATCAAACTCTGGAGAAGATGAGCTCAGCAGCAATACAAAACAGTCGCAGTGCTACCAGATTTGAGTGGCTTCAATGATCGGTGCGCCTGCTCGTCCATTGACAACATCCACTCGCAAAACAACCTCGATATTCTTGTTCCGCCAATTCCAGCCCACCTGTCGATCAAATGCTTGCAGCAACTCCGGCGAAGTTGCAAATTGCGAGGCAGCATCCGTTCCAAATCTTTGAATCCCTGCAACAACCACTACAAAACTGTCTGTTGTCGGATTTTTAAAGCGCGCCACCAACGCGTAATCCGGAGTATCCGTGAACGGCTTCGATTGATCTCGAGACCAAGACCGGCTTGGATTCTCTTCATCGACGATGCGCTCTTCTGGATGGGCAGTGAAATGAAACCTTAAAGGACGGACAATCCGATACGTCCATTCGTTGTTATAAGCTCCCACAAGCACTGTAGGATTCTCGCGAATCTGCGCGAGCGTGGTGTAGGAAACCGGTTGGACACGGTACGAACCGCCTCTTGCATTGATAAGCGCCGCCACTCGCCCCATCGCCAGCCCATTCTCAAAGGAAAGATAGGGATTCATACTGGAGATATCCGAAGCCACTTCGGTTCCGCTATTTGAGTGCGACGAAAACCTGACTCCCCCTAGACTGATAATGATCGGGGCTTTCTGATCCAAGATCGGCGACCAGAATTCACTCATGGCGTCTGATCTGCCAATATTCGAAGTTCGTAGAACAATTGCTATCCCCCCTACTGCAACCAAAGCAAGCACCATCCACATCCACGGGGAGTGCCGTTTAGGAAAACTTGCGAGCGAAACCGGGGAAGGCAAAATTTGAGCTCCTTCGGGGATCTCGGGCTCAATCTGCTCTGCAGGAGGCATCAAACGCAAAAATTCAGGACGATAAGAGCGTGGCGTCAGGCTGATTACAACTGGCGAATCCTGCAGATCGCTGTAGTAAAGAGCGAGGCGTTTTCGCACCTCTCCAGCCGAATAACGTACAACCGTGTCCAAATTCGTATCGTAGTCAGGTGCCCGTCCGAAGACATCGATTCCTACGGTACGTTCCTTAATTTCGTCGCCATGCCCTTCAAGCGTCTGCTCGACAACATAACGCAATAAAGCTGGATATCGCTTGCTATTGCAAAAGTAAGGGCTAGCGAGAATCTCCTCCAGCGCTCTTAGCACTTCTTTTTGTTCTTCGGGCGCAGTTGGGATCCAGGCCACTCGTTTTGGTGCTGCCAAGATCATACGAAATCGAAATTATATTCGTTCAACCATAAGCCACTCAAATTACGTCACTTATCGGATTGGGACAAACGGCCCAGGGGATGTAACATCTCGAAGATTTGGGACAAACGGTGAGTCACTTGTGGATGCCGACGATGAAAGAGGAGTGTTGGGTTCGCTCCAACGATCACTCGTTGGGTAAATCGAATTCAGGCGGAGCGAATGCTAAATCGGCGGTTTTTCTGTGCCGGCGTGGGAGCCACATTCCTGGTCAATAGAAACGGGATTGCATGGGCTACACAAGAAAACAGTACCTACAAGATGGTGGCTGAGATTGATCGAACCAGAATCCTCAAAGCTGCTGAAAAATATCTTACGATCAAGCCCGTAACCATTACCTCTTCCGTCTCTCCCAAAAGCCCTGGTGGACTCCACGATTACTTTTCTCAGGCCGACTACTTCTGGCCAAACCCAAAGAACCCGGATGGCCCCTATATCAATCGGGATGGCCAAAGCAATCCCGAAAATTTCGATGACCATCGCCGCGCCATGGTCAATCTTTCCTTACAAATGCCCGCCCTCACGGCTGCGTGGCTACTCACCAAAGATGTACGGTATGCGAAACACGCAGGTGACCACCTGCGTGCGTGGTTTGTAACACCCGCCACACGCATGAATCCCAATCTGGAGTTCTCTCAAGGCGTTCATGGTGTCTCCACCGGCCGCAATTATGGAATTATCGATACCTTACATCTGGTGGAAGTGGCTCGAGCGGCAAGCTTCCTTGGTATCGAAAGTCTATCTTCCTCTGACCTTCAGGGCGTAAAGCAATGGTTCCGCGAGTATCTGAACTGGCTTAAAACAAGCGAGAAAGGCCAACAGGAGCGGGATACTCTAAATAACCATGCCACGTGCTGGGCGCTCCAGGCCTCAGAGTTCGCAAGGCTGATCGGCGATGAACAGACGCGCAATGAGATACATGCCTGGTTCACGAAGACCCTTTTGAT
>Ga0310811_10004580_pt1 | contig 17391 bp, 15 predicted proteins | sample YCmetagenome_FD_207642 | JGI IMG/M metagenome (GOLD analysis project Ga0310811, IMG submission 207642) | Soil microbial communities from experimental microcosm in Duke University, North Carolina, United States - YC | ecosystem: Engineered > Artificial ecosystem > Soil microcosm > Unclassified ...
GGGGATGACGACCCGCAGCGGCTTCAGGCAGCCGGAGTTCAGCGGGATCTCGTCGTCGACCAGGGTGCGGAACACGTACAGCACGGCGGCCATCGCCACGGACGACGGCGCGTTGAAGTTGCTGTCCAGCTGCGCGGAGGTGCCAGTGAAGTCAATCTCAGCGGTGCGGTCGTCCCGGTTCACCCGGACGGCCACCTGGATCACCGCGCCGCTGTCGAGCTCGTAACGGTAGGACCCGTCGCGCAGCACTGAGATGACCCGGCGGACGGATTCCTCGGCGTTGTCTTGCACGTGGCCCATGTAGGCACGCACCACGTCAAGGCCGAAGTGGTCCACCATGGCGCGCAGTTCCGCGACGCCCTTGGCGTTGGCGGCGATCTGTGCGCGCAGGTCGGCGAGGTTGACCTCCGGGTTGCGGGACGGGTAGCGCGCGCTCCGCAGCAGCTCCGCCGTCTCTTCTTCGCGGAACCGCCCGCCTTCCACGAGCAGCCAGTTCCGTAGCAGGACGCCTTCCTCGTCGATGTGCTTGCTGGCGGCGGGCATCGAGCCCGGGGTGATGCCGCCAATCTCCGCGTGGTGCCCGCGGGACGCGACGTAGAAGATGACGTGCCCCCGGCCACCGGACGCCTGGTCGTCGAAGACCGGCGTGATGACCGTGACGTCGGGCAGGTGGGTGCCGCCGCGGTACGGGTCGTTGAGCACGTACACGTCGCCGGGCCGCATCGTGCCGGCCCGGTCCCTGATGACCTGCTTGATGCTCTCCCCCATCGACCCGAGGTGGACAGGGATGTGCGGCGCGTTGGCGATCAGGTTGCCGTCGTCGTCGAATAGCGCGCAGGAGAAGTCCAGGCGCTCCTTGATGTTGGTCGAGTGGGCGGTGCTCTGCAGCCGGTAGCCCATCTGCTCCGCGATGGACATGAAGAGGTTGTTGAAGATCTCCAGCATGACCGGGTCCGCGCCCGTGCCGACGGCCCGGCTGTCCGGGGACGGGGCGGTGCGCAGCAGCACCAGGTGCCCGAGGTCGTTGACGGTCGCCGTCCAGCCGGGCTCGATGACGGTCGTGGAGTTCGACTCGGCGATGATCGCCGGGCCGGGGACGACGTCGCCGGACCCAATGGCGGACCTCTCGTAGAGGCTGGCGTCCGTCCAGCGGTCCCTCGTGTCCGTGGGGGCCCGCGTGTACAGGCGGACGGTGGCGGCGGCCCTGGGCCCGGTGCCGGAAGCGGCCGCGGTAGCGGCGGCCGCCAGGGCGGTCTCGCTCGCGTGTCCGCCGCCGACGGCCTCCACCGAGACCGCCTCGACGACAACCTGCTTGTCCGGCATGAGGAAGGAGAAGCGCCGCTGATAGCTCTTCTCAAAGTCCCGCAGCATCTCCGCCGGAGACGCGACCGGGACGGTGACCGGCGTGTCCGTCCCGGCGTAGCGCAGGTGCGCCCGGCGTAGCACCCGCACGCCCGCATCGGGGACGCCCTGCTCGGTGAGCTCCGCCCGGGCCTCCGCCTCAAGCTGGTGCAGAACCGCTGCAAGCGGAAACGCACCCGGCGCCGCAGGCGCCGTCCCGGGGCTTGCCCCGGCGAGGGGGCTACGGGGGATGGACTCCCCCGTACTCGGGGGGGTCACCGGGGGGACGGCCCCCGGGGGAGACACAGTGAGCGGCGCCTCCACGGCCTGTTCGCGCATGGCGGTAATGTCCGCCAGGCCCATGCCGTACGCCGACAGGACGCCGGCCAGCGGGTGGATGAGCACCCGCTTGATGCCGAGGGCGTCGGCCACGGCGCAGGCGTGCTGGCCGCCGGCCCCGCCGAACGTGGCAAGCGCGTACTCGGTGACGTCGTAGCCGCGCTGCACCGAGACCTTCTTGATGGCGTTGGCCATATTGGCCACGGCGATCTCAAGGAAGCCGGCCGCGACCTCCTCGGGGCGGCGGCCATCGCCGACCTCGGCGGCGAGGACGGCGAACCGCTCGCGCACGATCGACGCGTCAAGCGGCTGGTCCCCGTCCGGGCCGAACACGTGCGGGAAGTGGTCAGGCTGGATGCGCCCCAGCATGACGTTGGCGTCCGTCAAGGTCAGCGGGCCGCCGCGCCGGTAGGCGGCCGGGCCAGGGTTCGCGCCGGCCGAGCGCGGTCCGACCCGGAACCGCGCGCCGTCGTACTGGAGCAGTGACCCGCCGCCGGCCGCGATCGTGTGGATGCTCAGCATCGGGGCGCGCAGCCGCACGCCGGCCACCTGCGTCTCGTACTGCCGCTCGTACTCGCCGCTGTAGTGCGAGACGTCGGTTGAGGTGCCGCCCATGTCAAACCCGATGACCCGGTCGTAGCCGGCCGCCTCCGAGGTCCTGGCCACAGCGACGATGCCGCCCGCCGGCCCGGACAGGATCGAGTCCTTGCCGCGGAACTTCGCGGCGTCGGTCAGGCCGCCGCTTGAGCGCATGAACAGCAGCGGCACGCCGGAGAGCTCGGCCGCCACGGAGGCGACATACCGGTCGAGGATCGGCGACAGGTAGGCGTCCACCACCGTGGTGTCGCCCCGGGAGACGAGCTTCATGAGCGGGACCGTCCGGTGCGACAGCGAGATCTGCGTGAACCCGGCCGCCTTGGCGAGCTCCCCGATCCGCTGCTCGTGCCCGGGGAAGCGGTAGCCGTGCATGCAGACCACGGCCACGGAGCGGAACCCCGCCGCGTGCGCGTCGCGCAGCGCGCGCGCCACCTCCCCTTCATCGAGCGGGGTCACCACCGTGCCGTCCGCGCCGATCCGTTCCTCGGCCTCGATGACCCGTGCGTACAGCAGCTCAGGCAGCAGGATCTGGCGGTCGAAGATCCGCGGCCGGTTCTGGTAGGCGATCCGGAGCGCGTCACGGAAGCCCCGCGTGATCACGAGGACGGTCGGGTCGCCCTTCCGCTCAAGCAGTGCGTTCGTGGCGACGGTGGTGCCGAGCCGCACCGACTGGACGGACGCGGCGGGGATCTCCTCCGCCGGGCCGAGGCCGAGCAGGTGCCTGATGCCGGCGACCGCCGCGTCGGCGTAGCGCTCGGGGTTCTCCGACAGCAGCTTGTGCGCGAGCAGCGTCCCGTCGGGCCGCCGGGCGACGATGTCAGTGAAGGTGCCGCCCCTGTCGACCCAGAACTGCCAGCGCCTGTCCATGGTCCCCATTCTTATCCATGACGGCCGGGGACGCTGCCGCGCAAAGAGCCCCGTCTCCTGAACGGCCGGGGCTAGCGGCGCGCCCTGGGGGCCTCGGTCAGGCGCGGGGCGAGCTGCCCGACGCGCCGGCTTAGCTCGTCCAGGGCCGCGTCGAAGCTGTCCGGGCTGCCGGAGGGGACCGGGTCGGGGACCGACCAGTGCAGTGCCGCGAGCCCGCCGAGCTCCTCGTGGGCGCGGTCGCAGACGGTGATGACGAGGTCACCGTCCTCGTGTGTGCCGCTGATGTGCTGGGGCATGACCTGGGGAAGCGGAAGCTGATGCCGCTGTGCTGCGTCGATCGCGCCGGGGTCGATCGCGCCGGCCGGGTGCGTGCCCGCTGATGCCACAGGGAGATAGCTGGCTTGCCGCCATAGGGCGGCGGCCAGGTGGGACCGGGCCGAGTTCGCAGTGCAGACGAACAGCACCCGGCGGGCCGTCCGCTGCGGTGTACCGGCAAGGCCGTCCAGTGCGCCGGGGACAAGCCGCAGGTAACTGCGGCGGTGGTCGCCTTCAGAACGGCGGCGGGTGATAATCCCGGCCTGCTCGAGGACGTGGAGGTGATGGGCAAGGAGGTTGGACGGCATCGCGAGCAGGGTGCCGAGTTCCGAAGGGGCTGCGTCCCCTTCGGTCAGCAGGTCGGTGATCCGCAGGCGGGCCTGGTCGGCGAGCGCGGCGTGCACCGCGGCGCGCCGCGCCAGGTCACTACTTTGCTCAGTATTCATTGACTCAATCTTGACTGAAGTATTACTGGTAAGTCAAGATGAGGCCGTGACCAGTGCACCTACCCTGTCGCGCCGTCTCGTGGCGGAGTTCCTCGGCAGCGCCCTCCTCGCCGCGATCGTGATCGGATCGGGGATCGCGGCGCAGCGGCTGTCGCCGTCCGACACGGGACTCCAGCTCCTGGAGAACTCGGCGGCGACCGCGGCCGGGCTGTTCGCGATCATCTTGATGTTCGGGCCGGTGTCGGGCGCGCACTTCAACCCGGTTGTCTCGTTCGCGGACGCCGCCATGGGCGGGCTGTCGTGGCGGGACGCCGCCGCCTACCTGCCGGCCCAGGTCGCTGGGTGCGTGACCGGGGCGGTCGCCGCGAACCTGATGTTCGGGCTGTCCGCGGTCTCCATCTCGGTCAAGCACAGGGCGTCGGGCCCGCACGCGCTGTCGGAGGTCATCGCTACCGCCGGGCTGATCTTGGTGATCTTCGCGCTCGTCCGGGCGGGGCGGGCCGCCAGCGCCCCGGCGGCGGTCGGTGCCTACATCGGCGCCGCCTACTGGTTCACGTCCTCCACCAGCTTCGCCAACCCGGCGATCACCATCAGCCGGATGTTCTCCAACACGTTCGCCGGCATCGCGCCGTCTTCTGCCCCGGTCTTCATCCTCGCGCAGATCGGCGGCGGCATCGCCGGCGTGCTGATCATCAAGTTCCTCTACCCCACGCTGAGCCCAGCCCAGGCCGAGCAGGTCGTAGTGCCCCACAAGACGGACAACGGCATACGTCCCGGGACTGACGAGCGTGTAGCAAGTGATGGAAGGTAATTAATTATGCATATTGTGGCTATTGGGGGAAGCGACGCGGGCATCAGCGCAGCCCTACGGGCGCGTGAGGTGGACCCGGGTGCGGAGGTCACCGTGGTCGTCGCCGACGCCTACCCGAACTTCTCCATCTGCGGCATCCCCTACTACGTCTCCGGCGAGGTCACCCACTGGCGCAACCTCGCGCACCGCACCTACGCCGACCTGGAAGCGGCCGGGATGCGGCTGCGGCTGGACACCATCGCGCGCAAGATCGACGTGGCCGGCCATGTGCTGCACCTGACCGGGCCAGGCGGCGTCGCCGAGGACACACTCCCCTACGACCAGCTGGTCGTGGGCACGGGCGCGGTCCCGGTCAGGCCGCCGATCGCCGGCCTCGCCGACCTTGGCCCGGAAGACGGGGTGCACCTGCTGCACTCGATGGACGAAACCTTCGCGATTATCCGGACTTTGGAGGAGACCGGTACCCAAAGCGCGGTGATCGTCGGCGCGGGCTATGTCGGGCTGGAGATGGCCGAAGGGCTGTCCGCCCGGGGCCTGGGCGTCACCCAGCTGGAGCGGCTGCCCGAGGTGCTGCCCACGGTCGATGCGGAACTCGGCGCGCTGGTCCGTGCCCAGTTGGAAAGCCACGGCGTGATTGTGCACACCAGCACCGACGTCAAGGCCATCTCCCGCGCCGACGCCGGGGCGCCAGAGCGGCTGCGCGTCGACGCCGTCACCGCAGGCGGCGAACAGATCTCCGTCCACGCCGGGCTGGTCCTGGTCGTGGCCGGCGTCCGGCCAGAGACCGACCTGGCGGTCAGCGCCGGGGCCGACACCGGCGCGCGCGGCGCCATCTGGGTTGACAAGTCAATGCGCACTGGCCTGCCCGACGTCTACGCCGCAGGCGACTGCGTCATCACCCACCACAGGCTCATTGGGGAGACCTACCTTCCCCTCGGCACCACCGCGCACAAGCAGGGCCGCGTCGCTGGGGAGAACGCCGCCGGCGGGCACCGTGAGTTCGCCGGCAGCCTCGGCACCCAGGTCGTCAAGATCTTCGACCAGGCCGCCGCCCGCACTGGCCTCCGCGACCACGAGGCCCAGGCGGCCGGGTTCGACCCGGTCACGGTCGCGTTCCAGGCCGACGACCACAAGGCCTACTACCCCGGCAGCCACAAGATCGCCATGCGGTTCACCGGCGACCGTGCCACCGGCCGCCTGCTCGGCGTCCAGCTCTTCGGGCACAAGCACGCCGAGATCGCCAAGCGCATCGACATCGCCGCCACCGCCATCCACCACGGCATGACCATCGACGAGGTCAGCGACCTCGACCTGTCCTACACCCCGCCCCTCGGCAGCCCCTGGGACGCGGTCCAGATGGGCGCCCAGGCCTGGGTCCGTCAGCTCGACGCCCAGCGAGCTCACTAGCACAGCAAACGCCGCGCCGACCTGCGCAGCGCCGGCCGCGATGCGTGCCGCACCGTATGTGCTGCTAGCGACTGGTCTGCGCGAACCAGGCTCATCCGGTTCCAGTGACTTTGCTGCGCCGCTCAATCAATACGGTGTCGCGCCACTGACCGTGATGGCGGCCAATCCGTTCCCGCAGGCCCACGACCCGGAATCCGGCCCGCTCGTGCAGCGCCAGGCTCGCCGTGTTCTCGGGGAACACGCTGGACTGGATCGTCCAGATCCCCGCCGCCTCTGTTGACTGGACCAGCGCCCAGAGCAGCGCCGCGCCGATCCCGCGGCGGCTATGGCCCGGGTGGACGTAGACGCTGTGCTCGATCACGCCCGCGTAGACAGGCCGACCGGACACCGCCGACGCGGCGACCCAGCCGAGAACCTCGCTGGTGGCAGCGTCGGCGGCCACGTGCCGGTGGCCCGGCAGCTTCGCCGCGTCGAACGCCGCCCACCCTGGGGCCGTCGTCTCGAAGCTGGCCTGCCCGGTATCGAGCCCGGCCTGGTAAATCGCCAGCACCGAAGGGGCGTCCAGCGGGAGCATGGGCCGGATCAGCAGGCCTTCCTCGATGCGCGGCGCCGCCGGGAAGTCAGCGGTGTAGTCGGGCACTGAAGTCCTCCAGGGCAGATAGCTCAGCGGGCGGCAGCGTCGGGACAGCCGGCCCTTATTCAGCCACACGCTAGCCGAACAGGCAGTCTCCAGGGCAGGGTGTGGGCGTCGGCGGGCGTGCAGCACCACGAGCCCTGACAGCCGCCCTGGTGCGCGTATTACGGTGGTGAGCACGTGGGCCGGTGATTCCCGTTCCGCCGGGAGGTGGGTACATGGCACAGGACCAGCCCTGGGACCGGCAGGCGGTCCATGACGAGCTCGACCGGGCCGAGGCCGACTTCCGCCGCCTGCTCGCCCAGGCGACCCCGGCCAGCCTGGCCCGGCGCACCAGCGGGACCAAGTGGACCAACGAGCAGCTCCTGTTCCACATGCTGTTCGGCTACATGATCGTGCGGGCGCTGCTGCCCCTGGTCGCGGCTTTCGGCCGACTGCCCGGCGGGGCCAGCCGAGGCTACGCCCGCCTGCTCGACGCCGCGACCAGGCCGTTCGACCTCGTCAACTACCTAGGCCCGTGCGCCGCCGTCCACCTCTACCCGCCCCAGCGGATGAGCGCCAAGCTCGGCCGCGTCGTGGCAGCCCTGCACCGCAGCCTCGACGCCGCCACCACCGAAGACCTTGCCCGGGGCATGTACTACCCAGCTCGCTGGGACCCCTTCTTCACCGGCTACATGACGCTGGCCGACCTCTACCGGTACCCCACCCGGCATTACGACTTCCACCGCCGGCAGCTCACCCTCACGACCCGTCCCTGAGCCGGCGGATGACGGGGCCCGGCAGCCGGGCGTATCGGCTCCCTGGAACCCTCTGTCGGCTGCGGTCAGCGGGCCAGCGCCCGGGCGACCTGGGCGATGCCATGCCCCCAGTCGGCGAGCTGCCCGGCCGGCAGGTAGGAGGTCCCCGACGATGTGTGGTCGGCCATCGGCTCGGCGACAAACCGTTCCCGGCCAGCCGGGTCGATGAAGTAGACGGCGGAGGTGTGCTCGATATCGGCGTCGGGGCTGGGCGCCCGCACCGCGATCTCGTAGCCGTCCCAGACCTTACGCAGGTCGGGGACCGGGCCGGTGAAGAAGTGCCAGCCGGGGATGGTGTTCAGCCGCTGCTCGCGGGAGTAGGCCATCATGTCGGAGACCGCGGCGTGGTACTGGTTCACGTTGACGGCGGCGAACACGACCTTGCCGGCCAGCGGGCCCAGGTCGCGGTAAGCGTCGACGTACTCTTGCGACACGATCGGGCAGATGTCGGTGCAGTGGGGGTCCATGAACTCCAGCACCACCACCTTGCCCCGCAGCGATGACAGGGACAGGATACGCCCGTCCTGGTCGGTAAGCGTGAACCCGGGCGCGGGGCGTACCGGGACCGGAGACAGGCCCATCAGGTTGATCTGCGCGTCGCTGACGCTGCCCGGGATGCCGGAGGGGCGGGCCAGCTGCGGCCCGGTGCTGGCATGCATGACCGCGAAGCCCGTCACGACCGCCGCCCCGGCCAGGATCATCGCGGCCAGGATGGCCCAGAACGCGAGCCGGCCCCGCCGCGCAGCGCCCGCCGCCGCGGGGGCCGGCTGGGCCACAGCCGTTTTCCCTGCACTGTCGGCCTCAGTCATATGCGGAGCATAGGCCGCTGCGTGTTGGTGGTCCGGCGCAGCGAGATGACATATTCGTCATCTTCGCGGCTGACGGCCGCGCCGCGCGGCGTCTCCTACGCGGGCCGGGAGGCCTGGAGCCGCCGGCTCACCTCCGGATGAGGTGGACCTGGCCGCGGGCGGCCTGGCCGAGCGGAAGCCAGGTACCGTCGGTGATGCGGGAGTGGTAGCCGCGGTGGCCGGGAGTCCCGGGCGGCCAGGCATCGAGAAACTCGGTGCTCCACCGGCCGGTGTCGTAGTGGACGGGTAGCGCGTCGAAGCGCAGCCCGGCGAGAGTCGTGCCGTACAGGCTGTCCGTCGGGACGGTGGGGCTGATGGACAGGCGGGTGATGACACCGTGGCGGCGGGCGGTGAAGTTGGGCAGGCCGGCACAGCCGTTGTTAGCGACCAGGTAGCGGGCCCCGTGACGTTGGAGGTCTTGGGCGTAGGGCAGCCCGGTGTGGGTTGCGCAGATGACCTCGACGTCGGCGCGGGCGCACCAGTCCGCGATGTCGTCCGCGCTGGTGGGGGTGCCTGTCCAGCCGGTGCGGGCGCGGGCGAGCTGGTCGGCGGGCTCGATGGCTTCCAGTGCGAGTTTCCAGCCGGCCAGCGATTCGGGGTCGCCGTGCACGATCGCGACCCTGTGGGCGCCGACGGTGGCGGTGAGGTAGCGGGGCAGCTCAGCGAGCTTGGCCAGGTGCGCGGGAAAGCTGGCGGCGGTGGCGCGCAGCCGGTCCACGACGGCGTTGGAGTCCGTGACCACGCTGTCGGGGATGTAGGCGGGGTAGTCGCAGCCGCAGCCGAGCTGGCTGTCGCCGGCGGTCAGGGCGTACTCGACGTTGCCCAGGGTTGCCCGATGGTCGAGCACCCCCGCCGCGATCTGCCGGAAGGCAGCGGAGTGAGCATCGAGATAATGGAAGTCGCCGTTGAACACCAGCTGAGGCGGGCTGGGCTCGGCGGCCGCCCGCTGGAGGATCGCATCCAGCGCGCTGGTGTTGCCGTAGAGCCCGCCGGCTACGTACAGCGTGGCGGCCGCGAATGCGGCGGGCCCGGCGAGGTCCTCGGGCCGGTACCGGTAGGCCAGCGGGCAGCTGCGGCCCGGCAGGGGCATGGCTAGGCAGTCCCGGAGGGCACGACCCCGGCAAGCAGTTGACGCTCGCGGCGCCCGGTTCGGCCGCGGACAGGCCGGATCTCTTTCACAGGCAAGGGTTTTTCCACTTCCCCAGGCCCTAAGCCTGCGGGTCGCGGACTAACTCCCGGCCAGCCCAGTTCCTCCCGGTAACACAGCGTGGCCGCCGCGTTCGAGCCGCGCGCGGACGTGGACCGGGTCGTGGACCGGACCATCGCGGGAACCAGGGAGGTCATCGGGTGCCGGACGACGGCACCGAACCCGGGCGCTCAGGTACTCCCGCGTGCCAGGCGCGCGGGCTTCCGTTAGCGTATGGCACATGGTAGACGGGCTCAGCGGCGAGGAAGCCGCCATCGTCGCGCTGGTGCACGAGTTCGTCGACCGGGACGTCAGGCCGGTCGTACGCGAGCTTGAGCACGCCAACGCCTACCCCGAGAAGCTGATCGGGCAGATGAAGGAGCTGGGCATCTTCGGCCTGGCGATTCCCGAGCCGTGGGGCGAGGCGCAGGTGTCCGCTCAGTGCTACGCGGCGGTGACCGAGGAACTGGCGCGCGGCTGGATGAGCCTGGCAGGGGCGATGGGCGGCCACACGGTGGTGGCCAAGTTGCTCACTGCCTACGGCACCAGGGAGCAGCAGGACGAGTACCTGCCGAAGATGGCGACCGGGGAGATCCGCGCCACGATGGCGCTGACCGAGCCGGGCGGCGGCTCCGACCTGCAGGCGATGCGCACCGTAGCCCGTCGCGACGACGACGGCTACGTCGTGAACGGCGCGAAGACCTGGATCACCAACGCCCGCCGCTCCCAGCTCATCGCGCTGCTGTGCAAGACCGACCCGGACGCGCGCCCGGCGCACAAGGGCATGTCGATCCTGCTCGTCACCCACGGCCCGGGCTTCACGGTCAGCCGTGACCTGCCCAAGCTCGGCTACAAGGGCGTAGAGAGCTGTGAGCTGGCCTTCGACGACTTCCGTGTCCCCGCGGCGGCGCTGCTCGGCGGGACCGAGGGCGAGGGGTTCGCGCAGATGATGCGCGGCCTGGAGATCGGCCGCATCCAGGTCGCCTGCCGTGCCCTCGGCGTGGGCCGGGCCGCGCTCGAGGACTCGCTGCGCTACGCGCAGCAGCGCGAGGCGTTCGGCAAGCCGATCTGGCAGCACCAGTCGGTCGGCAACTACCTGGCCGACATGGCGACCAAGCTGGAGGCGGCCCGCCAGCTGACCTGGTACGCGGCACGGTGCTACGACAGCGGCGGCCGCAGCGACATGGAGGCCGGCATGGCGAAGCTGTTCGCCTCCGAGACCGCGATGGAGATCGCCCTGTCCGCCGTCAGGATCCACGGCGGGTACGGCTACTCGACGGAGTTCGACGTCGAGCGGTACTTCCGCGACGCGCCGCTGATGATCGTCGGCGAGGGCACCAACGAGATCCAGCGCTCGGTGATCACCAGGCAGCTCATCCAGCGCAATCGCTCCTAGGCACGGGGGCACCATTCCGGGCCTGCCGCAGCTGGCGGACCAGGTAACGGTGGTGATCAGGCCGGTAAGACGCCGCACCTACCTATATAGAACATTTGACAGGGGTAGCAGACCTATTTAGAGTTCTTGCATGGCACTGCGGTTGACCGTTCAGGTGCAGCTCGTCTTGCAGGCGCTGCTGCGTGATCCGGCCAAGGAGATGTACGGGCTGGAACTGTCCGAGGAGACCGGGCTCCAGCCCGGGACCGCCTACCCCATCCTCCTGCGGCTGGAACACGAGGGCTGGGTGGCCAGCCGCTGGGAGGACATCGACCCGCGGGCGGAGAAGCGCCCGGCCCGCCGGTACTACCGGCTGACGGCCGGCGGCGCGGTCCAGGCCAGCGCCGCCCTCGCGGGGGCGCGGCGCCCTAAGGGCACGGCGCTGCGGCGTCTCGCGGAGGGAGGCGGCACCGCATGATGCTCCGCACGATGATGCCCCGCACGCGACTTGAGTGGGTGGAGAAGCTGGCAGGCGCCGGCATGTGGATCGCCATCGGCGCTTCGGTTTATCTGGCGCCCATCCGGCCTGAGTGGACGTTCGTAGCCTCTGGTTGCGTCATGGTCCTCGCCGTGGTCAGCGCCGTCGCCGGCATCCCCCGCCGGCTGGCCGGCCGGCGGCTGGTGCTTCGGAAGGGCAGCGGGCGCGGCCGGGATAGCGGTCTCAGCGGGCGCGGCCGCGATGCTGACGGGCCGGTCGGCGAGGCCACGCACCGGTGGCACGCGCTGGTCGCGGTGTCGCGGCTGATGCCCGCCTCGGCCGGCCGCCGGTGGCTGGCGGAGGCGGAGAGCCTGCTGGCGGAGATCGCGCCCGTCCGGCGCGGCGCGGCGATCCGCAGCTACCTGCTGTCCGCCCCCGGGCTCGCGGTGATGATGTGGGCCCGCGAGGCGGGGCGGCGGGCGCGGCTTGGCCTGCGGCGCCCGGGATAAGCGGGATAAGGCCGCCGGCGCGTGGCCACTTCCCCGTCAGATCAGGCGTTCACCTGCTCATCTGGCCGACAGCCGATCCGCCGCTGGTCGAGGCGGTATCTTAACGTCATGCAGCCAGAAGGCTGGTACCTGGATCCCTACGGGATCCATCGTGGCCGCTGGTATTCCGCCGGTCAGCCGACGGGCCTCGTCCGCGACGACGGCATTGAGTCGCACGACGCTCCGCCGTCATGGCAGCCTAAAACGACTCCTGTTCCGGTGCCGGCCCCGCCGGGCGATGCTGACGACTTGAAGCGCGCCGATGCGTTCACCCGGCAGGATCAGTCATTCGACGCCCGCTCGGCGCTCCGTGCGGTCCTCAATCAGTGGGCCGCGTACGGCATGCGCCCCCGGCACAGGCTCTGAGAGGCCAGCAATGACCGACGTCATCGAACGGACCGAACTCCTCGACCCGGCGCCCGCGTACGCGCTCGGTGACCTGCTCGGCGCGTCCGTGCCCGACCTGGCGCAGGGCGAAGGCCTGCCGCCGCTGTGGCACTGGGTCTACCTGCTTGAGCGCCCGCCGATCGCCGACCTCGGCGTCGACGGGCACCCGGTGCGCGGCACGCTGCCCGTTCCCCCGGGCCCCGGCCTGCGCCGGATGTGGGCGGGCGGCCGGGTCCGCACCAGCGGGCCCCTGCGCTGCGGCGCGCCGGCGACGAAGCGGACCCGTGTCGTGTCGGTCACCGAGAAGGACGGCCGCAGCGGCCGCCTGACGTTCGTGACGGTGGGCCACCAGGTCCGCCAAGGGGGCACGGTCGTCGTCGACGAGGAGCAGGACATCGTCTACCGCGACGCGGCCGGCGCCTCGGCGGCGACCACGCCGCCCGCAGGAACGCCGCGCGTGGAGGTACCCGCCGGCGAAGGCGAACGGGAACTCGGGATCTCCCCCACCCTCTTGTTCCGTTTCTCCGCCCTGACCTATAACGCGCACCGCATCCACTACGACCGGGACTACTGCCGGGACGTCGAGGGCTACCCTGGCCTGCTCACCCACGGGCCGCTGCAAGCGCTCGCCATGGCGGAGGCGGCCCGCGCCACGGGGGGCAGCACTGGCGGCGGCACGGGCGACGTGTCCTTCGCCTACCGCCTGGTAGCACCGCTGTTCGACGACCAGGGCCTGTTCGTCAGCGCCGCCGGCGACCCCGACGGCCCCGACGGCGTGACCGTCACGGCCGTCCGTGACCGCTACGGCCGTCAGACCGCGACGGGCACGCTGCAGGCCCTAGGCGGCTGACTTGGGTAGCCGCCAGACCTGGGCGGTGCTGGCCTCCACCGTCGCCAGCAGCCGGCCGTCCGGGGAGAACTCCGCCCTGATGCGGTTACCGGGGACAGAGCGGTACTCGCGGGCGGCAGGCTGGAGGGTGACGGTGTCCCAGAGGCGGAGGCGGTCACCGCCGACCGCCGCCATCAGCCGGCCGTCGGGGGAAAACTTCGGGGAGACGTACGGGAAGGGCAGCGGCACGATCGCGGCGCGCCGCGCATCGGCGTCCCACAGCCGCACGAACCGGTCGCTGGCGGCCGCCTGCGTCATGTCGACGGCGAGCCGGTGCCCGTCCAGCCAGGTGAGCTCGGGGAACTCGCCCGCCTTCTGGTCCAGGGGCTGGGGGTCGCCGGCCCAGTGCCCGGGGCTCCCGCCCCATAGGTAAACGGCGCCGTCGGGGGCGCCGGCCGGCTTCAGGCCGACGGCGACCAACTGGAGGTCCCGGGAGAACGTCACGCCGGTGACCCCGTAATCGCCGCCGGGTTCCCGGCGACCCGGCAGGTCCAGCACTTGCGCCAGGCCGCACGGGTCCACGTGCCAGACGTGGACCTGGTCGTAGAAGCCAACCAGGGCCATGACGCTGCTGTCCGCCGCGAAGACGACGCTACGCTTCGTCCGCCTGCCCGCGAGCCCGGACACGATGCTCTCGTACCGCCGCCGCTCCAGGTCCCACAGCAGCAGCTTGCCACCGCGGGCGATGACCATGTAGCGCCCGTTCGGCGAGATGACCGGGGCGAAGTCCTCGCTTTGCAGCACAAGCGGGTCCAGGGCCACCACCTGGGTCGCGGAAACCCGCCACTGCCTGACCCGGATGTCCCACGTGCCCGACTCGAACCCGTAGGCGACCAGCGTCCTGCCGCCGGCCGCGAAGCAGAGCCAGAAACGGCCGTGCGCCTGCTGCGACACCGGGATCGCGTGAAGGGGCTGGTTGCTCACCTGCCGCCACGAGTCCGTGTCCCAGACGCGGATCGTCTGGTCCTCGGACACCGTGGCGAAGAAGCGCCCGTCGGGTGAGAACTTCGCGTCGTCGATGCGCCCGCTCGTCTCAAGCGGCGGGACCGCGAGCGCCATCTTCGCGGGCTGCTCCCGTTCCGCCGGGTCGTCAGGACCGGGCCACGAGAGCGGCGCGGGCTGGGGGGCTACGCGCATCGTGGCCGAGGCCGGGTCGCCGCGTTCCGGGCTGGCCCCGGCCGCAGGCGGGCCAGCTTGGCCGGAGAACGCGGCGAGGAGTTCCTCCAGGGTTGGCCGGCCAGCGGGTTCCTTCGCCAGGCAGGCACTGACGATGTCGCGGAGTTCCGCTGGCAGGCCCGTGAGGTTGGGGGCCAGGTACAGGATCCGGCCCATGACCGCCGTGCTGTCCGTCCCCTCGAACGGCCCGTGCCCGGTCGCGGCGAAGACGAGCACGCTGCCCAGGGAGAAGACGTCGCTCCGGGCGTCCATCGCCCCGGCCCCGAGGTGCTCCGGTGACATGTACTCGGGCGTGCCCGGCTGGACGCCCTTCGGCGTGATCGTCTGCCGGCCGGCGCTCCTGGCGACGCCGAAGTCGATGATGCGGGGACCGTCGTCGGCCATGATGATGTTGGACGGCTTGAAGTCGCGGTGCACCAGGCCGCACCCGTGGATCGCGGCGAGGCCCTCGGCCAGCGCCGCACCGAGTTCGCGGACGGCCGCCAGGCTGAACGGGCCCTGTTCCTTGACCGCGTCGGACAGGGACTGCCCGGGGATGTAGCTCGTCACCATCCACGGCGGGTTCGCGTCCGGGTCTGCGTCCACCACCGCGGCCGTGTGAAAACCGCCGACCTGGCGGGCGGCGGCGACCTCGCGGGCGAACCGCTCCCGGAAGTCCCGGTCGCTGGCATAGGCGGGCTTGATGAGCTTGACCGCCACCTTCCGGCCGCCCCTGGTCTCACCGAGGAACACCAGGCCCATGCCCCCCGCGCCGAGCCGGGCAAGCAGCCGGTAGTTGCCGACCCAGCCCGGGTCGTCCGCCTCTAGGGGAGTCACGTGCCCACGCTCCCAGCAGCTATCCCAATGCGCCGATGAAAGGGACATTACTGGAATCTTCCCGCGTGCTGCCCGTTGTCGGACTATCGCGGAGGGAACGGCACGATCTGGGTCAACTTGGGACAGCGATCGCCGTCAGGATGAGGTCGTCGCGGGAGAGCCAACGCCCGGTGAAACCGCCGTCCAACTGAGGGGCGGCTTGGTCCGGGACCAGCAGGCGGGCCGTGAACGTGCCGTCCGCGGCGTTGATCGTGATGTCCGCGTCCGCGAAGCCGAGCCAGCGGCCCGTCAGCGGGAACCAGGCCTTGTAGACCGCCTCCTTGGCGCTGAACAGCAGGCAGTCCCAGGAGATCTCCGGCTGGGCGGCGGCCAGGTCGCGGAGTCGGGCGCGCTCGGCTGGCTGGGTCACCATCTCGAGGACGCCGCCGGGCAGCGCCGCGTTTGGTTCGGCGTCCAGGCCGATCGCGGCGAGGTCCCTCGTGCGCGCGACCGCGGCCGCGCAGTAGCCGGCGCAGTGCGTGATGCTGCCGACGATGCCCGGCGGCCACTGCGGTGCGCCCCGGTAGCCGCGCAGGATGGGCGATTTCCCCATGTCGAGGCCGGCGAGGGCCTCCCGCGCGCATTCCCGGCCCGTCGCGAACTCCTGCCGCCGCTTGTCCGTCGCCCTTGCGACCAGGGCCGCTTCTTCGGGGAAGAGCCCGGTGCCCGCCGATGTCCCGAAGGACTCCGCGCATGCCGCGACCGCCGGCATGATCTGCTCAATCACACGCTGGATCTCCCCGCCCCCACGGCTGACGGACGTATCCGTCCTGGCCACCAGCACCACGATAAGGGCCGCCCGGCCCCTGAGGTCAAGCCCTGTCTTCCGGGCGGAGCAAGAACCCGTTCCTTATCCTCGGTTTGATCCTCGGTTAGCTTGGTGTCTCCGTGGCCTTGATCTCCCGGCCGTTCTCGTAGTGGCGGATCGGCCGCAGGCGGATCCGCCCATGGCCAGGACGACCTGCGGCGGGCCGGTGTAGCTGCGGCCCCGTGCCATGGCGGCCCTCCCCCGAAGTGCCGTTCCCGCGATTAAGTTAGCAAGTGCGCAGGTCAGGGGTGTGCCTGCTGATAGAAGTTCCCGCATTGTCGGCCGGCGGAGATGATGGCATGCGACGCCTTAGGAGGGATACGCCCATGAATCACCTGCCGCTCGCGGCCTTACCGTGGTTTCGCTGGAGCAGGCGGTGGCCGCGCCGTTCGCCACCCGGCAGCTCGCCGACCTGGGGGCGCGGGTTATCAAGGTCGAGCGCCCCGGCGGCGACTTCGCGCGCGGGTACGACCGGACGGTGCACGGGCAGTCGTCGTACTTCGTCTGGCTGAACCGGGGGAAGGAGTCGGTCGTCCTCGACGTGAAAGATCCGGGCGACCGCGCGCTGCTCGGGGCGATGATCTCCCAGGCGGACGTAAACGCGGCAGAACCTCATCCCCGGTGCGGCGGCGCGGCTCGGCCTGGACGCGTCGAGCTTGCGAGCGGGCCGGCTGTCGCTGATCCACTGCTCGATCTCCGGGTACGGCGAGTCCGGGCCCTATTCCGCGAAGAAGGCTTACGACCTGCTGATTCAGTGCGAGACGGGGCTCGTCTTGGCGACCGGGACACCCGATGCGCCGTCGAAGGCGGGCTTCTCCGTGGAGGTCAGCGCGGCGCTGGAGGCTTCCGGGATCGCCAACGCGCGGCTCCGCGCCCCAGCGGACCTGGCGGAGCACCCGCAGCTCGTGGCGCGGGACCGGTGGCGCACCGTCGGCACGCCGGGCGGCCCCATCGACGCCCTGCTGCCACCAGTGGAGATGGCCGGCGTGACGCCGCTCATGGGCCCCGTTCCGGCGCTCGGCGAGCACACGGACGCGATCCGCGCGGAGTTCGCCCCGGACGCCTGAGAATCGGCGCCCCCGGTCCAGGTTTCCCGCGCCGCAGGTCGAAACCTGGATATATGCCTGCCTTGCGGCGAATGTCGCGTTGGTGTCCGCCACCTTAGCGTGGAACCTTTGCAGTGCATGGAACTTTCGCACGTGCTACGCATGTTTTTCTTCCGTTTAGTGCAAAGTTTCCAAGATCATTAGCTGAAGAGCATGTTAATCGCTCGATCGGCTCGGGCTG
>Ga0310811_10004581_pt1 | contig 17391 bp, 17 predicted proteins | sample YCmetagenome_FD_207642 | JGI IMG/M metagenome (GOLD analysis project Ga0310811, IMG submission 207642) | Soil microbial communities from experimental microcosm in Duke University, North Carolina, United States - YC | ecosystem: Engineered > Artificial ecosystem > Soil microcosm > Unclassified ...
GGCTGTTCGTCCCGATCGTCCGGCTGGCGGGTCGCAACGGCGGCAACGGCGGGCAGCGCTCCGCGGTGCGGCGGGCGAAGCGTCCCGGCACACGGGCGCCCGCGCGAAAGAAACCGGCCCCCGACTAACTAGCCGGGCCGCCCGACTCGCCAGCGGCGCACATCCGGCGCCGCCACTGGAACGGGCACGACTGCGTTGGGCACCGGTGCGACGGCGGGCAGCAGCGCCGCGACATCCTTCGTCCAGGTGCGCTTGTTCCCCAGCCAATCCCGCCGCAGCTCGGTGAACAGTTCCCTCTGACGCAGTCGCATGCGCAGCCCGATCGCCACGAGACCGGATTGCCGCCCGCGTCGGCGCGGGCGGCGCCCGACTGGCTGGGCCTCCGTGAGCGCGGCATCGAGCAGCTGCTCGGCGCGCTCCGCTGCGGCGGCCCCGACCGCCGCGCGCAACGACGCCTCCAGCTCCTGGAGATCGTGCAGCTCGCCGAGCAGATCCTGGACGGCCTTGAGCCGCTCGATCAGCTCCTCGCCATCCGGCCACGCCGCCACCACGGGCTCCAGCACATAGCGCAGCCGCTTCCCAGCAATGCGGGCGCGATGGGCGACTTCGTCGTCGCTCTTGCGTACCTCGCCGAGCAGCTGGTCGAGCTGCCGCGCCTGCTCCAGCGCGGCGGCGTGCACGACCCCTGCGAACGGCACATCGGTGGCCGACGGCTCCGTTCCGACGGTTTGGCGGTAGGTGAGGAGTCCCTTCCGCAGCTTGCGAGTCGCCGCGGAGAACGACCGGTGGACTTCAGCGAGGCAGCGTTCCAGCTCCTTCACGCGCCGCTGCTCGATTCGCTCGATCAACCAGTTGAGGCCGACCCGCTCCCCGGGTGTCATCCCGGTGGCGAGCGGGCGCAGCCACTCGAGTGCGGCCTCCGCCTCGCGCACACGATTGGTCGCATCGGCGATGTCGCCCAGGATCTTGCGGGGCTTCTTGCCCACGCCGTCCTCGAGCAGCGGCTGGTAGGCGCGCAGCGTCGTCCGCAGCCGCCGCAGCGCAACGCGGAAATCGTGCAGTGCGAGGGCATCCTGGGGATCGCCCGTCCGCTCGAGCGCCCGCGTGGCGGTGTCCAGGTACCCCTGGGCGATGAGGCGCACGCTCTGCGCCGCCGGACGCGACAGCAGCTCGGTCGCCCGGTCAGTCACGGAGCCTCCGGAGCTGCGATGGTGTGAGCGACCAGAGCAACGTCGCGCTCGCCGCTTCGACGGCATCGGGAAACGCCAGCAGCAGCGCCGCGCCCTTCTTGATCTCGACGAACGAGCGCTCGCTGCCCGCCAAGAGCCAGCTCACCGCGTGGCTGAGACCGGGCTCGTGACCCACGATCGCCACGTTCTCGTGGCGCCGCTCTCCGGCGAGCCAGCGCGTCACGTCGGCGGCGGATTGGGCGGGGGCGAGCGTCGGCACGACGACCGGCTCCAGGTCGTCGTACGCGGCGGCGAGAATCTCCGCCGTCTGCACGGCGCGCGTCAGCGGGCTTGTGGCGAGCAGCTGGATTTCCGGGACGAGGATGCGCAATCCCTCGGCGACGCGCTTCATCTTCTTCTTGCCCTCGGGCGTCAGCGGCCGCCCGGCGTCATCGGGGTGCTCGCGCGCGTACTCGGCCGCATCTCCTGCGATCGCATGGCGCACGACCAGCAGCTGTTTCACGGGAAGATCCCCATCTCTTCGTAGGTGCGGGACACCTTGTCGATCGCGCTGATGAACGCCGCCGTCCGCAGGCTGACCCGATCGGCAGCATGACGCAGCTGGATCTCGCGGATCTGCTGGTAGGAGGACACCGTCGCTTCCTCGAGCCCCGAATTGACGAGGTCTTCTTCGTCCGCTCCTTCGGTGAAGAATCCGATCTGCTGCTCGCTGAACTCCTTGCCGGTGGACTGCTGCACCGCCTGCAGCAACCGCCGCGCGGCCCCTTCTTCGTAGCGTTTCTCCATCCGGCCGAATCGCACGTGGGAGAGATTCTTGAGCCACTCGAAGTACGACACGATCACGCCGCCCGAGTTGAGCCACAGATCGGGGAGGATCAGGCACCCCCGCTCGTGCAACACGTCCTCCGCCTCGACCGTGGTCGGTCCGTTGGCCGCTTCGGCCACGATCTTCGCCTTCACGCGGTGGGCGTTGTCACTCGTGATGACGCGCTCGAGCGCGGCGGGAACAAGGATATCGCAGTCCAGCTCGAGAGCGTCGGCCGACTGCTTCAAGTCGGTCGCACCGGGGAAGCCCAGGATCGTCTTCTTCTCCTTGCGGTGGGCCATGACCTGGTCGATGTCGAGTCCTGCGGTGCGCGCGATGGCGCCCTCATACTCGGCCAACCCCACGAGGATCGCCCCGGCGTCCTGGAGGAACTTGGCGGCGTGGTAACCCACGTTGCCCAAGCCCTGCACGACGACCCGCTTGCCGGCGATGCCCTTATTGGCCCCCAGGGCCTTCATGAGGTCCGCCGTGTCGCAGGCTTCGCGGATGCCGTAGTACACGCCCCGACCGGTGGCCTCGGTGCGGCCCCGTATGCCGCCTTGCGCCAGCGGTTTCGCGGTGACGCAGGCGAGCGCATCGAGCTCGCCGCCGGCCAGCGACACATAGGTGTCGGCGATCCAGGCCATCTCCTGGGGGCCCGTGCCGAAATCCGGAGCCGGGACATCGATGCCGGGCCCGATGAACTTCTTGCGGACCAGCTCGAAAGTGAACCGCCGGGTGATACGCTCCAGCTCGCCGCTCGAATACTGGCGGCGGTCGATCTTCACGCCGCCTTTGGCGCCGCCGAACGGGACATCGACGATCGCGCACTTGTATGTCATGAGGGCCGCGAGCGCCATGATTTCGTCGTCCGACACGTCCGGGCTGTAGCGGATGCCCCCCTTGGTGGGGAGCTTGTGCTGGCTGTGCTCGGCGCGCCAGGCATGCATCACCTCGATCGTGCCGTTGTCGCGCCGGACGGGAAAGCTGACGTAGTAGAGGCTGTTACAGACCTTGATCTGATTGAGCAGCGTCGGGTCGTGCTTCGTGAACGCTGCGGCCCGATCGAATTGCCGATTGACCTGGTCGAAGAATCCCGCGGACAAAGGCACCTCCAGATGAGGCACCAACAGTCTCTCCCGGGGGGTGACTCCGCAAGAGCCGCCGTTACAATCCTTCTGTCGGTGGGCGCGGCGGCGCCGGCACGAAATGATTGAGCGGACCGTGCCCGGCGCCGAGGCCGGGAGCGGCGGCCAGCGCCCGCTGCACGAAGTCGATGGCGTCTTCCACCGCGGCAGTGAGCGGCCGCCCTTGCGCGAGCCCGGCGGCGATCGCCGCCGAGAGGGTGCACCCCGTGCCGTGCGTGGCGGTCGTCTCGATGCGCGGGTGGGTGAAGCGGTGCACGCCGCGGGCGCTCACCAGCACGTCGACCAGCTGGTCGTCGGCGAGGTGGCCGCCCTTGAGCAGCACGACCTGCGCGCCCTGGTGCACCAGCGCGCGACCGGCACGCTCCATCTCGTCGGCAGTGCGTACGTCCTGCTCGATCAGGATGCGGGCCTCGTCGAGGTTGGGCGTGACGAGAGTGGCGAGCGGGACGAGGCGGCGGACGAGGAGCTTCACGGCGTCCGGTTTCATTAGCGGGTCGCCGGACGTCGCGACCATGACGGGATCGAGCACGACGTTGGGCAGGCGCCACCGCGCGATCCCGTCGGCGACCGCCTCGACGACCTCCGCCGTCCCGAGCATCCCGGTCTTGACGGCGTTGGGCGGGAGGTCCTCCGCGACGGCGTCGAGCTGGGCCGTCACGAGACTCGTGGCGACGGGCTCCCACCCGGTCACCGCCAGCGTGTTCTGCGCCGTAACGGCGCAGATGACGCTGGTGCCGAACACGCCGAATTGATGGAACGTCTTGAGGTCCGCCTGGATCCCGGCCCCGCCTCCGGAATCCGACCCCGCGATCGTCAGGGCGATCCGCATGGCCCCTCGAATCTCCGGGGGGGAGGCTGCCGCTTGGAGATGCGGGTCCGGAGCGCGAAGTTAGTAGGTCCACTCGGAGGGGTCCGCATCGCCACTAATCTGGCGTCCACGATCCGCGATCTCAAACGCCCGAAAGCCCGTGGTCGCCGTGGCCTCGCTATCGTCGAAGGCGTGCGGCTCGTCGAGGAAGCGCAGGGCGCGGGAGCGCGATTCGTCGGCGCGGTGGTGTCGACCGAGCTGGCGCGCACGACGCGCGGCACCGCATTGCGGGCGACGCTCGAGAGCCACGCCGTGGCGGTGCAGGAGGTGACGCCGCGTGTGTTCGCGGAGCTCGCCGACACCGACGCGCCGCAGGGCATCATCGCGGTGATCGAGCCCCGCCGGTGGAAGCCCGACGACGTCACGCTCGACGCCGGCGCCGTGGTGCTGGTGGTCGACGGCGTGCAGGACCCCGGCAACGTCGGGACGCTGGTGCGTACGGCGCACGCACTCGGGGCGCGCGCCACGATCACGTTGCGCGGCACCGCGGATCCGTGGGGGCCGAAGACGCTGCGGTCGGCGATGGGGGCGACGTTCCGCCATCCGATCATCGTCTTCGACGACCCGGGGTTCATCGCCTGGTCGCGCCGCCACGACGTGACGCTCTGGGCCACCGCGGCCGACGGTGAGCCGCTGGAGCGCGCCGTGGCGGCACTGCACGATGGCGCGCCGCGCGCGGGTGGCGTGATTGCCGTGATCGTGGGCAACGAGGGGGCCGGCATCCGGCCGCATCTGAACGCCGTCGCGGCGCGCCGGGTGGCGATCCCGCTCGCCCGTGGCGCCGAATCGCTCAACGTCGCCGTCGCAGCGGGGATTCTCCTGTACGAGGTCACGCGTGGGCACTGACGTCATCTTCGGAGTGGCCGCCGCCGTCATCGGGCTCTGTTTCGGGAGCTTCCTGAACGTCTGCATCCTGCGTCTGCCGCACGATCAATCGCTCGTCACCCCACCGTCCACCTGCCCGCGCTGCGGCAAGCGCATCGCCTGGTACGACAACATCCCGGTCGTGTCGTGGCTCGTGCTGCGGGGGAAGTGCCGGAACTGCGGCGAGCCGATTTCACGGCAATACCCCCTGATCGAGGCGCTGGTGGGAGTGGTCTGGGTCGCCGCCTTCCTGCTCTGGGGCGTCAGCGTGCACGCCCTCGCCGGCGCGTTGCTCGGCACGATCCTGTTGGGGATCGGCATCACGGACGCGCGCCATTACCTGATCCCCGACGAATACAACTGGGCGGGACTCGTAATCGGGCTGGCGGCGTCCCTCGTGGGGGGCTGGCAGGGGTTTCTCCAGGCGGTGATCGGGGCGGCGGTCGGGTTCGCCCTGCTGTTCGCCGTCGGAGCGGCGGGCAAGTGGATGTTCGGTGAGGAAGCGATGGGGGGCGGCGATATCAAGATGATGGCCATGGTCGGGAGCTTCGTCGGCTGGAAGGGCGTATTGCTGACGATCTTCTCGGGGGCCCTGCTGGGCACCATCATTTTCGTCCCGCTCTCCGTGCGCAAGAAGCGACTGGTGCCGTTCGGGGTATTCCTCGCGGTAGGCGCGGCAGTGACGTTCGTCTGGGGTGACGCAATCATCGAATGGTACCGGCGATTCGTGAGCGGCGGGTGACGTGAGCGATCCGTTGGCGGGATTGTTCGACACCGGCGCGGTGCTCGAGCGCGTGGGGATCGATCTCACCGCCCAGGCGCGGCGCGGGGATCTCGAGCCGGTGCGCTGCCGTGACCCGGAAGTGGCGCGCGTTATGGACATCCTGCTGCGCCAGAGCAAGAACAATCCGGCGCTGGTGGGCAAGGCGGGTGTGGGCAAGACCGCGATCGTCGAGGGATTGGCGCAGCGCATCGCGGCAGGCGAGGTGCCGCCGGCGCTGAAGGACGCCCGCGTCGTGGCGCTCGATCACGTGGCCCTGCTCGCCGGGACGGCGTTCCGTGGCCAGTACGAGGAGCGCGTCCGCCGTCTCGTCGAAGCGCTCGCCGCCGACCCCGACCTCATCCTCTTCGTTGACGAGCTGCACAACCTCATCGGCCAGGGGACGGCGATCGGCGCCGCGATGGACGCCGCGAACATGCTCAAGCCGGCGCTGGTGCGCGGCGACATCCGGGTGATCGGCGCCACGACGGGCGAGGAATACGACAAATGGATCCGCAACGATCCCGCCCTCGAGCGCCGCTTCCAACCGGTGAACGTGATGGAGCTCGATGCGATCCAGACGTGGGAAGTGCTGGTGGCGCGCCGGCCGCGCCTCGAGCGCCATCACGCCGTCGCCATCACCGACGATGCCCTCAAGGCCGCGATCGTCCTCACCGATCGCTTCGTCCCCGAGCGCGCCCGGCCCGACAAGGCGATCGACGTGCTCGACGAAGCGTGCGCCCATGCCCAGGCCACGGTGCGCGTCGGGCCCGAGCTCGAGCGGCTGATCCGCGAGCGCCGCAAGGTGGACGCGATGATCCGCCGCGGGCTGGTGCGGGAGCGGGGCGACGAGGAGCTCCCGGATCTGGGCGCGGTGTTGGATCGGATCGGGGAGGAGATCCAGAAGCTGCTCGGCGGCCAGGGGCGGGAAGAGACGGGAGGGGGGGCAACGAGCCGCGAACCCGGTCCGCCACCTCCCACCCCCGCCCGCCCCGTGACGCTCGCCGAGCGGCGCGACGAGCTGGATCGCCTGCTCCGCGCCGAGCTCGAAAGCCACGGCGTCGTCGTCACCGGCCAGGACGTCGCCCGCGTCGTCGGTTCCGCCGTTGGGAAGGGGATCGAATGGGCCGGGTGACGCCCCTCGTGATCGCCGGCATGGTCGTGGGTGGATGGGGATGTCGCGAGAGGGCGCAGGCGGTTCAAAGCGATGCATCGTTGCGCGAGCTCGTGCAACGCCTCGAACTCCAGACCGAGCGGATCACCGGCCTGCAATTCAAGCATCCCGTCGTCGTGCGGCTGCGCACGCGGGCCCAGGTCCGCGACTACGTCACACGCAAGTTCGACGAGGACCTGCCGCCCGCCGAGCTGGCGGGCGCCGAAACCGCCTACAAGCTGTTCGGGCTCATTCCCGACTCCATCGATCTGCGCCACACGATGATCGCCCTCTTGACCGAGCAGGTGGCCGGGTACTACGACCCCGATTCCGGGGCACTCTACATCCCGAGCGATCTCAACGACCGCTTCCGCGTGCGGATGGTCGTCTCCCACGAGCTCGTCCACGCGCTGCAGGATCAGTACACGCCGCTCGACTCGCTCATCAACCAGCGCCGTCAGAACGACCGCCGCTCGGCCGCCCAGGCGGTCCTCGAGGGCCAGGCGACGTTCTATCAGATCCCCATTCTCATGCCCGAGCAGCACCCCGAGACGCTCCCCGACCACTGGTTCTGGCGGCAGCGCGAAGCGATGGCACAGCAGCAGGCGGACATGCCCGAATTCGCTGGAGCCCCGCTGTGGCTGCGCGAGACCCTCATCTTCCCCTATCTCGGCGGCGCCGACTTCATCGGCTGGTTCGTCCGCACCCACCACGGGCACGAGCCGTACGGCAAGGCGATGCCGCTCTCCACCGAGCAGATCCTGCATCCCGACCGCTACGCCGCGGGCGACGAGCCGATCGAGCTCGGCTTCGCGGGGACGGTTCCCGATTCACTGCGCTACGAAGACGGGCTCGGGGAGTTCGAGATCGGGCTGCTCTTCGCGCAGCTCCTGAACGACGCCAACGACGATCAGGGGAGCGTGTATGCGAATGGCTGGGGCGGCGACCGCTACCGGTTGTACGACGCTGCGGGGGCCGGCGCCCTGGTCTGGTACACCGTGTGGGATACGCCGGGGGCGCGGGATCGATTCGTGCGCGGCCTGACGCGGCTCTGGGCGGAGCGGCGCGACCAGGGCCAGGGGCGCCGCTCCAGCGTACAGGCCCTCAGCGTCGACGGGCTTCCCGGGGTGCGTCTGGTGGACGCCCCCCTGGGGTGGAACGGGTGGAAGTCGCTGCCGGAGGCGCGCATCATCCATTGATCGCTGTGTTTTCGCCTACTTGGTTTCCCCAATCTCCCTAACTAACTTGCGTGGCTTATGTTTACGGCCCTGACCGAGCGTCTCTCGGCGGTGTTGCAGCGCTTGGTCGGCCGGGGCGTGTTGTCGGAGCAGGACGTCGCCGAGGCGCTGCGAGAAATCCGGCGCTACCTGCTGGAAGCGGACGTGAGTCTCGATGTGGCGCGCGACTTCGTGGAGCGGGTGCGCGAACGTGCGGTCGGGGCGATCCAGCTCAAGACGGTGAGTCCCGGCCAGCAGGTCGTGAAGCTGGTGCATGACGAGATCACGGGGCTCCTGGGCGGGACACGGCGCCAGCTCGAGTTCGCGTCAGTCGGTCCGACGGTGTTGCTGCTCGTCGGACTGCAGGGCTCCGGCAAGACGACGACCGCGGCGAAGCTGGCGCGCCGGCTGAAGCTCGAGCAGAAGGCGCCGTGCCTCGTCGCCGCCGACCTGCAGCGCCCGGCGGCCGTGGAGCAGCTGCAGCAGCTCGGGAGCCAGGTGGGCGTGCCGGTGTTCAGCGGCAGCGGAGACGTCACGGGCGTCGTGCGGGGCGCGTTGCGCGAGGCGGAAAAGGCCCGCTGCCGCAGCGTGATCGTCGATACGGCGGGGCGGTTGCAGATCGACGCCGCGCTGATGGACGAGCTGGCGGCGTTGAAGCGGGCGGTCCAGCCGCGCGAGGTGCTGCTGGTCGCCGACGCGATGACGGGGCAGGACGCGGTGCGCAGCGCGCGGGGATTCCACGACGGTGTCGGGCTCACGGGGGTGATCCTCACGAAGCTCGACGGCGACGCCCGGGGCGGCGCGGCGCTCTCGATTCACGCGGTAACCGGCGTGCCGATCGTGTACGTCGGCACCGGGGAAGGTCCCGATGCGCTGGAGCCGCTCGATCCGGCCCGCATGGCGGGACGGATTCTCGGGCAGGGCGACGTCGTGGCGCTGGTGGAGAAAGCGGCGAGCACGATCGACCGCGCGGCGGCCGAGCGGTTGGAGAAGAAAGCCCGGTCGAAGCAGGGGATGGACCTGCAGGACTTTCTCGTGGCGCTGAAGCAGATGCAGCAGATGGGGCCGATGAAGCAGCTGCTCGGTTTGTTGCCGGGCGTGTCGGCCAAGGCGTTGAAGGGTTTGCCGGCCGATGACAAGCGCCTGCGCCACGTCGAGGCGATCATCCTGTCGATGACGCCTGCAGAGCGGTCCGATCCGAAGATCCTGAGTGGATCGCGGCGGCTCCGCATCGCGAAGGGATCGGGCCGGCCGGTGCAGGAAGTCAATCGACTGCTGGAGCAGTTCCAGCAGATGCGCAAGTTCCTCAAACGGATGTAAGGGCAGACCATGGGAACTCGGATTCGGCTGCGTCGGGTGGGACGGAAGGGGCAGGCCTACTTCCGGATCGTGATCGCCGATCAGCGGGCCGCCCGGGACGGGCGCTCCGTCGCGACGATCGGTCATTACAACCCGCGCACCAACCCCGCCGTGCTCGAGGTGGACAAGGACCAGGCCACGCAGTGGCTCGCCAAAGGGGCGACGCCCACCGACACGGTCCGGTCGCTCCTCAAGCGGGCTGGGGTGTTCGGCACACGCACCGCGTAATCGCGCGGCTGCGCCGGCCCCACGGCCAGCACGGGGAGGTGTCGGTGATCCCCCTCGTGGAGGCGCCCGGGGCGGTGTTTCAGCCGAAGGCAGAGCTGTACGTGGTGGACGAAGCGCGGCGCGTGCTCGCGGGTCCGCTGATCCTCGCGCGGCGGCGGGCGTATCACCGCGAGTGGCTGATCGGGTTCGCGGGCGTGACGTCGCGCGACGCAGTGGAGGGATGGCGCGACCAGCTGCTCGCCGTGCAGGAGTCCGATGCTGGCGCTTAACGTGGTGACGTTGTTTCCCGAGTGGTTCACGGCACCGCTCGCCGGCAGCATCCTGGGCCGGGCAGCAAAGCTGGGTCTGGTGCGGTACCGGATCGTGCAGCTCCGAGACTTCACGCACGACCGGCACCACACCGTCGACGACACGCCGTACGGCGGCGGCGCGGGGATGGTGCTGAAGCCGGAGCCGTTTTTCGAAGCGGTCGAGAGTCTGGGCCTCGGCGCGGCGTCGCCCCGCGTGCTGCTGTCGGCCCGGGGGCGGCCGTTCACGCACGACGACGCGGTGCGGTTCGCGGTGGCCGACGAAGTGACGCTGTTGTGCGGCCACTACAAGGACGTCGATCAGCGCGTGGCGGACGGGTTACCGGCGGAAGAGCTGTCGATCGGCGACTTCGTGCTGACGGGTGGTGAGCCCGCGGCGCTCTGTGTGATCGATGCGGTCGTGCGGCTGCTCCCCGGAGCACTCGGCGATCACGAATCGGCTTCTAGCGATTCGCATTATGACGGGTTGCTCGCGGCGCCGTCCTACACGCGGCCGCCGGTGTATCGCGGGCTGGCAGTTCCCGAGGTATTGTTGCAAGGTGACCATGCGGCGATTGCCGCGTGGCGTGCGGCCGAGGCCCGGCGGGTGACGCGCGAGCGGCGCCCGGACCTGTGGCAGCGGTCGGCCGAATCGGAAGCCGCGGATGCAGCGGACAGTCATTGAGGGTACGGGCATGGAGAAGCTGAGCGCGCTCTCGCGAGAGGGCCTGAAAGAGAACATTCCGGCGTTCGATCCCGGCGACACCGTGCGCGTGATGGTGCGCGTCCGCGAAGGCGAGAAGGAGCGGCTCCAGGCCTTCGAAGGGGTGTGCATCGCCCGGCGCGGCGGGGGGATCAACGAGACCTTCACCGTGCGCAAAGTGTCGGCGGGGGTCGGGGTGGAGCGCATCTTCCCGCTGCACGCGCCCGCGATCGCCGAGATCGAGCTGGTCCGCAAGGGCCGCGTGCGCCGCGCCAAGCTCTACTTCCTGCGGCGCCTGGCGGGAAAGGCGGCGCGCATCCGCGAGCAGCGCGGGGCGCCTGGTCTCACCGAGGCCGCACCGGGAGGGGGAGCGGCGGCAGGGTCGGGGGGAGCTCCCGAGTCGTGATGCGCCGCCCCACGTTCGAGCGCGAGATCGCGCTCTGGAACGCGGGGCGGAGCATCGTCGCCGGCATCGACGAGGTAGGCCGCGGACCACTGGCGGGACCGGTGGTGGCCGCGGCCGTCGTGTTTCCGGCAGGGATGAAGCCGATCCGCGGCCTGCGCGACTCGAAGGTCCTGCCGGCGGCGAAACGCGAGCGGCTCGCGACCGTCGTGCGGGCCCGCGCAACGGCGATCGGCGTCGGCGCCGCGAGCGTCCGCGAGATCGACCGCATCAACATCCGCCGCGCCACCATCCTCGCCATGCAGCGCGCCCTGCGGCGGCTGGGGCTCGAGCCCGCCGAAGTGCTGGTGGACGGCGTGTGGCTGCCCGAGCTGGGCCGCCCGCACGACGCGATCGTCGACGGCGACGCCTGTTGCCAATCGATCGCCGCCGCGTCGGTGATCGCCAAGACGGTGCGGGACCGCCTGATGCGATTGCTCGCGCTGCGCTATCCCGTCTACTCCTGGGAAGAGAACAAGGGGTATGGGACGCCCGAACACCTCGACGCGCTGCAGGTGCTCGGCCCCACCCGGCACCACCGCATGAGCTTCATGCCGGTGGCGCAGCTGACCCTCGCGCTCACCTGATCCATGCCCCCCAATCGTCGCGGCAGGTCCCGTTGGACCATGGAGCGCTTCATCGAGGAAACCTTCGGGGCCAAGCCCCTGCTCGAGGCCTCCAAGGCGTTGCACGAGTCGCAGGAGCTCGTGGAACAGCTGCGCACGGCGCGGGGGATGGCGGCGCAACGGCGCATTGGCGTCCTGCTCGAGCGCCTGAATGAAATGGCCCATCTGCATCACTGGCTCGAGGAGTCGGACCTGATCGCGTCGCTCCAGGTGCGGCGGGTGCGTAATCGCACCGCGCTGCAGCGCCACCTCCGTACGGGTTTGAAAGAGCTGGCGATGCGGCTGCACGATCGCCTGTTGGGCGCCGTGGTGACTCGGCTGGAGGGCCGCCGGCGCTAACGCGCGCGCTTCAAGCCTTTCTTGAATGCGGCGAGTGGTTTCGTATTGAGGATGTCCCCCGCTTCCAGCCCCGCCCGACGCGCCAAGTCTACCGCATAGCGCATGTTCGCGAGATTGCCGGGGTTGTGGCTGTCGGTGGACAGCACGAACCGCACCCCGCGCGTTTTCGCCGCGGCCGCGAGCGTGTCCGGCAGGTCCATGCGCTCGGGGTGGCCGTCGAGCTCCAGCAGGCACCCCTGGTCGGCGGCCGCCTGCGTCACGGCGGCGAAGTCGAGGTGGTAGGACTCGCGTTTCCCGACACGCCGTCCAGTGGGATGGCCGATGGCGTCGACACAGGGATGCTCGATGGCGCCGATCACCCGCCGCGTCAGCTCCCGCTCGCTTTGCGTCATGCCGTAGTGGATTGACGCCACGACATAGTCGGCTTCGCGGAGCACGTCGTCGGGGAGATCGAGCTTGCCGTTCTCCAGGATGTCCAGCTCGACGCTCTTCAGGATCGTGAAGCCGCTCGCCCGGGCGTTCCAGGCGTCGATCGTCTTCCATTGGGCGCGCAGCCGCTTGGTGTCGAGACCGAGCGCCATGGTGACGCGCTTCGAGTGGTCGGTGATGGCGCAATACTCGTAGCCGCGCGCCCGGCATCCCTCGGCCATCTCGTCGAGCGTTGCCTCGCCGTCGCTCTCGGTGGTGTGCATCTGGAGGTCGCCCCGGATCTCGTCCAGCGTGACCAGCACCGGGAGCCGGTGTGCGCGGGCGAGGGCGACCTCGCCGCGCGCCTCGCGCAGCTCGGGGGGAATCCAGTCGAGGCCGAGCTTCCCGTATACCTCCTCCTCGGTCTTCCCGGCGATGCGGCGCGTTCCGCGGTACAGCCCGTACTCGTTCAGCTTGTACTGCTTGTCCTGGGCGATCTGGCGCAATTCGATGTTGTGCGCCTTGGAGCCGGTGAAGTACATGAGGGCGGCGCCGTACGCCGCGGGCTCGACCACCCGGAGATCCACCTGCAGGCCGCCGCGCAGCTGCACCGTAACGCGTGTGTCGCCGCGTGACAGCACTTTGGCGACGTCGGGATAGGCGGCGAATCGCTCGATCGCGGCGGCGGGATCGGTGGTCGTGACGAGAATGTCGAGATCGCCGATCGATTCGAGGCGCCGCCGGTAGCTGCCAGCGACGTCGAGGTTGGTGAGGCCGCCTCCGGTTCGCAGATGCTCCACCAGCGCGGTGGCGTGCGTCTCGACTTCGGGGAGGAGCAGGCGTCGCTCGACGTGCAGCGCGGCGCCGAGCCCCGCGCGGACGTTCTCCTCCATCTTCGGTCCGAACCCGGCGAGCTTGCGCACCTTGCCGGCCTCGAGCGCTTTCTTGAGGTCCGCCGCCGACTTCACCTTGAGCTTCGCATAGAGCGTTTTCACCCGTTTCGGGCCCAACCCGGGGATGCGCAGCAGGTCGAGCAGGCCCGCTGGGAGCTTGGCCGCGAGCTCTTTGTGCAGTGGGAGATCGCCGGTGCGCACGATGGTGCTGATCTTCTCTGCCAGGTCCTCCCCGATGCCGGGGATCTCGGTCAAATCGGCGCCGCGGCCGACTTCATCGCCGAGCGGGCGCGGATAGTCGCGCACGACGCGGGCGGCGTTGCGATAGGCGCGCACGCGGAACGGATTCTGGCTCTGGATCTCGAGGAGGTCGGCGACCTCGTCGAACAGGCGGGCGATGTCGGGGTTTTGCATGGGAGAAACGGGAGTGGGGAGTGGGGAGTACCACTCCCACTCCCCACTGCCAGATCTTCAGCTGACCGTGATTTCCTTCATCATGCCATGCGCCACGTGCGGCTTGGCATCCTTCATGTCCGGGACGAAGCAGATGAACACGTACTTTCCGGCGGCGAGGGTCGTCGTGAAGAAGCCGTGCTCACCGGCGACCGGCATCGGCCCGACGAAGCCGCCGACTTCCTTGGCGGGCGGCTCTCCCTTCATGCCTCCGGTGACCCAGGCCTGGAGATCCTTCGCCGTTTTCCCGGCCGCGAGCTGGAAGATCTGGACTTCGTGTACCTGCGGGCCCGCGTTCTCGACGCGGAACGTGTGCGTACCGGCGGTGATCGGGCCCGAGACGTCCCAGGTGTAGTCCTTCGCCGTGATCGTGATGTCCGCGGTCGGCTCGGCTGCCATCGGCCCGGTCGATGCCATGACCACCAGGGGCCTCACCATGCCCTTGCTGGCGTGCGGTGTCCCGTCGGGGGACGCGACGAAGCAGATCAGCACGTAATTGCCCGCGGTCAACACCGCCGTCGCGTTGCCGGAATCACCGGGGGTGATCGTGTTCGCGCCGAGCGGGAAGCTCATCCAGGCGGGGACCTTCGCCGCGGGGTCCTTCATCAGGTTCGCGATGTCGGCCATCGTCTTCCCCGAATCGATGCGGATGAAGACGACCTGGTGGTTTTCCTTCCCGGCGTTCTGGAACTTCACCGTCGTCAGTCCGGCGGGAATCGTGTCCGGCGCCGCGAAGTTGTAGTCGCTCGCAGTGACGTTCACCACGGTGGCGGTCGCGGGGGCGGCCGGTGGCGGCGCGGGTTTTCTTGCACAGCCCAGCATCGCGCCGCCGGCCAGCGTCAGCGCGACAAGGAGACGTACCCTCATGTTGATCGTCCTCGGTGTTGTGGATGGGGGGAATTCTACCCCGCTTTGTCCGGCCGGCAATTCGGCTTGCGGACCCCCGGGACCCGTGCTACGCTAGCCGCGCCCAAGCACGCACCACTTCCGGGAGGGGGTTGTCATGCTGCCAGTGCGGACTCGCTATTGGCTCTTCGGCACGTTGCTTCCTGCCGTCCTCATCGCGCTTCCCTTCGCTCGCGTCTCGGCACAGGCCCAGGCGACGACCGGCATCATTCGCGGCGTCGTGCTCGACCCGAACGGCGCGCCCGTCAGCGGGGCGCAGGTCGTGTTGCACGAGACGCAGACCAACTTCCGGCACGCCGTCACGTCGGACGTCGGCGGCAACTTCGCGGCGACGCTGCTGCCGCTCGGCACCTATGAGGTGACCGCGCGGTCGGTCGGCTTCAACGCGGTGACCCAGAAGGACATCGCGCTGCGGGTGGGCCAGAGCGTCGACCTGCGCCTCACGCTGCTGGCGATCACGCTGGCGGCGGTGAACGTCGAGGCGACGCAGGCGGTGGTCGATCCGACCAAGACAGAGACCTCCCAGCGCATCCCCGTGCAGGCGATCGAGGGTCTCCCCAACAACGGCCGCAACTACCTGAACCTGACGTTGCTCACTCCCAACGTCTCGATCGTTCAGGGGCCGGACGGCGATGAGTTGACGGTCTCGGGGCAGCGGGGCATCCACAACAACGTGTCCGTGGACGGGGCGGACTTCAACAACCCGTTCTTCGGCGAGCAGCGGGGCGGGCAGCGACCCGCCTTCACCTTCAACCTCGACGCCGTGCGTGAGGTCGTGGTGGTGACTGACGGGGCGAACGCCGAGTTCGGGCGCGCATCGAGCGGCTTCGTCAACGTGATCACCAAGTCCGGGACGAACGAGGTGCACGGCTCGCTACACTACTTCGGGAAGTTCGACGCGTTGTCGGGGACGCCCACGCATACGCTGCCGTCGAACGTGGTCGAGAAGTTCAGTCCCGACTTCTCGCAGCACCAGTTCGGGTTCACGCTCGGCGGCCCCCTCAAGAAGGACAAGGCGTTCTACTTCATCGCGTACGATCAGCAGATCTACAACGAGACGAAGCAGAAGACCCGGCCCCAGAGCGCCGCGCTGGATTCCCTCACCACGTTCCTCGGCACGGCGTTCGGCGGCGCGCTGGCCCAGGACTTCGGCCCCATCGCCCGCACCAACGACGCGCGGGCGGCGCTCGTAAAGGTCGACTTCCGCCTGTCGGAGCGGCACAACCTGTCGCTCAAGTACAACTACACGTGGTCGCAGCAGCAGAACGGTACGTTCGACTTCGATACCTGGGGGGCCTCGGCGAACGGCCTGGAGCGCGACTACTCCAACGCCGTGAACGGCAGCCTGCACTCCTTCCTCGGATCGCACTCGAGCAACGAGATCCGGTTCCAGTATTCCCGCGAGGACCGGCCGCGTCCCTACAACGGCCCGATCAACCCGGGCTCGGGGACGCCGTTCAAAGACACCGACATGGATTTCGGAAACGCGTTCCGTTTCGGAATGCCGTTCTTCTTGCCGATCAAGGACTACGACACCCGGTTCCAGGCGCTCGACAACTTCTCGATCGGGAAGGGCAGCCACCTGTTCAAGTTCGGCGGCGAGTACAACCGCACCGAGACGGTCCAGACGTTCATCGGCTTCGCCAACGGCCGCATGGCGTTCAACAGCGTCACCGGTTTCATCAACTACGTCACGCAGGGCTCGGGATACGTGGAGTGCTCCGACGGATCGTCGAACAACACCGGGGCCTGCCCTGGGGGGACGACGATTACCGGACCGGTTGTCCTGTATCTCCAATTCGCCGGCGTGCCACCGCTCTCCGTGGATCAGGCGGGGACGCAGTCGATCGTGCAGAACGAATATGCCCTGTACGCCCAGGACACGTGGAAGCCGAACTCGAAGTGGACGATCAACTACGGGCTGCGCTGGGAGGCGCAGATCGAGCCGGCGCCGATCACGCCGCCGTCGTCGGTGTTCTTCGGTCCATTCATCGGGCAGACCGTCAACGGCCACGCCTTCCCGTCGGATGGCACGATCCCATCGGACAAGAAGATGTTCCAACCCCGGTTCGGGTTCGCCTACGACATGCAGGGCGACGGGCGCTCGGTGGTGCGCGGGTCGGCCGGGCTCTTTTACGCGCGCATTCCGGGTCTCAATCTGGCGAGCGCGCGCAGCACCAACGGCTCCGTCGGTCAGACGCTGTTCCGCAACAGCGCCCTGATTCCGATTCTCGGCCGCCCGCCGGCCTACGACAGCCTGCTGGCGTCACCGGTGACCGGGCCGTTCGATCCCGACGTGTATGTCTTCGACAAGAACTTCGAGAATCCGCGCACCCTCGCGGCGTCGATCGCCTACGAGCAGCGGCTGGGCAACGAGATGGCCGTGTCGCTGAGCTTCACGCACGCCAGCACCGACCACCTGACGCGATTCATCAACAGCAACGACGCGATCTTCGGGAGTCCGTGGAGCACGGGCCTCGCGCCGGCCGGCGCCAACGGCATCGGGACGCTCTGGACGATCCAGAGCACCGCGAAGTCCCGCTACAACGCGTTCACCGTCGGGTTGAAGCGGTACCTCGACCCCCACGTGCAGTTCGAAGCGAACTACACGCTGTCGTTCGACAAGTCCGACGACGACAACGAGCGCGATCCCTTCACGCTGCGGTACGCCCGGGTGGATTCGCTGGGGAAGGAGTACAACTGGAGCGACCGCGATCAGCGGCATCGCTTCAACGCATGGGT
>Ga0310811_10004582_pt1 | contig 17389 bp, 16 predicted proteins | sample YCmetagenome_FD_207642 | JGI IMG/M metagenome (GOLD analysis project Ga0310811, IMG submission 207642) | Soil microbial communities from experimental microcosm in Duke University, North Carolina, United States - YC | ecosystem: Engineered > Artificial ecosystem > Soil microcosm > Unclassified ...
CGCCGCGCTACACGAGGCGTCTCTCGGACAAGATTCTGATCGCCTTTCATCACGCCTGCGATCAGGCGGATTTCGAGGTGGCCGAGCAGCTGCTGCACATTCTGGAAATGATGCTCACCCGGCGCCCACTGACGCCTGACGGCACACGGCGCCGCAACATGGAAAGCCTGGTTGCGGCCCATGAGCGGCTCTGGCACCTGAGGCATCCGCGTATCGGCGACGACGCTTTCTAGGTCGGTAGCGCAAGCCCGTCCCGCAGCACGGCTTCCGCCTCCGGCGTGTAGCCTCCGTCCGCGGTGTGCAGCACGAGCCCTGGGCACACCTTGAACGGCGACCGCCCATCCTTCACGCCCTGCAGCAGGATCAACTTGGCTGGGCGCCCTGCCTTTGGCCATAGCGGCACCAAGGCCGCCGGCGAGCACCCACCCTTCGCGAAGGCTGCGACCGCTTTCGGCAGCGCCCACGCGGGGACGATGAATGTCAGTGTGCCACGAGGCCGAAGGTGGCGGCCCAGTGTTCCCGCCCAAATCGCGAGCAGTCCGTCCGAGCCTCGTTTCGCTGCATCTCGTTCGAGATCTGGCGAGTGTGTGCCGTCCGCCGGGTGATACGGCGGATTGGCGCAGGCGTGGTCGAATGCGCCGAGGGATGGCACGTCGGCAACGTCTCCGACGATGAAGCGCATTGTCGGCCAGCCATTTGCCTGCGCGTTCTGCTGCGCCAGAGCTGCCAGAGTCTCATTCATCTCGATGCCGGTGGTCTCCACGCCAGGCACCCGCGCCGTCAGGCACAGCAACGTGGCGCCCGTGCCGCTGCCTGCCTCGAGCACCCTGTCGCTGGGCCGAGCAGGCACTGCAGCAGCCAGAAGCACAGGCTCGATGCCACTGCGGAATCCTGTGCTCGGTTGTGCGTAGGCCACACGCCCCGCAAGCAGATGGCCACGTGTGATCGTGGGAGATGGCATGCGCGCCAGATTAGGCGAAGAACGTGCGTGTGAGCGATAACGGTCACAGGGTGCTGCCTCTTGCCGACGCGGCGGCAAGAGGCTGAACTCGCCTGTCCTCTCTTGGCGAGGTGACCATGCTGCAGATCAGGCAACTGGACCATCTGGTACTGCGGGTCGTGGACCTGCAGGCAATGATGCGGTTCTACATCGATGTGCTCGGCTGCACCTTGGAGAAGGTGCAGGAGAATATTGGGCTCTGGCAGCTTCGCGCTGGCAATGCCCTGATAGATCTGGTTCCGGTGGATGGGCCGCTGGGCAAGAAGGGTGGGTTGCCGGCCGGAAAGCAGGCACGCAACCTCGATCACTTCTGTTTGCAGGTCGAGCCTTTCGATGGAGAGGCAATCATTGCGCATCTGAAGCAACACGGCTGCGAACCTGGTCCGATCGAGTCGCGCTACGGTGCGAACGGCCAGGGCCCTTCCATTTATGTGCCGGATCCGGAAGGCAACATGGTGGAACTCAAGGGACCGCCTTGGCCCTCCGCCTGAACCCGCCGCAGCCATTGACGGATACGGGCAGGTGGCGGCAGGTATCCTGCGCCAACGGTCAATTGGATGGCCTGCCGCGGTGCGTGCCTGCTATGGCGCCTGGCTGAGGGGAGACGCTGTTTGATTCGCAGACGCGCCGGCAGGCTTGTTGTTGCCTGCATGCTGGTTCTCGGTTCGGTCGGTTCTGCCGTGGCGCAGGCGCCCGCTGCCGCACCGCGGACGGCGGTCGCGCCGCCCGCCCGGACTGGCAAGGCGCCGCCAGCCGGGCCGGTCCGAAATGGCGGCACGATCGAGTCCATCAAGGTCGATGGCAACCAGCGGATCGAGACAGCGACGGTTCTCTCCTACATGCTGGTTCGGCCCGGCGATCCATTCGACGCAGACCGCCTGGATCGCAGCCTGAAGACGCTTTACGCCACCGGGCTGTTCCAGGATGTCCGCCTGGCGCGTGACGGCGACACGCTGGTCGTGCATGTGGTGGAAAACCCACTGGTCAATCGTGTTGCGTTCGAGGGCAACCACAAGCTGACCGACGATCAGCTGCGCCAGATCATACAGGTCAAGCCGCGGGCGGTGTTCACTCCCGCGGTTGCCGAGGAGGATCGCCAGCGCATCCTCGATGGCTACGCAAAGCGTGGCTACTACAACGCGACCGTCAGCCCGCAGGTGATCCGGCTCGATCAGAACCGGGTCGATGTTGTGTTCCAGATCAACGATGGTGAGGTCACGCTGATCAGCAAGATCGTCTTCGTAGGCAACAAGGAGTTCAGCGAGGGACGGCTTTCCGAGGTGATCAACAGCCGCGAGTCGCGCTGGTGGCGATTCCTCTCGACGTCTGACGAATACGATCCCGATCGTCTGAGCTTCGACAAAGAGCTGCTGCGCCGCTTCTACCTCAAGAATGGCTACATCGACTTCACCATCGTCGACGCCAAGTCGGAACTCGCGCCCGATCGCTCGGGTTTTTTCCTGACGTTCACCATCCGCGAAGGCGATCGTTATCGCGTCGGCAAGGTCGATATCACGTCGCATCTGCGGAACCTCACAGGGGATAGCCTGCGCAGCGACCTGCAGCTTGAGTCTGGCGACTGGTACGATGGCGATGCGGTTGGTCGTTCGGTCGAAGCGATGGAAAAGGACGTGCATGACCGCGGCTACTCGTTCGTCGAGGTCAAGCCACTGATTTCCAAGCACCCGGACAAGAAGACTGTCGACCTGGCGTTCGATGTCGGTGAAGGGCCGCGCGTCTATGTCGAACGGATCGACATCGTTGGGAACACGCGCACCAAGGACAAGGTGATACGCCGCGAGTTCCGTCTCGCGGAAGGCGATGCCTACAACAGCGAGCAGGTCCGATTGTCGCGCCAGCGGCTGCAGGACCTGAATTACTTCAACAGCGTCAACATGAGCCAGTCGCCTGGCTCGAGCCCTGACAAGACCATCGTCACCTCCACAGTCGACGAAAAGGCGACTGGCGAACTCACGTTGGGTGGCGGCTATTCGACAGACGCAGGCGCGTTGGTCGATATCGGCCTGAGCGAACGCAACCTTGTGGGCACGGGCATATCAGCCGGCATCAACGGCGTGTTGGCGCAACGGCGAAGTTCCATCACGGCCTCGGTCACCGATCCATATTTCCTGGACCGCAACCTGGTCGTCGGCGGCGACGTGTTCCTGGTGCAGACGAATAACCTCGGCACCGAGCCCTACGATGAAAAGCGCGTGGGCTTTGATGTGCGCGCCGGCTATGATTTCAACGAATATCTCCGCCAGGTGTGGAGCTACACGCTGGTCGGACGAACGGTATTCAACGTCCAGCCCAATGCCAGTTTCTTCATTTCCCAGGAGGCTGGCTACACGCTCCTGTCGCAGGTGAGCCAGGCCATCACCTTGGATCATCGCGACAGCAAGATCGATCCGCACTCGGGCTACCAGTTGACATGGGGCACGGATGTGGCGGGCCTGGGCGGCAACAGCCAATTCGTCCGCAACAATGTCACCGGCCAGTACTTCATTCCGCTCGATCGGTTCACGGGCAACAGTGACTGGGGCATCGCGGTGACCGGCAGTATCGGCTATCTGTGGAACGAAGGAGTGCAGGAACAGATCATCGACCGCTTCTATCTCGGTGGTGACAACCTGCGCGGCTTCCAGGTTGGCGGCGCGGGCCCGCACGACGCTGTCACTGGCGATCCTCTGGGTGGGCGCTTCATCTGGACCCAGTCAACGGAATTGCGGTTCCCGCTTCCGGTCTCTCCGGATCTTGGTCTGAGTGGTCGTGCGTTTGTCGATGTTGGCGGTCTTACCCAGGCGAGTTTCCAGAGCAACACGGTTTGTATCGAACCAGGCGGACAGCCTTGCCAGATCGTTGCCTCGGCCGCGCCGCGCGTCGGTGCGGGTGTGGGCATTTCCTGGCGGACACAGTTTGGCCTGCTGAACGTTGACTTGGCTCCATTTGTGATCAAACAGCCGTTCGATCAGACTCAGATCTTCCGATTCGGCTTCGGTACGAGGTTCTAGTGTTCCAATTGCGCATCCTTATGATCTCGGTTGCGGCGGGCGCCGGTTTGTTGGCCCAGCCGGTTGCGGCACAGCAGAACACGCAGTGGTTCGTGCCCAACCAGCAGCGCCCAGCGACGCGCCCGGCCCCGGCGCAACATACTGCCCCGGCAGTGCAGAGCGCGGTCCCAGGCGCCGAACCTGGTTTGATTCCGGCCGAAGGAGGTCAGCCCGGTGCCGAAGGTCAGGCGCAGATCAAGTTGCCACCGCCGCCCGAGGTCCCGCCATTGCCGAAAGGACCGACGCCGCCTGCCGCTATTGTCGGTGTGCTGTCGCTCGCCGACGTGGTTCGGGCCTCGACCGCTTTCCAACAGGCAGACAAGGAATTCGTCACGCGTCGCCAGAAGCTGAACGAGGACGCACAGAAAGAGCAACAGACGCTCAACACCCAGAACCAGTCGCTGGCGAATGATCGGGCAAAGCTCACACCGGAACAGATACGCACGCGCGAGAAGGATCTGCAGGACCGCATCACCGAATCACGCCGCGTCTTTGGCGAACGAAATCGCGTGATCCAGGAAGCCAGCCAGTACGTCATGGCGCAGATCGATCGCGCCATCGAAATGGTCACGCAACAGGTCGCCATCAGTCGCGGGATCAATGTCGTGCTCAACCGGGCGCAGATCCTGGGAGCCACCCCTGAGTTCGACATGACGCCGGCGGTTGTCGAGGACCTGAACAAGGTCCTCACAAAGGTGATCATCCCACCGGAAGGCGTCTCTCCCATGAACATGAAGCAATCGTCTGAAGGGGCGGCACCAACGACAGCAGAGTCCAAGCCAGCGCCCGCCAAGCCTGCGACGCCCGCCGCGACAAAGAAGCCGTGAGCCGGCGCGCGGTGTGGACACATGGATTGGCCGCCGATCGCTGGGGACCCACGCTTCTTCCTCCGCAGCGGGCCGCATAGTCTCGCCGCGGTGGCCGACGCGGCGCGGGCCGGGGCCCCGCCCCGTCGCCTGTTGCTGACCGGTGTCGCACCGTTGCAGACGGCGCGGCCCGACGAGGTCAGTTTCCTGGACAATCGCAAATACGTTGAGGCGCTGGCCGATACACGGGCCGGCGCCGTCATCGTGCACCCGGATATGGCCGACAAGGTTCCGCCCACCTCGGTCGCCGTGACCACCACGGAACCTTATGTCGGGTGGGCGCGTGTCGCAGCCCTGTTCTTTCCGCTGCCACCCGTGCAGGCGGGCGTACATTCCTCCGCGGTGGTATCGCCTGTGGCGGTGATCGACCCGAGTGCCGAGGTTGGCCCGTACGTCGTCATTGGCGCCGCGGCCGAGATAGGTCCGCGTACGCGTATCGGACCGGCCGCCGTGATCGGCGACGGTGTCGTGATCGGGGCTGACTGCCGTATCGGTGCCCATGTGACGATCAGCCATGCAATGCTTGGTGATCGAGTGGTGATCTATCCAGGTGCCCGCATCGGCCAGGACGGTTTCGGTTTCGCCATTGCCCCGGAAGGATTCGTCAGCGTGCCGCAGCTTGGCCGCGTGGTGCTGGAGCACGACGTCGAGGTCGGTGCCAACACCACGATCGACCGAGGTTCGTTGCACGATACGCACATCGGCGCTGGTTCTCGCCTCGACAATCTGGTGCAGGTCGGGCACAATGTTCGCCTCGGTCGCGGCTGCGTCATCGTGTCGCAGGCTGGTATTTCCGGTTCAACGATCCTGGAAGACCACGTCATGGTCGCTGGCCAGGCGGGGCTGACAGGCCATTTGCGGATCGGACACCGGGCGCGTATCGGTGCGCAGGCCGGTGTGATGGCGGATGTGCCGGCTGGCGCCGATGTGGTGGGCAGTCCGGCGCAGCCGGTGAAGGAGTTCTTTCGCAACGTCGCCGTGCTGCGGCGATTGGTGCGCGAGGCGACCGGACGGCGGTCGAAGGATAGGGCTTCGGGGACGGAGACAGATACGGACTGAGCGTGATGGATTCGCCCGTTACCGACATGGCTTCATCGAGTGATGCGATCGAGGTGGTCGATATCGCGCGCATCATGCACGCGATCCCGCATCGGTATCCGTTCCTTATGATCGATCGCGTTGTCGATGTGGTACGCAACCAATCGGCGGTCGGCATCAAGAACGTGTCGGTGAACGAGTCATTCTTCGCCGGCCATTTCCCCAATCATCCCGTGATGCCCGGCGTGTTGATCATCGAGAGCATGGCGCAGACGGCCGCCGTGCTGGTGGTCGAGACACTCGGCCCGGACGCCGCCGGCAAGGTGGTATATTTCATGTCGATCGAGGGGGCGAAGTTCCGGCGCCCCGTGGTGCCTGGCGATCAGTTGCGCATTCACGTCACCAAGGAGCGCAACCGCGGCAACGTATGGAAGTTCAACGCGGTGGCACGCGTTGATGGCATGTCGGTTGCCGAGGCGACCTACGCGGCGATGATCATGGATCGGGCCCCGCCGCCGTAATCTTGCCAAAATGTGTGCCGAAACAGTCGGTTACAGCCTGATCATCGAAATATCTGGCAACAATGATTGTGTTGGTCGCCGGGCCAGGGCGCCGTATCAGGACGTGACCGGTCGAGAGTGGTTCCAAAATGGATGCGATGCCCAACACGATTGCGCTGCAAGCGGCCGGCACTTCGATTCATCCGACCGCGATTGTCGCGCCTGGAGCGGCGCTGGGCATCGGCGTCCGGATAGGTCCGTACTGCACGGTCGGCCCGAACGCCCTGATCGAGGATCGCGCCGAACTCGTCTCCCACGTCGTGGTGGATGGGCATACCCGTATCGGCCCTGATGCCATCCTGTATCCGTTCTGCACTGTCGGTCTGGCGCCCCAGGACATGAAATATGCCGGGCAACCCACGCGCTGCGACATCGGCGCCCGCACGCAGATCCGCGAGCACTGCACGATCCATCGCGGCACCGTGACCGGCAAAGGCATCACGCGTATCGGCAACGACTGCATGCTGATGGCGGTCGCACATGTTGCGCACGACTGCACACTGGGCAACCACGTCATTGTCGCCAACAACGCGGTGATGGGTGGCCATGTGTCGATCGCCGACCACGCGGTCATCGGGGGTGCTGCGGCGATCCATCAGTTCGTCCGCATTGGCCGTGCAGCCATGATCGGCGGCGTCTCTGGGGTCGAAGCGGACGTGATTCCGTTCGGCAGTGTGATCGGCAATCGCGCCCGGCTAGCCGGGCTGAACGTGATCGGCCTGAAGCGCCGAGGCTTCGACAAGGCGCAGATCCAGTTGCTGCACAGCGCGTTCCGCGATCTGTTCGGCCGTGAGGGAGTGTTCGCGCAGCGCCTGACGACGGTGCGTGAGCGCTACGGCGCCGAGGCCCTGATCGCCGAGGTGCTGGAATTCATTGATGCGCCCAGCCATCGTGGCCTGATCAGGGCAGAGTGATGCAAAGTCGTCCCCTCTCCCCTGGATGCGGGAGAGGGTCAGCCCGATGACCAACGATCCCCTCGGTATCCTCGCCGGCGGCGGGCGCCTTCCAGGACAGATTGCCGCCGCGGCCAAGGCGGCCGGTCGCCCCGTCTTTATCGTCGGCCTGGAAGGGTTTGCTGATCCGGCCGTACTCGCTTCTTGGCCGCACGAGGTGATCCGCATCCTCGCCGCTGGCCGGATCCTCGCGGCATTGCGCGAACACGGTTGCAAGGACCTTGTGCTGGTGGGCCCCGTGCGCCGGCCTTCGCTACTCAATCTGCGGCCGGATGCCGAGGGCGCGCGCATTCTCGCCCGTATCGGCCGTGCCGCCTTTGCGGGCGATGATGGCCTGCTGGCCGCCGTCGTCAGGGTGTTCGCCGAAGAGGGGTTCCGTGTGCTCGGCGCGCACGAAATTCTGAATGAGGCGCTCGGCCCGGCAGGGTTGCTGTCACGCCCGGCGCCGGATGCGGTCGCGATGGTGGATATCCGGCGCGGCATCGCCGTGGTCCGTGCCCTTGGCACGGTCGATGTCGGCCAGTGCTGCGTCGTCCAGCAGGGCATTGTTCTGGCCGTCGAAGCAGCCGAAGGCACCGACGCGATGCTGTCGCGCTGCGCCGCGCTCGCGCGGCCGGGCGCCGGCGGGGTGCTGGTGAAGCTGGTCAAGCCGGGCCAGGATCGCCGCGCCGACTTGCCGACCATCGGCCCCAATACAATCCGCGGTGCGGCCGCCGCCGGCCTGCGTGGGGTTGCTTTCGAAGCCGGAGGCACCATCGTTGCCCAGCGCGATGCCACCATAGCCGAGGCGGACGCGGCGGGACTTTTTCTGCTAGGCCTTGAGCCAGACCAGTTGTCCGAGGGATGGGAGTGAGCACATGAGCAGCTTTCTGCACACCATGATCCGTGTGGGCGACCTGCAGCGCAGCGTCGATTTTTACACCAAGGCGTTCGGCATGAAGGAACTGCGCCGCCGTGACGTGCCGGATGGCAAGTACACGCTCGCATTCGTCGGTTTCGGCGACGAGGACAGCCATACAGCGATCGAGTTGACCTACAACTACGGTGTCGAGAAGTACGAGATGGGCGGCGCATTCGGCCATCTGGCCATCGGCGTGCCCGACGTCGCGGGAGCCTGCGAAATCGCCGCCAAGGCTGGCGGCACAATCACCCGTCCGGCCGGCCCGGTGAAGTTCGGCACCACGATCATCGCCTTCGTGAAGGATCCGGACGGCTACATGATCGAGCTGGTACAGCGGTCATAGGCTTCGCACCCCTTGGCCACCGTGGCCGGGGATTGAACCTCGGCCACGGAACTATCTGCGCCCTGATTCGATTCCACTGACAACCAACTGGATAAAGCCATCAACCGCTGCCGGGTTCATCCAGCGCATCACCGCCACCAGATCGTGCACCGGGTCCACCCAGGTGATGTTTCCGCCAGCGCCCGATGCGAAGAAGCTCTGTTCGGTCGCACTCGCGTAGCGCTTCCGTGCAGTGTTCAGCCACCACATCAGGCCGTAGCTTGGATTGAGTGCACAAGGCGCAAGGGATTCCTCGATCCAGCGCTCCGGCAACACTTGCCGTCCTTCCCAGACACCACGTCGCAACATCAGCAGACCGATCTTCGCCTGATCTTCCGCATGGATCGCAATGCCGCCACCCCAGTGGCTGCCACCGGACACTGACTCGATCATCCGCCCGTCGATCTCGACCATCGACGTCCGATAGCCATGCCAGCTCCATTCGGCAGATGCGCCAATCGGCTGCATGATCCGTTCGGCGAACACGTCTGGCAGCGGCCGGCGGAACAGCCGCAGCAACGCCAGTGACAGGCGGTTCACCCGTATGTCGTTATATTCCCAGAATGTCCCTGGCGGGCACAGTGGCCGTGCATCGCCCTTCCGCCCTTTGCCCTCCAGCGCCAGGTTCCGGTTGCGGTCCACGACGTCGGACTTGCCGAACAGCGTGCCCTCCCATTCCGAGGTCTGCTGCAACAGATGCCGCCAGGTGATCGTGTCGTTCTGCGGTCCTTCGAACCCACCATCCGGCACCGTCAGCCGCACCGGTTCGTCCAGCTCCCGGATCAGCCCATCAGCGACCGCAATCCCCGCCAGCAGGCTCAGGTAGCTCTTTGCCACTGAAAAGGTGAAATCGACCTGCCGCGGATTGCCCCAGCGAGCGATCAGCGCGCCGTTGCGCAGCACCAGCCCGTTCGGACCACCGCGTGGCCGGATGGGTCCAAGCACCTCATTGAACGGCGGGGGCTCGAAAAAGCCGCTCTCCAGATGCGCGCGAAGATCGCGTGGCCAGGGCGTTTCGTGCGACATCGCATAGTGCTCAAGTTCGTTCCGCATGGTGTCTCCGGCGTGTCGATACAGCCGGGATACCACAACGCGTCAGGAACGCGCATAGTGGAGCAGGGATACGCCTGACGCGGCGGAAACCGCGCGGCGGGGCATTGGGACCGGGAGACGCTCGTGGCAAGGCTGGAGCGCGACGTGAAGCGTGCAGCTCTGATGGGCAGCATGCTGTTCGACGCCATGCGACCAGAGGAACTCGATGAGATCCTCAAATTCGCTTCGGAACGGCGGTATCGCCGAGGGCAAACCATACTTCAGCGTGGCGACGACGGTTCGTCGCTGATGGCGGTGCTGCGCGGCCGCGTGCGAATCAGCTCGGTGTCCGGTGACGGCAAGGAAGTCACGCTGAACGTCATCAATCCGGGCGAGATCTTTGGCGAGATCGCTCTGCTCGATGGTCAGCCGCGTAGCGCCGACGCCACTGCGACCGAGGACACGACGTTGCTGGTGGTCGAACGCCGCAACTTCATTCCTTTCCTGCACCAGAATGGCGACCTTTATCTGCGTTTGCTGGCTGTCCTGTGCGGGCGGCTGCGGCGAACGAGCACGGCGCTCGAGGAGATCGCCCTGTTCGATCTGCCGGTTCGCCTGGCACGCGTATTGCTGAAGCTCGCGTCGGACTATGGCAGGGCCGGCGTGAATGGAACCCGCATCGACATCAAGCTGTCGCAGCGCGACCTGAGCAATCTGGTCGCCTCCTCTCGTGAGAGCGTCAACAAGCAGTTGCGCGCCTGGCGCGAGCTGGGAGCGCTCGACATGGAAGATGGCTTTATCATTCTGCGGCGGCCCGCAGAATTGCAGCGATTGACCGACGTCAGGTAGCAGCGACTGTCGCTTCGTGCTGCGCCGCCTCCCATTCAGCGAGTTGTGCCACGCCGCTCTCGAGCAGGGCAAGGAGTTCGGCGAGCTGGTCGGCGTCTGGCTCTGCATTTGCCATGGCATGTTCGATGTCGGCGGCTGCCTGGGCAGTTTTCAGCAGGCCGACACTGCGCGCCGCACTGGCCAATGTATGGACCTCGCGGAGCAATGCGGCGCCGCGTACGATGCAGGCCCGTTGCAATCGATCCGTTGTGCGCGGTGCTTCGGCCAGGAACAGCCGCACCACGTCAAGCGTGCCGTCCTTACCGATATCGCCCGCCAGCAGCGCCAATACACCGGTATCCAGCACAGGCGATGTGTCCGCCACTGACACGCTGGCGTCGATCGCGGTGGCCAACCCTTCTGCTGTAATGGGCTTACTGGCTATGCCGTTCATTCCTGCCTCCCTGCACGCATCCTGCCTGCTGCGCCCTGCCCACCGGCAATCGTGCCCAGATGGTCACGCGGTCGCCTTCGTCCGATGCGCCAGCCAATCGTACAGCGTGCGCTCCGACATGGCCCGGCCGAAGCGCCATCCCTGGCCGATCTGGCAGCCGACACTGCGGAGCCTGTCCTCCGCCACTTCTGTCTCAATGCCTTCCGCCACCACCGATAAGCCAAGCTCACGCGCCAGCGAGATTGTGGCGCGGATGATCTTCCAAGCCTCATCGTCGGTTTCACAGGCCGCTATAAACGACCGGTCGATCTTCAGTTCCGTGAACGGCAACCGCAGTAATGTCAGCAACGAGGAATAGCCGGTACCGAAATCGTCCATCGACAGGCCGATGCCTTTGATGCGCAGGCGGGTCAGTACCTCCGCAGCCAGCAATGGATTGGCGATGACCGTGGTTTCGGTAATCTCCGCGATAAGGGCAGCAGGCGGCAGCGCGTGCCGCATCAGCAGTGTCTCGATCTCTTCCGGCAGGGCGGGGTTCGCCAGCACCATGGGTGAGATATTCACCGCGACGCTGCAATCGGGGTGAGCATCACGCCAACGCACGCAGGCTGCCAGCGCATCCTCAAGGATCATGCGCGTCAGCGGAATGATCAGGCCGTTCTGCTCGGCAAGGGGAACGAACAGGTCCGGCGGCACCGGGCCATGCGGCGGATGGTGCCAACGCGCGAGCGCTTCGAATCCCACCAGGTGGCGCCCGGCCAGGCTGACCTTTGGTTGGAAGGCAGCGACGATGTGTCGCGTATCGATCGCTTCCGCCAGTTCGGCTGCAGTAGGGATGACGGCGGCGACACGACGGGATCGCGGCCGCTGCGGCGGCGGTTGGTCGAGCAGCGAACGCAGCGCCGAAGGTCCCACCGGCTTTGCCAGCGCTCCGGCGACGCGCAGGCCCAATGCCACGGCGTAGCGGATGCTGGCCGCGCGAACACGTTCATCCAGGCGCGACATCAATATGACCACGGGGTCCGAGGGGCATGCGGCGATCTGACGGAGGAGGCTGATCCCTTCGCGTCCGCCGAGTGACAGATCCAGCACGATCACGTCATAGGCGGCGGTCGAGATCCTGCCCGCCGCCTCCTCGAGCGAGGTCGCACTATCTGCGTCGAATCCAGCCGCAGACATCGCCCTGGTGACGATCAAGCACTGCACCGGCTCATCGTCGACCACCAGAAGACGGCGAGCGGATCCCAATTGCGTATCCAAATGCCACCCCCCGAACCGTCGCGCGAGTATCGGAGACAGGCATGAAGAACCGATGAAGCGCACCATCGCGGAGATTGACACGGCGCGGCGGAATTCGGCCTTCTGCGTGCATGCGTCTGTTGCGGTGCCTGCGCCTGATCGTGCTTGGCCTGTTGATGCTGTCGGCCGGTCCCGCGTTCGCCCAGGCCGGGGCGCAGGACCGCTACTTCATCACCAGCGATGGCATCCGACTGCACTACCTTGAGGCCGGCTCGCGCACCGGCCACACGATTGTCTTCATACCTGGCTGGACCATGCCGGCCTGGATCTGGCAGCCGCAGTTGCAGGCATTCGCGCGACGTTACCACGTGGTGGCATTCGATCCGCGCGGCCAGGGCGAATCTGACGCGCCCGCGTCCGGCTACGAGCCGAACCGGCGCGGCCAGGACATCGCGGAATTGATTGCTCGCCTCGAGCCGGTGCCGGTCATTCTGGTTGGCTGGTCGCTCGGCGTGCTGGATACACTCGCCTATGTGCACACGCATGGCGACCAGAAGATCGCCGGCCTCGTGCTGGTGGACAATTCGGTTGGCGAGGACCCGCCACCACCGCCCTCGCCACACCGTCGTCCGGCGCCGGTCCTGCCGCACGCGATTGCCATGCACCGCTTTGTCGTGGGCATGTTCCATCGCCCGCAATCGGAGGCCTATCTCGATCGCCTGACCGAGGCGACGCTCCGCACCCCGGAATTCGCGTGCCGTGCGCTGCTCGCCTATCCTGTCCCGCGCACCTATTGGCGCGACACGCTTTTATCCACGGAGAAGCCGGTACTCTATATCGTCCGCCCCGGATGGCTCGCCGAGCAGGCGGCGAACCTCGCGCATGATCGCCCTGGCACGCAGACAGCCGTGTTCCCCGGTGCCGGACACGCGCTGTTCATCGACAACGCGGCGCAATTCAACGCGCTGGTGGGCAGCTTCATCGATCGGACCGTGTGGCCGTGAGGGGCCGCCAGACCCTGGTCCCGCTCTTCCTGGTTTCCCTGGCGGCGGTTGGCTACGAAACGGCACTGATCCGCTACTTCGCCGTCGCGAAGTGGTCGGAATACGGCTACTGGGTCATTTCCATCGTCATGGCAGGCTTTGCGCTGTCCGGCGTGATCCTGGCCCTGTTCCGAGACTCCTTCGCCCGCCATGGCGAGGCAGTGCTGACCGCGCTGCCGCCTCTGCTGATCGTTGCTGCGGCGCTTGGCTACCATTTCACCACCATCAACCCGTTCAATCCGCTGCAATTGCAGAATCCGGTGACGTGGGAGCCGCAGCTCTGGAACATCGCCGCCTATTACCTGTGCCTGCTGCCCTTCTTCTTCCTTGCCGGCGTGTTCGTCAGTCTCAGCTTCGTGCTGAACGCCGAACGCATCGGCCGCGTCTATGGCTATGACCTGACAGGTGCCGGTGCCGGCGCCGCGCTGGTACTGGCGGCGATGTTCGTGGTACATGCGTTCTTCCTGGTGCCGCTGTTGCTGCTGCCGCTCGCGGCCTCCGCCTGCTTCATCGGCGGCCGGCGCCGCTGGTTCGGCATGGCCGCGGCCGGCATCGTGCTGCTTGGCGGCGAGGCATTGTTGCTCCTCGACAATCAAGCGCAGTACAACGACTTCAAGGCGATCTATGCACCGCTGCACACGCCGGATGCACGCGTGGCCGCCACCGTGTTCTCGCCGCGCGGCGACTACCAACTGCTGGACGACTTCACCGAGCGCGTTGACACCGACGTGTCCAATGACGCCGGCATGCTTGGCCTGTCCGGACCGCCGCGGACTTTCGGGCTGTATCGCGACGGCAACCGTATCGCCGCACTGCCAAAGCCAGGGCCGCTGGATGTTGGGTATGCCGCGGCGTCGCTCGACGCTCTGCCGTACACCCTGATCCCGCATGCCAACGTGCTGCTGGCGGGCGCATCGGGCGGATTCCGTATCGCAGAGACGTTGGCGCTGGGCGCTGGACACGTGCACGCGCTGGAACCGGAACCGGTGCTGCTGCGGGCCTTGCAGGACGGCCTTGGCCCCGCGCCAGCCTGGATGGACGACTCGCGCGTTCGCCTGTCCGGCGAAGGGCCCGTCGCCGCGCTGCGTGACGCGGGCCATTACGACATCATCGACCTGTCTGCCGATTTCCTCGACGCGTCCGAGGCCAACGCCACCGCCTTCACCGTGCAGGCGATCGCCGGCTATCTCGGTGTGCTCTCTCCTGGCGGGATCGTGTCCATCCCGGTGTCGATACGCGATTTTCCGGTCTATGCGCTGCGTATGCTGGCCACCGCGCGCACCGCGCTCCTGAAGGCCGGCGTGGTCGATCCGGCCGAACACACCATCATCTACCGTTCGGCGTGGAGCGCCCGCATCCTGCTGTCCAATCAGCCCTGGAGTGCGGCGCGCATCGCGGCGGTGCGGAAATTCTGTGACGATCGCTCGTTCGATGTGTCGTGGTATCCGGGCCTCGATCCCGCGAAGGCACGCGGCAACATCTATAACGACCTGCCGGCCGTCTCCTTTGCCAAGGGCGAAGTCACCTCGCAGGGCACCGACGACGCCATTGCCGACGAAGCCGCGGCGGTGCTCGCGGATGCGCCGACGCCATCGCGCGACGCGTTCAACCTGTCCGCCGTCACGCTTGATCGCCCGTTCTTCTACGCAGTCCTGAGGCTCGACCAGCTCGGCACGATCATGAAGCGACTCGAGATCCTGCCGCAGGCGGAGATCGGGGCACTGGTGAACCTCGTCGTGCTTGCGCAAGCAGTCGTGATCGCACTGCTCGTGCTACTTTGCCCGCTGGTCGCGCCGGGCCGCTTGCGCGCGCCCGGTATCGGCCTGGTGCGGCCGATCCTCTACTTCCCGGCGCTCGGTCTGGGCTTTCTGTTCATAGAAATCTACCTGATCGAGAAGGCCAGCCTGTGGCTCAACGACCGTACCTCAGGCTTTGCGCTGGTGTTGACCGGCATGCTGATATTTTCCGGCCTGGGCAGCATGTTCGCCGACCGCCTGGCCACGAACGCGCGCCGCACGCTGGCGATCGCCGCACTGGTCATCGTCGGGTGGTGCGCCGTGATGGGTATCGCCTCGCAACCGTTGATCCTCGGGACGCTCGACCTGCCGTGGCTGGCGCGCGCGCTGTTGGTGCTGGTGACCCTTGCGCCGGTCTCCCTCGCCCTGGGGCTGCCATTCCCGCTGGGGCTGACACGCACCGGTTCCGGCGGGTTCCTGCCCTGGGCCTGGGGCCTGAATGGCGCATTTTCTGTGGTCGCCACGCCACTGGCCAACCTGATTGCGCGTGAGGCAGGCTTCAGCCGGGTTCTGCTCTGTGCCGCGTTCCTGTATGTAACCGCGCTGATGACCTTCCCCGCAGCGAGGAAAACCAGCGCGTGGCATTTTCTATCGACCCGATCACGCGCCGCGGAGTGATTGCCGCCGCCGGCGCCGCCCTTCTGGCGCGCCCGGTACGCGCCGAATCCGCGTGGACGCGCGAGGCCTACCAGAACGCAATGAACGCGTCGGGGCGCCCCGTCAGCCTGACCGAAGCGCAGTTCGACGCCATCCAGAAGCGCAAGCCCGCCGTGCTCAAGCGCATCGAGGGGTATCTGAAGGAACGCCTCGGCTCGGCCGACGCCGCTGTGATGGCGGCATTCGAGACCGTGCCGCGCGAGTATTTCCACTATATCTACTCCGAGCATCGTGCGACGCCCGGTGATGCGTATGAGAGCGATCCAAAGCCGTGGGGCATCGGCTATGGCTCCGCGCTGTCGGACTACCTCGGGCAGGCGTATATGACGCAGGTCTGCCAGCCGAAGCCCGACTATACCACGCTGGAAATCGGCACGGGCAGTGGATTCCAGAGCGCGCTGCTGTCGCGTATCGTCAAGCAGGCCTATTCGATCGAAATCATCCAGCCGCTGGGCCAGGCAGTGAGCAAGATCTTCACGCCGCTTGGCTATGACAATGTCCATACGAAGGTGGGCGACGGCTACTATGGCTGGCCGGAGGTGCAGGGCGGCTTCGATGTCATCATCGTCACCTGCGCCGCGCAGTATGCGCCGCCGGACCTCTTCAAACAGATGAAGCCGGGCGGCCGTCTGGTGATCCCGATCGGCCAGCCATTCAAGCGCGGCCAGGTGTTGTACATCTACACCAAGGATGAAGAGGGCAAGATCCACTCGAAGCGGGACATGGGCGTGTTCTTTATCCCGATGACGGGTGCGATCGACAAGAACCCGGCCCCGCACGGCCCCGTAACGAACTGACCAGCATTGTCATTGCGAGCCTGGCGAAGCAATCTCGGGCGACGTTCGCGCGGAGGAAACCATGAGCTACGAACACATCCTGGTCGACATCGAGGATGGCGTCGGCACCATCACGCTCAATCGCCCGGAGAGCCTGAATGCGATGAACCGCAAGCTCTCGGCCGAGCTCCACAATGCCATCAGGTTGCTCGACACAGATGATGCGGTTGGCTGCATCGTGTTGACCGGCGCGGGCAGGGCGTTCTCCGCCGGCGGCGACATCCACGAACAACGCGACGATGACCGTAGATACACGTTCGAGCAGCTGGAGGCGATGCGGGAGGGACGTCGCGCCTATGACGTCTCGGCCGCACGCAAGCCGATCATGGGCATGATGAATGGGCTGGCGTATGGCGGCGCGGCGGTGCTGGCGTCGTCGCTCGACATGCGTATCGGCTGCGAGGACACGAAATTCCGTTTCCTGGCCGCGGCGTATGGCCGCATCAACAGCACATGGTCGCTCGGCGCGCAGATCGGCTGGCCGATGGCCAAGGAGCTGCTCTTCACCGCCCGTGTGGTGGAGGCCGAGGAAGCCTACCGGATTGGCCTGCTGAACCACCTGGTGCCGCGTGACAAGCTGCGCGACAAGACGATGGAGATCGCCCGCATGATCGCCGGCAACCATCGCGGCGCGGTGATGGGCGTGAAGGCGCTGTTGATGGAGCAGAAGGGCGAAAGCCTGGAACGCGCCTACGAAATCGAGCACCACTACACCACGCACGTGATGCGCGGCGCCAAGGCCGAGGATGCGTTC